>MDTA01127284.1_pt1 | contig 31151 bp, 33 predicted proteins | sample 811151 | NCBI WGS metagenome assembly MDTA01 (sample SAMN05326648, study PRJNA326480) | marine metagenome | isolation source: seawater | place: Indian Ocean: South | collected 2010
AATTCATATTGTTACTAGTCATACTTCTGTTGTCTCTATTGCTAATTTAAATATTGTCTACTTATATGTAGTTGTAGTCTTTGGATCCATAGCATTTTGTATTGATGGAATAATGATTGGTGCATTACAACACAAAAAAATGAGAAATATTATGATTATCTCTGGGCTAGTATATCTTGTCCTTTACCTTAATCTTTCTGGTACAGCACAAGAGCATATTTGGTACCCTTTTGCCGCCTTCTTCATATCAAGAAGCTTGTTATTATATAGCTCATTACGGTCTGTCAGAAAGGAATTATTTAACTCAAAATGCTATATTTGATGTCATTAATTATGTTATAGTGTTGCATGTCATAATCATACGGAGGGAATTATGGTTTTCGGTTTATTTAAAAAGAAGGAACCTGTAAAAGTAACGATTAAGGGATCTGGCGAAACTTTTATGTGTAACCCGGACGAACTACTCATGAAGGCTGCTTTAAGAAATAAAATAGCTTGGCCACTTTCATGTAAAGTTGGAAGTTGCGGATCATGTAGAGCTACGATTGTTGAAGGCGAAGGGAAGTATCCTTCAAGTCCTTGTGATCCTACTACGCTTTTGCACAAAGAAGAAATGGATAATGGCATGGTAATTGCCTGTCAATGGGTACCCACAACTGATATCGTAGTTGATGTTGAAATAGGTAAAGAAGGCGATAAACGAGGTATGGTTTAATTATCTAAATCTCTTAAGCTAGAATTAATCCTAGTAGCTAACATATTCGATACTAAAGAAATTTCAAAGTCTCGTGTTTCAATTTTTTCTAAAAAACTTAAGATTACATGAGACTTTGGTCTACCCATGATATTCATATATATGGAAATTATAGAACCTTCCATACTTCTTTTTGAGATATCTTCGTCGTAACTTAATACTTTTGGATACCTTTTAGGATATCTTATTGCTATTGGTTGTATGGAGATATTTTCATTTTCTATAGATTTAAAAAGCTTTGAATGAAACTTTTTAACTATGCTACCACTACCTATTTTACCCTCAGGAAAAAAAATAACTTTCCTTTTAAGATGAAAACGTTCTTTCATTTGATCTATCATTTTATCAGATTCTCGAGAATCACCTCTTTTGATAAATAGAGTCCCTGTCTTTGAGGCTAGATACCCAATAACGGGCCAACTTGCTATATCCTTTTTCGCAATGAAATTCACCGGCAAAATTCGATTTAAAATAATAATATCTAGATATGTGACATGATTTGAGACATATAAATCAGCTGTATAATCAGGTTTACCCTCAATAATAACCTTTATGCCAATAATTTTTGACAACACATTCATCCATATCATCATTATTTTGAAATGTATGTTTTTGAACTTAGTTATTTCTCTTGGGTAAAATATAATTATAATTAAACCAAATAAGATAATTATTATTAGCAGTGGAAGTCTAACTGCGATAAGTATCATTGCTATTAATATATTAACCATTAAGAAATTCTGTAAAATCTTCTAATCTTGTTATCGGTTTTCCACATGTCATACCCTGACAAATATATGCAGTAAAATCGCCTATTGGCTTTTTGCTTTTCAATTCATTAGGTCCCTCAGTACTAGTATTTAATCTTATTATAGTTTTTTTATAAAACTCATCATGCTCTTTGATATTAACCCAAGCATCTTCGTTACATCTTAGAATAATTATCTTTTTTTGTATGGACTTATCATTTAGCAACATAATCGAACTAACATTAGATAATATACTGTCTCTAAGCGACCCACCTATAAACTGTACAGCTTTATATGCAGAGTCTATGTACTTAGTTTCGCCAGATATAAAACCAAGCAATAATAATGAATCAGCAGCATACACAATACCCGCTGGTAAAGAATCATCATTAGTTGATTTTGGTCTATAAAACATTTCTTGATGATCTTTAGAAGTAAAGAAATATCCGCCATTATCTTTATCCTCAAAATCATTAATGATCTTATCACAGATTTTTTTTGTGTATTTATAGAACTCATCATTCCACTCAAGTGTAAGGTAATCTAAAAGACATGAACTAAGGAATGCATAGTCATCTAAATAACCAGGGAAGCACTTTTCATCATGATAAACTGAGTATACAATATTGTTGTCTACCATATTATTTAAAATAAATTCAATAGCTCTTTTAATCTTTATAAATATCTGCTGATCTTTAGTTATCTTATATAATTTTATAAGCCCTTTAATATAGAGACAGTTCCATGATAAGAGTATTTTTTTATCTATCCCCGGCAAGCTTCTTTTTTTTCTAACATTTTTTAGTCTATTGAAAATATTAAGCAGACTACCATTTTTTTTCTTAAAATTTGTATGTTTCCCCCGTTTCACATGTAAGTGATATTTACCCTCGAAATTAGGTTTATCATTAGCATCAAAAAATAACTCTTCAAATATTTCTTTATCATTATCTCTAAAAGAATCTGATAGTTCTTCTTTAGTGAAGACATAATATTTTCCCTCTGCTCCATCTGAATCTGCATCCATGGACGAATAAAAAACTCCATCTTTATGAGTCATAAATTCATTCACCCATTCATATATTAATAATGCATTAGTCAAATAGAAATTATCAGAGAACCTAACATTTGCGTCACACAACACGCTCATCATCGGTCCATTATCATAAAGCATTTTCTCAAAGTGCGGAATCATAAGAAGATCATCTACAGTATATCTATAAAAGCCGCCATCTATTATGTCATTTATGCCGCTAACACACATACGATCAAGTGTATGCTTTATCTTCGATATTTCAGACTCTGTTTCACTATAAGCAATTAGAAAACTTAAAGAGGGAAAATGTGGAAATTTAGGAGAGGAACCAAAACCACCATTAATTATATCTGTTATATCATTTAACTGTTTTTTTAATTTATCAATACTTGTAACATCTATGCTTTTTTTACTAGAATTACTATTTCCAATCTGTGTAAAAACATTCAATACATTTATATTTTGCTGTTCTATATCATTTTTATTATTTTTATAAAATTCACTCACTCTTGATAAAATTTTCTTAAATGAAACAATTCCGTACTTATCATCTTTAGGAAAATACGTACCTCCAAAAAATGGAATTTTATTGTAATCCATGAATATTGTTAATGGCCAACCTCCATTTTTACCTGTGATTATTGTCTGTGACATCTGATATATTTTATCCAAATCTGGTCTTTCTTCTTTATCAATTTTTATATTAATAAAATCTTTATTGAGTAACTTTGCTGTTTCTTCATCTTCGAATGATTCATGTGCCATTACATGGCACCAATGACATGCTGAATAACCTATCGAAAGCATAATTGGCCTATTAGATTTTCTTGCATCCTCAAATGCTTCTTCACACCAGGGGTACCAATCAACTGGGTTCTCTTGATGTTGTTTTAAGTAAAGACTTTTTTCAAACTTTAGTTTATTCATTTCTTTTTTTTAATATTTTTACTTACTGATATAGTATTATTTGATTACATGATTTACACACATAATATTGATCCAATAATGATAGAGATTTTATCTTTTAAGTTGTATTGGTATGGATTTATGTATGTACTATCATTCCTCATTATAGACTATTTAATTATATTTGACTCCAAAAATAAGAAAATCGTCTTAAGTAATGATACTGCTGAAAAATTTACATTAATTATTTTAATATTTGCCATTATAGGGGGGAGATTGGGATATATCTTATTTTATGGCCTTTCTCACTATATATCTAATCCAAGTGAAATATTTGCAATATGGCAGGGAGGGATGTCTTTCCATGGAGGATTATTAGGTGCATTATTAGGTTCATATTATTTCTCAATTAAAACTAAAAAGTCACTATTTGAAATAACAGATATTGTTACTTTCTATGCTCCAATAGGACTATTTTTTGGGCGCATAGGAAACTTTATAAATTCCGAATTATATGGCCTACAAACTGATGGAACTTGGGGTGTAATTTTTACTCGTGTAGATAATATTGTCAGGCACCCATCTATGTTATATGAGTCTTTTCTGGAGGGTATTGTTCTTTTTATAATTCTTCTCAAATTAAGAGATAAAAAGCCTGATTCTGGAATATTAACTGCTTGCTTTTTGGTTATGTATGGTATTTTTAGATCACTAGTAGAATTTGTTCGAGTGCCTGACTATCATATTGGTTATCTTTATTTTAATTGGGTTACAATGGGGCACATATTATCAATACCAATGGTAATATTTGGATTAGTAATATTTTTCTGGAAAATTAAGTGGAACAATACTTAGAGTTATTAAAGACTGTCCTTAAGAAAGGTACGACAAAAAAAGACAGAACTGGTACTGGCACATTGTCATATTTTGGCCATCAAATGAGATTTGATCTAAACGACGGATTCCCTCTTGTTACAACTAAAAAAATTCATTTTGCTTCAGTTGTCCATGAATTACTGTGGTTTCTTAAAGGCGATTCTAACATTAAATACCTGCAAGAAAATGGAGTGAGAATATGGGATGAATGGGCTGATGGCAATGGAAACCTTGGAAGGGTTTATGGTGTACAGTGGAGATCATGGCAAAACCCTGATGGCAGTAGTACAGACCAAATTGATAACTTAATCAAATCATTAAAAAAAGATCCAGACTCACGAAGACATATTGTCTCAGCTTGGAATGTCTCTGACATAGACAAAATGAAACTACCACCATGCCATACTCTTTTTCAATTTTATGTAGTTGAGAATAAATTATCATGTCAATTATACCAAAGAAGTGCAGATATTTTTTTAGGAGTGCCCTTTAATATTGCTTCATACGCCCTTCTAACTGTATTAATAGCAAGAACTTTAAATCTCAAACTTGGTGAATTTATTCATTCTTTTGGAGATGTTCATTTGTACAGTAACCATATCAAGCAAGCTAAATTACAACTATCTAGAACACCAAAAAAATTACCCAAAGTAAAAATCATAAATAAAAAAGATAGTATATTTGATTATGTATATGATGATATTGAATTAGAAGATTATATATTTCACGATCATATAAAAGCATCTGTATCAGTATAAAAATATGAGAATTATAATAATCGCAGCTATGAGTTCTAATTATGTAATCGGATACAAAAACTCTATACCTTTGTTCATCAAGGGTGAATTAAAAAGATTCCGTGATATAACGATAGACAACAATGTTGTAATGGGACGAAAAACTTTTGAATCTATAGGCAAACCTCTAGATAAGAGAAATAATATTATATTATCCTCAAATAAATTCTTTACACCTAGTGGTACCAAAACAGTGTCTAGTTTTGAAAATGCTTTAAGTGCATGTGATAGCAAGAAAGATACTTATATCATTGGAGGATCCAGTATCTACGAACTGGCAATGAATGTATCAAATGAAATGATGCTTACGCTTATATCGAAGTCTTTTACAGGAGATACATTTTTTCCTAAATTTAATAAGAGTGAGTGGAAATTGATATCAGAAACAAGAAATTATGATTCTGTTAATAAATTCTGCTATTCCTATCTAAACTATATTCGTTAATGGATTATCCTAGGAACAGTTAAAACAAATTCTGGTATTAAGGCATCAAAATAATTATCATCATCATCAATCATTTGATAGCTTCCTTTCATTGTACCTAATGAAGTTTCAATCATAGTGCCACTAGTGTACTGAAATTCTTCTCCGGGCTCTATATGTGGTTGTTCTCCAATTACTCCCTCTCCTTTTACATCTTGTGTCTTGCCATTATCATCTTTTATTATCCAATGTCTGGATAATAATTTTGCTCCATTTTTACTGTTATTCTTTATGCTTACAGTATATAGAAAGTAGTATTTATTTTCTTCTGGTATGGACTCACTACTTAAATATGTTGTTTCCACGCTTATTTCTATTTGACTATTCATTTGATCTCCTTTTTATACTTTATCGCTAACATTTTTGCATCATAAAGCATTGCAGGTGTTAAATATTTTTTTGATTCATTGTTTAATCGTCTTGAATTATACTTATTGCTTATAGCTACTAATGACCAAGCGTAGGCTTCAATATAATCTTTAGTTACACCTAATCCTTTCAAATACATATAAGAAAGATTATTTTGAGCCCTAGCTGATCCGCCAAGAGCAGCTTTTTTGCAATAATTAAAAGCTAATGGAAGATCTTTTTCCACTCCTTGTCCAAAAAAATATAAGAGCCCTATATTGTAATATGCCTCATTTTTGCCGAGTAGAGCCTCTTCTTCCCAAATTTTTAAAGCTTTATAGTACTCGCCCTTCTGATAGTGCTTGTACCCAATATCATCGGCATATGCATATGGCACTGATAGTAAGATCAAAAGTACTAGAAAAAATAATTTATGCATAATACATTGTATATTAGCTAAAAAATTTATTCATTTCATTGCTATGGATATAAATATATTTAATAAAATTTATACAAGTCTGATAAACAGTAATAAGAATATGGTTTCTTATTTGGAAAAGATTAAGAGTATTCTTGCTAATGAGACAAAGGAGTCTCATGAAATGCTCAAAATATATCAGAAATACGTTCTCAACAATGAAGACATAACTAAAGAAGAGCTTGATAAAGCAAACACTCAGTTCTCTGACTTATTGAAAGGTATTGGATTGACTGGTGTTTTTGCTTTACCTGGCGGATTATTAGCTATCGCATTTATTGTGAAAGTAGGTGAAAAACTTGGTGTTGATATAATACCTAAAAAGTATAAAGATTAATTTTAATCATCAAAGTAATCATCTTGTTTCTTTATTCTCAACCCATGTTTTTCTTGAACTTTTGTTCCAAGGAATAAGGATGGTATCAAGAAAATAAAGAATAAATCAACAAAGTACCAAAATGCATTAACATCAAAGACATTTAATAGTCCAGCCATGATTGCATTTATCCAAAGCCAAAAAAATGGAAGGAATTTATCTGGTGCGATAATCCAAGGCATATGTTCTAGCATTAATGTAGTGAAGTATTTTCCGTGCAAACCATAGTAGACTGTAATGAACAACGCGAAAATTACCGTACCTACGAGGAGAGATTTTCCTAACTCAGCAAACACACCAACTGTTTCTAAAATTTCTGGTATGAACTGCAAGTAACCTTCCCATGTAAGCCATATTATTAGCATTGATATTATAGAATACTTAGTAGCTCTTTTTTCATTTACATCATAAGGCTCTTTTTTATACAAAAGCATATATAAGATAACTAGAATAATTCCCACATAAATTAAAAGGCCAATTATATTTGAAGACAGTATAGAACTAATATATTGAGGAACCATTGAAAGATGGTTCTCAACAGCTAACCAAACTAATAATGTTGCCATCGAGGCATTAACAAATGCTTGAACACCTTTTGGTGTTATAGACTTCCATGGATCTCCCATATACTCCTCCTAATAAAGATATGATAAACTAAGGCATTCTAATTTAACAGAGTATTATGTCTAAAATTTTTATTATAAGTGCACCATCGGGCTGTGGTAAGACAAGTCTAGTAAGAGAGCTTTGTCTAAGTTTTTCATTTTTGGAACAGTCAATTTCTTATACTACTAGAGAAAAAAGAGATGGAGAAATTAACGATATTGATTATTTTTTTATAGATGAAGTTAGTTTCAAAAAAAAAATTACGAACAATGACTTCTTAGAATACCAAAAAGTCTATAATAATTACTATGGGACATGTGAAAAATCTGTACAAAAAATATTAGATTCAAATAAAGATGCAATTCTTGAAATAGATTATAAAGGTATGTTATCGATAAAAAAGATTCTCCCTGAGGCAATTTCTATCTATATTCTTCCACCAAGTATAGAAGAACTCGAGAAGAGACTTGTTCAAAGAAATCTTGATTCTGATGATGTTATATTGAATAGGGTTTCCCAAGCAAAAAATGAGTTAGCATATAAGAGATTTTCAGATCATATAATTATTAACGATAATTTCGAAGAAGCATCAAGAAACTTGAAAAAACTCATCCTAAGCTACAAATTCAAAAAAAACTACTCTATCAGAAAAATATTGGACAATAATCAATCTTGATAGCCAAAAATTTTCTGCTATACTCACCATGCATGGCTAGAGTCACCATAGAAGATTGTTTAAAAAGAATAGATAATGCTTATGATATCGTATCATTAGCAAGTCAAAGAGCTAAAGATATACTTGATGGTTCAGAACCTAAAATTGATTATGCTGGAAAACCTAGTGTTATAGCTCTTAAAGAAATCGCAGATGGGTTAATTGACATGTCATACTTCGAGACCCGCAGGAAAGAAAAAATAGAGGAGCAACTTTCCGAGGCGATTGCAGAAGAAGAGGCTATATCAGACATAAAGACCGAAGCTCAACAACTACAAGCTAGTGATGAGAACGATACTACTGCTCAAGACTCAACTGAATTGACCGATTCTGAGGTACCAGCATCATTTGACAGTCTGGAAGATTCTCAAAATACTGAAGACAAATCAAGCTAAAAATCTTATTCTAGGAATATGGCTGTTCCGAAGAAAATTAAAAATATTGAAGACATAGAGTTTGTAAGCTTCAAAAAGAAATTACAAAAATATCTAAATTCATATCAGATAAAGAAGATAGAGAAGGCTTTCACACTTGCCAAAGATGCTCACAGTGGTCAAAAAAGAAAATCCGGTGAAAATTATATAAATCATCCACTCTCTGCCGCATCATATCTAGCAGATTATGAATTAGATCATGAAACTATTATGGCAGCTATTCTTCATGATGTAGTAGAAGACACTGATATTAGTTTAGATGATTTAGCTAAACATTTTGGAAAAAAAGTTTCGGAGTTGGTTGATGGCGTAAGTAAATTAGATAAAATTAATTTTGATTCCAAAGAAGAGGCTGATGCCGCAAACCTAAGAAAAATGATTCTCGCCATGAGCAATGACATAAGAGTTTTGTTAATTAAACTAGCTGATAGAAGACATAATTTGACAACAATATCTGTTCTTGAGAAAAATAAAGCTCGAATGATAGCAAGAGAAACGCTAGAAATTTATGCACCACTAGCTTTAAGACTTGGTATACATAATCTAACAAAAGAATTAGAAAACCTTTCCTTTGAGACATATTTTCCAATGAGATATAAAATCTTGACAAAGAGTATTGATAAGGCCAGAGGAAATAGAAAGCTTCTTATGCAAAAAATACAGGATGAAGTTACTAAGAAACTTAATTCCGAAGATATTAAAAGTCAAACAAAAGCAAGAGAGAAACACTCTTATGGTATCTATAAAAAGATGAAGAGCAAAGAATTAAGGTTTTCACAAATAAATGATGTTTTTGGAGTACGAATTCTAACTGAATCTGTTGATTTTTGTTATCGTGCACTTGGCTGTATCCATAATTTATATACACCAATACCTGGAAGATTCAAAGATTACATTGCCATTCCTAAATCCAATGGCTATCAATCACTACATACCGCCGTTCTGGGGCCACACAATTTACCTATGGAGTTTCAAATAAGAACACATGATATGAATATGCTCGCTCAATCTGGAATAGCAGCACATTGGTTATATAAATCTAAACCTTCAATAAATAAACTATCACGTGAACAGCAATGGCTTAATAATTTACTTGATATACAAAAACAATCTGGTAACCCAACCGAATTTCTTGGAAGTATCAAGGAAGATTTAAATCCAGGTAAAGTTTATGTCTTTACATCAAAAGGTCAAATTGTAGAATTACCTAAAAAGTCTACTTTAATTGATTTTGCCTATTCAATTCATACTGATTTAGGAGATAAGTTTTCTGTAGGTCTAATAGATGGAGAAGAAAAACCCCCTGATACAATTGTTAAAAATGGACAACGTATAATCATAGAAACATCTAACTACAATAAACCTGATCCTTCGTGGTTAAATTTTGTGGTTACAGTAAAAGCAAGAAACTCTATAAGAAACTTTTTGAGAGGTATACATAAATCTGATGCTATCAAGTTAGGAGAGAAACTTTTAAAATCATGTCTTGTAGATATGAATACGAATCTTGATGATGTACCTAAAAAAACATTAGAATTAATATTACTAGAATATAAATACGAGTCTATAGATGAGTTGTACAGAGATATTGGTCTTGGAAACAGAATCCCAAAATTAGTCTCCTTAAGGATAGCCCCCTCTTTTGCAAAGGTTGATTCAAATAACATCAGCTATGATATCGAAGGTTCAGAGGGTCTTGTAATGTCGTATGCAAAATGCTGCCATCCCATTCCTGGTGATATAATTATTGGATATGCCAGTCAGGGCAAGGGCATTGTCGTACATCGAAAAGATTGTAAAAGTATTAAACATACAAAAGGTGCAGATAAAAATATAGAATTACGATGGAGTGAGAATGTAGATAACAATTTTAGTGTTTCAATTATGATAGAAGTTGAAAATGTACGGGGCGTTTTGGCTGAGGTCTCGTCAATTATTGCTCAGAGTAATCATAATATAGAAAGTGTTAATTACACTGATAGTCGAGATACAGGCCACAATAGGATGCTTTTTGTTATCTCTGTAAAAAATTTGAGACAATTAGATAAACTTTTGAACAAGTTGAGTAAAATCAAAAATGTTTTTAGAGCTGAGAGAAAAAGGAGTTAATAAATGAACAAAGTAAAATTTGGATTCCAAAATATAGATGAATCGAAAAAACCTGAAAAGGTCAATGGTATCTTTAGCTCTGTATCTAATAAATATGACTTGATGAATGATATAATGTCTTTTGGCTTACATAGAATCTGGAAGAAGCAATTTATTAAACTTTGTGATTTACAGCGACAAAAAAAAATTCTTGATGTTGCATGTGGAACGGGAGATATAACAATTGGAATGTTAAAGAGTAGACCAGATCTGGAAATTACATGTCTTGATCCGAGTGATGATATGATGAATATTTGTAAATCAAAATTAATTGATAGTGGTTATACTAATGTTGATTTTCAAACATCTAGTATAGAAGGCTTCAAACCTAAAGATAATACCTTTGATTTAGTAACATTAGCTTTTGGCTTCAGAAATTTTAGCAATAATAGTAAAGCTTTGAAAAAAATATTAAATACTCTCAAGCCAGGAGGATCATTAATAATTATGGATTTTAAAAAGCCTACAAATAAAAATTATGCTAGCCTTTTCAAGTTTTATACATTAGAAGTAATACCAAAAATCGGTAGCTTTATTGCAAGTGATAGCGACAGCTATAGATATTTAGGAGAATCTATACAAACATACTACACACCAGAAGAGATAAGTATAATGCTTAAAGACACTGGTTATATAAATATTAAATCGATCAATCTTCTTGAAGATGTCGTATCGATACATAAAGGATATAAATCGTGAAAGATAAGATATTAGAGAGTATTAATTCAGCTTTAGGTGCGTCTATTTCTATGAAAATCTACAAAGAGTACTTCAAAGATGCATTAAAAAATAAATTGATCAAAATAAATTTTAAAGATGTAGAAAAATCAATTTTTTTGTCATTCAATGATGACAACGTACAAATCATTAATACGGCGGATAAGTTTGACGTAGAAATCTCTGGTAACCTATCATCTTTTCTATTTTATAGCCTTTCAAAAGATAAAGAGCTATTTGCTAATAAAATAAATATAAGTGGCGATGTAGAATCTGCTAATTCCTTGAATGAGCTATTTAAAAATACTGATATATTGAGATCTCTTATGTTTGAAATGTTTGGTCAAAAACTTTCATCAACTATTTTCTCAATACTCGATCCACTTGAAAATACTATAGGTAAGTCTTCAGAAAAATATAAAGAATCTCTCTCAGAATATATGAAATACGATATGGAAATTATACCAACAAAGGACGAAATCAATAATTACTTAGATGAAGTAGATGAAATTAAAAGTAGAACTGAGCGATTAAAACAAAAGATATTATGAAGAATATATTTAGACTATTGCAAATAATATTTTTGTTTTTCAAATATGATATAGATAAATGTCTCATAAAATCTGAGCTACTCGGTAATAAAAAATATCTCTTATTTTTATTTCCCTGGAACATTATAACGATTAATAAAAATATAAATCTAGCTGTGAATATGCGAATGATATGTGAAGATCTAGGACCAATTTTTGTAAAGCTAGGACAAATGATTTCAACTAGGAAAGACTTACTGAGTGATGACATTGCTGCTGAACTATCTAAACTTCAAGATCACGTCACTCCATTTGATGGCGCAACTGCAAAAAAAATTATTGAAAATGAACTAAACGAAAAAACTGATGATATCTTTTCATCTTTTGAGACTAAACCAATGGCATCTGCATCTATTGCCCAAGTACATCCAGCTAAACTAAAATCGGGTGAAGATGTTATTGTAAAAGTAGTACGCCCTGACATTAAGACAAAGATTGATCAAGATTTATCTTTAATGAAGAGAATAGCCACATATTTAGATGGATTATCTGATGATTTCAAACGAATGCATCTAATTGATATTGTTAATGATTATGAAATGGTTATTTATGATGAACTTAACTTAATTAAAGAGGCTGCAAATGCAAAACAAATAAGAAAAAATTTTTCTGACTCTAATTTAATCTATATACCATATGTTCACTGTAATTATTTAACTAACAAAGTAATGGTGATGGAGCGAATATATGGTATACCTATAAATGATAAAGATAAACTTTCAAACGAGGGTATATCCTTCTCTGATATTGCAGAAAAATCAGTTGAATTATTTTTCATTCAGGTTTTTGAACATAATTTCTTCCATGCAGATATGCATCCAGGAAATATATTTATTCAGAAATATGATAATACATTTAGATTCGTACTGGTTGATTTTGGAATAATGGGTTCATTGAGTGCATTTGATAAAAAGTATTTAGCTGAGAACTTTATTGCTTTTTTTAATCGAGATTATGAAAGTGTTGCGCGCTTACATGTTGAATGTGAATGGGTACCAAAAGATACAAATATACCATCATTAGAAAGCGCGATACGAGAAAATTGTGAATGCATGCTAGACAAACCAATTAAAGATGTTTCCTTAAGCGATATAATTGTTGGTTTATTTGATACTGCAAGAAGATTCAAGCTAGAGGTCCAGCCACAGCTCATATTAATGCAAAAAACTCTTTTATATACTGAAGGTCTTGGAAGAGAATTTAACCCTGAGCTTGATTTATGGAAAACATCTAAGCCTATTTTGGAGAAATGGATGAAAGAACAAAAAGGTCCTAAAACTGTCATCAAGAAAATTATTAACAATTTTGATGATTATTTAGAGATTGTTCCTGAAATCCCCTCTTTTTTTAGAAGGATATCCAACCACTATAGTGGTAATTCGTCGGATCTTACTAAAAACTTAGAGCAGCTAAAGAAAATTGAAAAGAAAATATCTTCAAACAAAAAAAGAAATCATTTCTACTTCTCTTTTATTATTATATTATTTATGTTTTTTTCTCCTACAGCGTTATTAAGCTTATATAGGTTAGAAGTAATTCTTATAACATTGTTTTTTTTATATCTCACTAAGCCTAAATGAATGAAATAAATTTTAATGATGCTCTAAACACTCAACAATTGAGCGCAGTGAATTGTAACGAGGGCAATAAACTTATTCTTGCTGGAGCAGGTAGTGGTAAAACTAGAGTTCTTACCTACAGAATAGCAAAACTAATTAATGCTCATGACGTTAGACCATCCGATATTCTCGCATTAACTTTCACTAATAAAGCAGCTAGGGAAATGCGAGAAAGAATAGAGTCAATTCTTAGATTATCATCTATGGGTCTTTGGTTTGGAACATTTCATGGTATTTGCAGGAGAATTTTAAAAATACACTTTAAGGAAGCAAATTTATCAGAGAGATTCACTATTTTAGATTCTCAAGATCAACTCAGATTAATAAAAAGGATTATTAAGACAAATAATATCGATGAAAAATTATTTGATCCCAAATCTATCCAATCATTCATAAATAGAAAAAAAGATAATGGATTAAGAAGTAATATTGTTAATGAAAAGGACGATGAAATTTATATAAATATATATAAAGAATACGAAGCTATTTTGTCACAGACATCATCCGTTGATTTTGCAGATTTGATACTCAAAACTTATGAGCTACTCTCAGGGTCCGAACGTATTTTGACATACTACACGAGCAGGTTTAAACACATCATGGTAGATGAATTTCAAGATACAAACTTATTACAATTTAAGTTGCTCAAATTACTCAATAATGATACTGGATCATTATATGCAGTCGGAGATGATGATCAATCTATTTATGGTTGGAGAGGCGCGCTAAGTAAAAATATAAAAAATTTTACAAACCAATTTAAAAATGTCGAAATTTTTAAACTTGAACAGAATTATAGGTCAACAGAAAAGATATTATCAGTAGCCAACAGCTTAATTTCACATAATAAGGACAGGCTTGGTAAAGAATTATGGACAAACACTTCAACAGGAGATTCAGTTAAGGTCTTTGAAGCATATAATAATGATGAAGAATCAGCATATATTGTTGATAAAATCAAAATGCTAGAACGAGATGGGTTCAGAAGATCAGAAATAGCCATCCTCTATAGGAATAACTTTCTCTCAAGAAGGCTAGAAGAAGAATTAAATGGAAGGTCTATTCCATATGTAATTTATGGTGGTTTTAGATTTTTTGAGCGTGCCGAAATCAAAGATATGATCGCCTACTTAAGGTTAGTTGTTAACTATGATGATGACGCAGCTTTTGAGCGAACAATTAATAACCCCCCAAGAGGTATTGGCCAAAAAACTATTGATTCAATAAGAAAACTTGCTAAAGAAAATAAACTCTCTTTATGGAAGACTATAAAGTCACTTATAGCAGAAAATAAGGAATACGTTACATCACGTGTGAAAAACTCCCTAAAAAACTTTACTGATATCATTGAAATTATTCACAGTGACATAAATAATCTATCTCTAGAGGAATTACTTGAGAAAATCTATAAGGACTCTGGTTTGAGATTATATTTTTCTGAACAGAAGGGCGAGGAATCAATATCAAAACAAGAGAACATCGAGGAACTTTTTATTACTGCAGAAAATTTTGTTAGAAACAATCATGATGGTGAGAATATCATTGATGAATTCTTAGATAATGCAGCATTGGAGGCAGGAGATTATCAATCAAAACTTGATGAAGACCCAATTCAATTAATGACTATTCATTCTGCTAAAGGATTGGAATTTCCAATAGTATTTTTAACAGGGCTAGAAGAGGGTATTTTCCCAAATGAAAATAGAAAAAGTGGTACAGAATTCCTTGAAGAAGAAAGGCGCCTTTGTTATGTCGCTATAACAAGAGCAATGAAACAGTTGTACATTACATATGCGAATGCACGATATTTACATGGATCTTACAATTATCTGATGCCTTCTAGATTTTTAAGTGAAATACCATCCGATTTACTAGATACCGTTAAATCTTCAAATCAATTTATTACAAAAGAAAGTACAAAAAACAAATCAAATAATAATACTGGCATTAAAATAGGTCAGAGGGTTAAACACCAGAAATTTGGCCAAGGTGTCATATTGAGCTATGAGGGAGAAGATGATAATTTAAAACTTTATATTAATTTTGAGGATTATGGTTCGAAATGGCTAGTAATGACTTACGCTCATTTGGAACTACTCTAAATGAAGAATAATAGAAGAACATTTATCAAATCTCTTGGGCTCGCTTCTGTGGGTGCAGCAACAGGTATATCAATTTCTTCGGCACGCGCCGAAAAAGTAAAATGGAAGATGGTCACTTCTTGGCCTAAAAATTTTCCTGGACTGGGCGCAGGAGCGGAAACACTTGCAAGTTATATAAATCAATTATCTGGAGGTAGTTTGAAGGTAAAAGTTTTTGGAGCAAATGAACTTGTCCCCCCTCTCGGAGTTTTTGACTACGTATCATCTGGAGGCGCAGAGATGGGTCATTCAGGAGCATATTACTGGAAAGGCAAAACAGCTGCAGCACAATTCTTTTCTTCAGTGCCGTTTGGAATGACAGCTCAGGAGATGAACTCTTGGTTGTACTACGGAAACGGTTTACAACTATGGGAAAAAGTTTATGAGAAATTTAATCTAGTTCCTAGAGCAGCAGGAAACACTGGAGTACAAATGGGTGGATGGTTTAATAAAGAGATAAACTCTGCAGATGATTTAAAAGGACTAAAAATGCGTATCCCAGGTTTAGGCGGAGAGGTCCTTGCGAGAGCAGGTGGCACCCCGTTTACTCTTGCGGGGGCAGAAATTTTTACATCTTTACAAACTGGCGTGATAGATGCAACTGAATGGGTGGGCCCATATAATGATCGTGCATTTGGCCTGCATAAAGCAGCAAAATTTTATTATTACCCTGGCTGGCATGAGCCTGGACCGTCTTTGGAGTGCATTATCAATAAAGAAGCATATATGTCACTAAGTAAAGTACATCAAAAAGTCATCGACCTTTCATGTAAGGCGGCTAACATTGATATGATATCTGATTACATGTCAAAGAATTACCAAGCCCTTGAATTTTTTAAAAAAGAAAAGGTCCAAATCAAACAGTTCCCTAAAGAAGTTCTTATAAAATTAAAAAATATAAGCAAAGATGTACTAAAGGATTTGAGTACAACAGATCCTATATCTAAAGAAGTTTTCGATTCTTATAGTAACTTTCTTAATAGTGTCAGACCTTGGACTATTTTATCTGAAGATAGCTATTTAAATTCAACCAAATAATAGATTTGGAAGAAATGTGGCCAATTGAGGGGCAATAAAAACAATAATAACTAAGGCAATTTGTATTAATAGAAATGGAATAATACCTTTATAAATATCGAATGTATTAACTTCGTTGGGAATCACACCTCTCAAATAAAACAGAGAAAAGCCAAAGGGTGGTGTAATAAACGATGTTTGTAAAACAAGTGCTATGAGTATACCTATCCATACTGGATCGAAACCTAGACCGAACAGCGCAGGGCCCATTAACGGTATTACAATAAATATAATTTCTATAAAATCTAAAATGAACCCAAGAAGAAACATTATGCTTAATACAATTATAAGTGTGATAATTTTATCATTTGGCATTTCAATTAAAAATTTGTGAATAAACTCTTCACCTTCCAAGCCTCTAAAAACCAAAGAAAACATAATAGCTCCAATCAAAATCATAAAAACCATGCTCGTTAATTTAATCGTTTCGTAAACACAGTTGTCCATGATATTTTTTGTGATAGAACTCTGACTAAATGCCAGAGCAATTGCTCCTAATGCACCTACACCTGCCGCTTCTGATGGTGTTGCTACGCCGAACAAAATGGATCCAAGCACTAATACCATTAAACCCAATGGATAAATTATCGATAATATACCTTTATAATCATCTGAACGTTTTACTTTTGCTTTAATCTTAAGTGATTTCAGATAGATTATGTAAAGCACAGGAAGCAATAATCCTGGTAAAATTGCACCTGCAAATAGATCAGCGATGGTAATACTTTCTGGATTAAATATCCCATCATTTAATTGTGATTGTTGATAGGAGGCAGATAAAACATCGGCCAGTAAGATAAGAACTAAAGAAGGAGGTATAATTTGACCCAAAGTACCAGATGCGCATATCGTACCAGTAGCTATTTGATTATTATATCCGTTTTTGATCATAGCTGGGTATGTGAGAAGTCCTAAGGTTACGACACTAGCTCCAACAATACCGGTACTTGCAGCCATTAAGGATCCTACAACAACAACTGAAATAGCTAAACCACTCTCTGTATTTTGTAAAAGTGAATTCATATCATTTATTAAATTCTCCGCAATCTTAGTTTTCTCTAAAATTAACCCCATAAAAATAAAAAGAGGTACAGCTAACAGGTTTTGATTATTCATTATTCCTAATAGTCTGTTAGGAAACGCCATAAGATAGGAGTAATCAAAGAAATTAAGAAAAACTCCTATTAATGCAAATAGTAAGGATACTCCTGAGAGAACAAAAGCCACAGGAAAGCCAGAAAGCAGGAAAACAAAAACAGTTAATAGAAATATAATTAAAATTATTTCCATTATTTTACTAAAAGCTTATGAATGACTTCCACTATTATCAAAAATGAAAACAAGTAGATAGATGACTTCAATAGATAAATTAGAGGTAAGCCGCCGGGTTCACTGGAACCCTCAAGCATAGCCCAAGAACTTACAATCATTGGTGTGCTCACATAAATAACAAAAAAACAAAAAGGCAATACAAACAAAATATTCCCCAACAAAGATATTTTAGCTAGGGTATTTTGATTGACTCTGCTTGACAGAATATCTATTTTTACATGCGCATTTTCCCTAAAGCAAAGTGATATTCCAAAGAGAAACACAAAAGCATGCAAATACATTGTAAGCTCTTGTAGAAAAATAAAATTAATATTGAAAATATATCTTGTAAGAATATTAAATAGAACAATTAAAAACATTGCATAGAAAAAACGTATTGTTAAATACTTTGTAACTAAATTAATTTTATTTATTATATTCATACTAAATTTAACCTATTAGATAGTATCTTCTCAAATATTGATGGATCCTTAATGTGTGTTATCTCACCTACTTTCGGAAAAATCATGTCAACTAATCTGGATAAATAAAATCTAAGTGCAGCAGAGACCAATGCATTATTCAAATATTTTATTTCTTTTTCACTTAAAGGTCTGGTTGAATTATAACTATACATAAATTTACTATATTTATCATAGTCAATAGACCCATCTTTTTTTGTACACCAATCATTTATAATAACAGCTAATTCATATATAAATGGGCCATTGAAAGAGTAGTAATAATCTATAATACCTAAAACTCTAGTATTACTAGCTAAAACATTATCCATAAATAGATCAGAGTGAATCACGCCTGATGGTAACTTGTAATCGAAGAATCTCTTAAATATATTTCTGGCTTTATTAAGCATCTTCCTCTGTTCATTAGTTATATGATTACTTATTTTATTAATAGATTTATCAACCCATTTAATATCTCGGCTATTACTTATTTTTTTCTTGTAATTGATACTTTCATTATGAAATTTAGAAACTATGTTGCCAAGAGAATCACAAAGTTTATTATTTGAACTCTTAACAGTTTTTCCTTGTAGTTTCTGCATAATTGCCAAAGGCTTATTTTTATAGAAAGAAAGATATTCGCTGTTATTCGTCCTTTGAATTTCTGGCGAGCATAGACCGCAATTTGAGAAAAAGCTCATCAATTCTAAATATTTTTTTACTTTTGTTTTTCCGATATCCTCGAAGATAGTTATGATATATTCTCCTTTTGATGTTGTGAGATAAAAGTTAGTATTTGTTATCCCATCAGATATACCTACAAATGACCTTGAATTACCAATATCATACCTTTTTAGTATCTTATTTAGATCTTCTGTCGTTAGATTTGTGTATACAGACATGTAATTATGATATATAACTTTTAATGAACAAACGATATCTAAATTTAGATGGTTTTCCAAGATAAAAATAAAGAAAATTTAGTAATAATTGATGGCTCCTCTTATTTATATCGAGCTTATTATGCTCTTCCCAATTTAAAAACATCTAATGGCATGCATTCTGGCGCTATTCATGGATTTGCAAATATGCTTAATAGGATAATTGATGAATATAATCCAAAATATATGCTCATGGTTTTTGATGCTAAAGGAAAAAATTTTCGCCATGAAATTTACAAGAAGTATAAGGCAACCAGAAATGCAATGCCCAAAGAGTTATCAGAACAAACAGAACCTATAATTGATATGGTGAAGGCATATGGTATTACTGTGATTCAAGAAAGTGGTGTGGAAGCTGATGATGTTATTGCGACAGCAGTAAAGTCACATACAATAGAAAATGTGCAGACTGTAATATCATCTGGTGATAAAGACCTTGCTCAATTAGTCCAAAATGATGTTGTTTTAGTTAATAGCTTTGACTCAAAAGTGCTCGATACTCAAGGCGTTATTGATAAATTTGGTGTTAGACCAGATCAAATTCTCGACTACTTGTGCTTAGTGGGGGATTCTTCAGATAACATCCCAGGTGTACCAAAAGTCGGACCCAAGACCGCAAGAACACTTCTCGGTAAATATAATTCAGTAGAAAATATTATAGATAATACCCAAGAGTTAAAAGGTAAGCTTAGAGAAAACCTAGAAAATTCTCATGATACGATTGACCTTGCTAAAAAACTTATAGTTTTAAAAGATGACTTACGTCTACCTCTTAAACAAAAAGATTTGGAGATTAAGACAATTGATACTAAGGTTCTAAAAAAAATTATTAATAAGTATGAACTAAAATCATTATCTAAAAAACTAGATATAAAAGTCGAAAATAAAACTATCAAAAAAAAATATAATATTGTCAAAACATTATCGCAAGCTGAGACTATTATTAAAGATTGTATCAAACATAAAACCTTTGCATTTGATACAGAAACTACATCACTTGATTTCAACGAAGCTGAGTTAGTAGGTTTTAGTATCTCATATAGAGAAAATGAGGCGTATTATTTTCCTATCGCGCATAATACATTTGAAAATAATTTACCAAAAGAAAAAGTAATAGATATTCTAAAGAATTTATTCAAAGAAAAGTCACTGACAATAATTGGTCAAAATATCAAGTATGATATTAATATCCTAAAAAAATACTCAATTGTATTTGAAACAAAACTTGAAGATACAATGTTAATGTCATATGTTCTAAACTCTTCTGGAAAACATGATCTCGAGACCTTGTCTGTAAAATTCCTTAGTCACACTCCGATATCTTATGAAGATGTTGTCGGCAAGGGCAAAGATCAAATTTCATTTGCAGATGTTGATTTAGAGAATGCATCTAAATATGCTTGTGAAGATGCAGATCTGACATTTCTTCTTTTCAAAGAGCTATCAGCTGAATTAGCAAGAGATGACAAATTAGATAATGTATATCAGAGTATAGAAATAAAACTTATGAGAATACTTACAGAAATGGAGTTTATTGGAGTTTCAGTAGATCAAGATAAATTAAAAACCCAATCTAAAGAATTATCAAAAAGAATAAATGCTATCGAAAAGAAAATATACAAAATATCAGGAAAAGAATTTAATATAAGTTCACCAAAACAACTTCAAGAGATTTTCTATGATGATTTGAAGCTTCCTATTCTAAAGAAAACACCCAAAGGTCAACCATCAACGAATGAAGATGTTATGATTCAGCTAGCCGAAGAACATGAATTGCCTAATTTGATTCTATCATTTCGAAATTTGTTAAAACTTAAAAATACTTACACAGATAAACTTGGAGTACAGGTAAATTCTATATCTAACCGTTTACACACCTCATATAATCAAACAATAACTTTAACTGGAAGATTATCTTCTTCAAATCCAAATCTTCAAAATATACCAATTAGAACTGAAGATGGTAAGAAAATAAGATCAGCTTTTATTCCACGTCGGGGGTCCCTCCTATTCTCCGCAGATTATTCACAGATTGAATTACGCATAATGGCTCATTTATCTGATGATCAAGAAATGATTAAGAGCTTTACATCAGGCGAGGATATACACTCCTCAACAGCTATGAAAGTTTTCAATACCAAGGGAGCACCCACGCCTGATCAGAGAAGAGCAGCAAAGGCTATTAACTTTGGTTTAATTTATGGAATATCAGCATATGGGCTAGCAAGACAACTTAAGATTGATAATATTGAAGCCAAAAACATAATCGATACCTATTTCACGAAATATAAAAGAGTACGAGAGTATATGAATGAGTTAAAAGATTCTGCTAAGGGAAGTGAATACGTGGAGACTATGTATGGCAGAAAAGTTTTTATACCTAATATTAATCACAGCAATTTCCAGGTAAGAAGTGCTGCAGAGAGAACCGCTATCAATGCTCCTATACAAGGCACTGCAGCAGATATTTTAAAAATCGCAATGATTAATATAAATGAGTGGTTAACAGAAAATAATAATCAGGATACTTTTATGATTATGCAAGTACATGACGAATTAGTTTTTGAAATAGGCGAGTCTAAAATAAAAGAAAATGAGCGAAATATTGTTAAAATTATGAGTGAAGCAGCATCACTCAGAGTTCCATTGTTAGTTAATACTTTTACTGGAAATAGTTGGTGCGAAACATAGCAGATGCCTCGTTGCACTCTGATGATATTTAGCTATAATTAGTGCCAATGAAATCTATACATATATTATCTTTAACAATCTTGATGTGTATAAGTATAATTTACCCTGTAAAAGCTGATGTTGAAAGAGGAAAGGAATTATCTCAAAGCTGTGTAGCTTGTCATGGGGACAATGGGGTTTCATTGAATCCAGTATGGCCAAAATTAGCAGGTCAAAATCCAAAATATCTAAAAGCCCAATTACATGAATTTAAATTAGGTACGGAAGGCAGAAGAAACAACGCCGTTATGTATGGAATTGCAGTAACATTGACAGACCAAGATATTGAGGATTTATCTGATTATTATGCATCACTCAAACCATCAATAGGAATGACTAAAGATAGCTTGTTGCAACTTGGGAGAAATATCTACAGAGGTGGTAACATGGAAATAAAAATACAAGCATGTATAAGTTGTCACGGTCCTAACGGCCAAGGTAACTATGCAGCTGGAATACCTATGTTATCAGGGCAACACTCGCAATATACCTTTCAACAATTGAAAAATTTTCAAGTATCATCGAGATCAAATGATTATAATAAAATGATGAGAAATATAGTACATAGGATGACAGACGAGGAAATGAGGGCAGTAGCTAGTTATATTGAAGGCCTTTACTAATGAATATTTTTAAAAACTTATCTCTGGTAACTCTTTTAATGACATTGCTATTATCAAATGCTTTTGCACAAAAATATGTGCAAATTTCTACTGAAAAACAAGACACTTCCAAAAATATCGTTATCTATGAATTTTTTTGGTATGGATGTCCACACTGTTATAATTTAGAACCCACGATGAATAGATTAGAGGCTGACCTAGAAAGTGATACAGAGATTATGAAGGTTCCTGTTGCCTTAAGGAGTTCATGGCTACCTCATGCGAAATTATTTTTTACACTAAACCAAATGGGGAAAATTGATGATATGCATGAGCTGATTTTTGAAGAAATACATCTGGAAAATAATCCGTTAAATACTTTGAAACTTATGGAGGATTTCTTAGGTAAAAATGGAATCGATACTATAAAATTCAATGAGATTTATAGTAGTTATGGAACAGAAGCGAGAGTGAAAAGAGCTGACAGACTTGCTAGAAAATATCAAATCAATTCTGTACCAACAATTATTGTAAATGGGAAGTATTTAACTAGTGGCTCTTATGTTTCAAGCTATGATGAGCTTTACAGCGTAATAAATTTACTAGTAGATAGAGAAAGAAATGATTTATAGGAGACATAAATGACTGCAAAAATAATAAGTGGCAGAGAAGTTGCCGAACAAATACTGGAAGAAGAATTATCTAAGAAAGTGGATGCCTTGATATCAAAAAATATTATCCCAAATTTAGTTGTTATATTAGTTGGTGATATGAAAGCATCAGCAAGCTATGTTGCTCAAAAAGAAAAATTTGCAGCCAAAGCGGGTATAAAATCTGAAGTGAGAAGATTTTCTTCCGAGATAAGCGAAGATGAAATATTAGCAGAAATTGACAAGATAAATAATGATCAAGAGATTCATGGAGTAATTGTTCAGTTACCTTTACCTGATCATATTTCTGTTACCAAAGTACTCAATAGTATAGATCCATCAAAAGATGTTGATGGTTTTACGCCAAATAATGTCGGTAAGTTATTTTTAGGTGAAGATACTTTAGTCTCATGTACTCCTAAAGGCATCATGCAGATGTTAAGGATTTCAGGAACAGAGTTAAATGGAAAGAATGTTACAGTAATAGGAAGGTCAAATATTGTTGGTAAACCTGTATCCATACTGTGCCAACAACAAAATGCTACAGTCACAATGTGCCATTCTAGAACTAAAGATTTAAATCATAAATTATCTGATGCTGATGTGATTATTGTAGCTGTAGGGGTCCCTAAATTTATTTCTGGTGATCAAATACCTAATGGTGCTGTTGTGATTGATGTTGGTATACATAATATCGATGGAAAACTGTGTGGAGATGTCGATTTTGAAAGCGCAAAAGAAAAAGCATCAGCAATCACTCCTGTTCCTGGCGGTGTAGGCCCTATGACAGTCTGCGCTTTAATTGAAAATACAATTATAGCAGCTGAGAGAATTTCTAGCGCCTGAGAAGATTCGAACTTCTGACCTTTAGCTTCGGAAGCTAATGCTCTATCCACTGAGCTACAGGCGCAAAAAAATATTCATTTAATATTCTTTTCAAGTATAATCTACTGAAAGAAAATGTGAGGGAAAAATGAGCGAATCGACTTCGGACAAACAGTTTTATAGAATTTTTACATGGATCACCATAATAATTATTGGATTAGCGATAATAATAGCTATTTTATCAAAAGTTTTTGCGTCTTCGATCAGTAATGATCATTATGATCAAACAAAAACTGAATTAATTGAAAAAAGAATTTCATCATCAGAGAAAATAAATCTAGCTAGTAATCCTACATTTAAAACAAAGGTTGTGGAAGTTGCCTCTTCAAGGTCTGGAGAAGAGATATATAATTCAGTTTGCATGTCTTGCCATATGAGTGGTGCAGCTGGCGCTCCTGTTACAGGTAAAGTAGATCAGTGGTCAGATAGACTTGCTAAAGGAACCGACACCCTCTACAGCAATGCCATTAATGGAATAGGTGTTATGCCAGCTAAAGGTGGTTTAATGTCTTTATCTGACAGTGACGTAAAATTAGCTGTAGATTATATGATTGATGAATCTAAGTAGTTTTATTTAACTTTTTTCTCAAGCTCTTCAAGCTTTTCCCTTGTTTTAGACAACACCTCTCTTTGAACATCAAACTCTTCTCTAGTGACTATATCCATTTTTTTAAGATAATCTTCCAATAGAATCTTCAGGTTGTCTTTAATATCTTTTTTAACTGCATGGCTATCCTTGGGGAATATTTCTATTATATTTTCTACTAATTCTCTAAATTTATTATTGCTCATCTGAAATTTTCTCCATCTGCACATTATTTGTGCATATAATTAACCCAAAAACGAACATTTTATTTTACTAAAAATATCATTTTTATGTAAATACCATTTAATGTATTATACCCATTGTTATTTGAGATTACCTTAATCTTTTGGGAAAGGATAACAAACACAAGTTGGCATAGTTTATGCATCTAGAAGCTGATAGCTAGACTATTTGTCATTGATAAATGTCAACTATTACTTAATAGACTAAATATTAACCACTTTTAACAAAAGGGAGATATAAATGAAAAAATTAATTAAATCATCGCTTTCATTAGCCATGGCAACATTGATGTCTGTGTCAATGTTTGCAAAGGCAGGTGAGGCGGTTGCTGATGAGGGAGGTATGTCTGTAAGCTACAATATTGGATATATGTCTGAATATTGGTATAGAGGTGCATATCAAGCTGAATCCTCAATGAGCTTTGGTGCAGATATCGAAATGGGTTCTGTATATTTAGGTATGTGGGGCGCAGACGTATCTGACAACACAGCCACAACTACAAATAATGGTGGGTCTGAAATAGATCTATATGGAGGTGTTAACTTTGAAATGATGTCAATACCTATGTATGTCGGTTTCACCGGATACTACTATACTGACAATTTCGATAATGACTATGAAGAAATCAATGTGGGCGCAGACTTCGGTTGGTTTGCTGTTGACGGCGCTGTTCTTGGTAGTTACAAGTCTGGAGGCGGAACCGCAAGTTCAGACTATGGACACTTTACATTAACAGTCCCTCTAGGAATGCTTGATTATAGTTATCAAACATTTACAGGAGGCTCACTACATTGGTCTACACACGAGCTTAGTTATTCAGCTAGCGTAAATGGAATTGACTTGGGTGCTACTGTAGGTCGTAATAATGATGGCGGAAAAGGAACTGCTGCCAACTCCAATGCAGAAACAACATACGCGAATTTCACAATCGGGTATAGTTTCTAGAGAAATTAGTTTATAATTAAGTAATAGGGGACATTTATTAATGAAATTAGTCATAGCAATTATAAAGCCTTTTAAGCTGGATGAAGTGAGAGAAGCATTATCTAATATAGGAGTGCAAGGTATCACGGCAACAGATGTAAAAGGTTTTGGAAGGCAAAAGGGCCATACGGAACTTTATAGAGGTGCTGAATATGTTGTTGATTTCTTACCTAAAATCAAGCTGGAAATTGCTGTTGATGACTCCCTCCTCGATAAAACAATCGAGACGATACTATCATCTGCCAATACAGGTAAAATTGGTGACGGAAAAATCTTTGTACTTGATGTACAAGAGGCAATTCGTGTTCGTACCGGAGATAAAGGTCCAGAAGCTCTTTAATTAACGTTTTAATTAGGAGACTATAATGGAAGCTTTAGAAGGTAAAGTTATTGAACTTGCTTATGCTCTAGACACATTCTATTTTCTTGTAATGGGTGCATTTGTCATGTGGATGGCAGCTGGTTTCACCATGCTCGAATCTGGTCTTGTAAGAGCAAAAAATACAGCGGAAATTTTAACTAAAAACATATCGTTATACTCCATTGCAGTGATTATGTATATGATTGTAGGATATAACTTAATGTACCCAGGTGGTGGCACAGGAGTAATTCCAGAGTTATCATTCTTTCTTGGAGCGGATAACACAGCAGAAGCTGTAATTGCTAGCGGTGGTGATGTTTATTATTCATCGATATCAGATCACTTCTTTCAAGTTGTGTTTGTTGCAACTGCATGTTCTATAATTTCTGGTGCAGTAGCAGAAAGAATGAAACTTTGGCCATTTCTATTATTTTGTGTAGTAATGACTAGTATAATTTATCCTGTTCAAGGTTATTGGAAGTGGGGCGGAGGCTTCTTAGATGCTGCCGGCTTCTCTGACTTTGCTGGTTCAGGCGTTGTACATTTATGTGGTGCCGCTGCTGCTTTAGCTGGAGTGTTGGTACTTGGAGCAAGAAAAGGTAAATATGTTGATGGTAAAGTAAATGCTATGCCAGGAGCAAATCTCCCGCTTGCTACATTAGGTACATTTATACTATGGTTAGGTTGGTTCGGATTCAATGGAGGGTCAGAACTGATCATATCTAATGTTGCTGAGGCTAATGCTGTTTCTATGGTATTCGTAAATACTAATTTGGCTGCTGCAGGTGGCGTGATGGGAGCATTGATGTTCTCAAAAATGATGTTTGGTAAATCTGACCTTACAATGGCTTTAAATGGAGCTATTGGGGGTTTAGTATCAATTACCGCTGAACCTCTAGCTCCAACACCAGGGTTAGCGCTTATCATAGGTCTTATTGGGGGTATAATTGTTGTACTTTCAATCGTCATGCTTGATAAGATGAAAATTGATGACCCTGTGGGGGCCATTTCTGCTCATGGAACATGTGGCGTCTGGGGACTTCTAGCTGTCGCATTAACAGGTGGTTCACTGGGTGCTCAGATTTATGGTGCACTTGTAATTTTCTTATGGACATTCATCACAAGCTTAATCTTCTGGAGCATCATCAAAATGTTCTTTGGTTTAAGAGTAACGGAAGAAGAAGAAGATGATGGAGTAGATATTGCTGAATGTGGATTAGAAGCTTATCCAGAGTTTAGCAAAGCAACAGGGATTAAACCTTCAGTTTATCCTGAACAATAATATCTCTAGAGAGCGTGATCATAATCACGCTCTCTTAGCTCTCAAAAATGACCATGTACCGCTAGGATAAAGCGGCATTGGAAAACTTGTTAAAGTAAGGTTTTTAAATCCTACATTAGTATATTTCTTAAAAAGTGGATTTATAATATTTTTCAAATTATAAATAGGTGAGCCTGACTGGTGAACTACTGTACCGTTGGCACTTAAATTATTATATAGATATTTTATAAAACTCTTTGAAAACAGTTTTCTTGCCTCACCTATAGGATCAGTAGAATCAATAATTATACAATCAAATATCTCTTTACAATTTTTAAGATAATTCATACCATCGCATATCTTAATTTTTATTCTCTGTTTATTTTTTTCATTTAAATTAAAGTTTTTAGGGAAATATTTTTTACAAATTTTAACTACATCTTCATCTATCTCTGATATCACAATATTTTTTACTTTTTTTCTTTTTAAAAGCTTAGATGAAATTCCGCAATCACCACCACCTATTATCAAAATCTTTTCTGCTGACTTGGGCACAAGGTTTATACATTCCTCATGATAGAAGTTATTATGTTTCTCACTCATCATAAAACAATTATCTAAATACAAAACATTTCCATATTTTATTGTCCTGAGTACATCAATATGCTGATATTTACTTTGACTTTGATGTAAATATTTCTCATACTCTAAACCAATTGAAATCTTTGATTCTTTATTAAATTCATAATAGATATTTTTAGATTTAGTAGACATATTTTAATGATTATATTCAACTTTGAGTTTTATGCAATTAGACCATAAACACCTTTTACTCCGAGCGGAAGTACATAATTGTCCTTCTGAAGATGCTCTTCATGAAATCCTTATGTGGATGAAGGATCTAATTAATAAAATCGAGATGAAGCTTATGCAAGGACCGTCTATTACTTACGTAGACCAACCAGGTAATAGAGGAGTTACTTGCATGGCTTTAATTGAAACTAGTCATATTGTTATGCATATCTGGGATGAAGGAACACCCGGTTTGGTTCAACTTGATATTTACAGCTGTAAAGAATTTGATCTTGATGTTGTAATAGAGCATGTGAATGACTATTTTGATGTTGTTAATATGCAATATAAGTTTCTAGACAGGACAAGCGATATGAGAATTATAAAAGAAATATCTAATTAACGAACTTCGTTTATATATTTGACTCTTGCACTTATCATATCCAATAAAAGACAAATTCTTCTAAAAAGCGGACTAGATAGTGAATAATTTGCTTCTGCTATAAAGTCAACCCTATTAGCTAAAAGTAAGTCCTTAGAGACTTTTTTCTGTCGTTTACTATTTTTTGGATAAACAGATATTGCATGTCCATTTTGTTTTTTTATAAGCGCCATACTTGGAACGTCAGTTAGTCCATCGCCTAGATAAATCATATTTTCAAATGGAATAGGACGAGACTCTTCTGGCATATGACTATTTATGGAATCAGAAAATTTTTCTTTACCTTTATTTATTCTAAATAAAAACTGAGTTTTTAAAGTATCATTGACCACAATCTTTGGAAATGAGGCATTACCGTTTTCATCAAAATAATACTGAGACCCAAATACATTACTTAAATGCTTTCTAATAGAAATAGACTCCAGTATTTCATTATGGCCAGCTGAAATAACATAATGCTTGATCCTGATTCCTTTATGATTTTTATAGATGTAATTATTAATGTTTTTAAACCATGTAGTTACGCCATTAAAGTATTTTATCTTTGATGCTAATCGAGAAAACTCATTTTTAGTTAAGTTATAATTTATGGAGTTAGCATGATTAATAAGTTGACGCATATATATCATCATTATTTCACCATCTGTCATACGACTCTCTTTGAGTATTGCAGCCCAAAATCTTTTTGAACTTATTTTTAATTTTGGGAGGATAGTATACTCTTGCATAGTTTTTGGAATGAGAGTGCCATCAAAATCGTATACCAATGCTATAGTATTTTGTCTCATTTACATCCTATCCATTGCTTTAATTTCAAGTATTTCTAATCCATTTAAAATAACTTTATCAATACATTTTATTAGTTCTAGCCTTTCACCATGTACTGTATCTGTTAATATTTTGGTTTCAGAATAATAAGAATGAAAAAGCTGAGAAAGCTTATAGAGGTAATTTGCTATTATATCTGGTCTAATTTTAGTAATTGCATTTTCAAAAACTTCTGAGTAGTTTGTTATATGATCTATTAACTCTTTTTCTTGATATGAATTTAGCTTACTAAGATCTGTATCAGAAATATTAAATTCAGGAGAATCTTTTAGAATTTTATTAATTCTAGCGTGAGCATATTGTATATAATAAATTGGATTATTTTTATTTTGATTTAATGCTGCATCTATATCAAATTCAAGATGATGTTCTTTTCTTTTGATTAGATAGAAATAACGTGTTGCATCTGCACCAACTTCTTTTACTAATTCATCAATAGCATAAAATTCACCGCTTCTTGTTGACATTGATAGAGACTCTCCAGATTTAACTAGGTTGGCAAATTGTACTAAATGTATTTGCAATCTATTATTAACGTCATAATCAAGGGAACTTAAAGCTGTTTTCAGTCTTACGGCATAATCATGATGATCTGCTCCCCATATATCAATTAGCAGCTCATAATTATTAAACTTGTGAATATGATAAGCGATATCAGTCGCAAAATATGTCATATCTCCATTACTTTTTTTTAGTACACGATCTTTTTCTTCACCAAACTTCGTATTCTTAAACCAAAGTGCGCCATCTTTCTCATAACTTAGATTTCTATTATCTATATCCTTAAGTACCTTATCTAGCAACCCAGAAGTATACAATGATGACTCGTAAAACCAGTTATCAAACGAAATACCAACAGATTTCAAATCCTTCTTTATGTACTCATCTAGTATATGATCAACTAGTTTTTTTCTTGAAATCAAATAATCTTTATGTTGCTTAAGATAGGAAATTGTATGATCAATAGGTTTATTCAGTAGATTCATAATTTTTTTTGATTCAAAAGAGGACATGATATTTTCTAGCTTAGATGAAATATCTTTAATATATGATCCTCTGTAGGTAAGTAGTTTTCCTTCAGTATCGTTTTTTTCGTCTATATATTGATGATGATCAACATTATGATGATTTAGTAAAACACTAACTAATAATAGATCTATTTGTCTACCTGCATCATTGACATAGTACTCATTAAAAACATTATGGCCTTGGAGAGTTAA
>MDTA01208183.1_pt1 | contig 31142 bp, 28 predicted proteins | sample 811151 | NCBI WGS metagenome assembly MDTA01 (sample SAMN05326648, study PRJNA326480) | marine metagenome | isolation source: seawater | place: Indian Ocean: South | collected 2010
CATAAGTTTTTGGCTGAACGCAAATGGTGCCCAGGAGAAGACTCGAACTTCCACGACCTTTCGGCCACAGGTACCTGAAACCTGCGCGTCTACCAATTCCGCCACCTGGGCTAAAGAGCCGAGAGTGTTGGCTGGGCAGAGGGAGATTGTCAACAGCATTTCCGCTGGTTTTGCGTAGCTGGGCTTTGTATATCTGACAATGTGAATGATGGTATTATGCAGCTCTAACTCGAGGATCAACATGGCAGAAAAGCTGATTACAGTATTTGGCGCATCGGGCTTTATTGGTCGTTACGTTGTGAAAAGATTGGCCACACAAGGGTATTTGGTGCGCGCCGCAGTGCGAGAACCCGCAAGTGCTCTGTTTTTGAAAACTATGGGTGATGTGGGACAGGTTACTCCGCTGCAAGCCAATATTCGTGATGAAGCATCTGTTTCAGCTGCCATTGAAGGCGCTCACGGTGTAGTCAATCTGATAGGAATTTTATTTGAGAGCGGCAAGCAAAAATTCGATGAGGTCCACCGAAAAGGAGCGGAAAACATCGCAAAGGCATCAACAAATGCAGGCGTGCAAAAACTCGTTCATGTGTCTGCTCTAGGCGCGTCGGAAGATTCGCAATCAGCATATGCACGCAGTAAAGCGGCGGGCGAGAATGCTGTACGAGCGGCTTTTGGGTCGGCGGTTGTGTTTCGTCCGAGCGTAGTTTTTGGACCGCAGGATGATTTTTTTAACCGCTTTGCGGAAATGGTCTGCGTCGCTCCCGCACTCCCGATTTTTGGTTGCCCTCTGCCCTCCATAAGGAATGGCACCCTTGATTGCTATGGGGATGGGGGAACCAAATTCCAACCTATTTATGCCGGCGATTTAGCAGATGCAATAGTACAGGTGATCGACAGCAACAACGTTTTGGATAGAACCTACGAGCTTGGTGGGCCACAAGTGTATAGTTTTAAAGAAATTTTAGACCTGATTCTGTTGGAAACCGGTCGACGCCGTTTATTGGTCCCGCTCCCGTTCTGGATAGCCTCCATCGTTGCGTTCTTTACTGAGTTATTACCTGTACCACCCTTAACTCGTGACCAGGTTATCTTGTTGCGGTCTGACAATGTTGTGAATGAAGGTTCTTTTAGCCTTGCTGATTTGGGCATAGACGCTACGTCTGTGGAATCAATTGTGCCCAGCTATTTGGATCAATATTGTAAGGGCGGCCGCTTTAGCCGCTTTAGCAATGCTTGATCAGCGATACACCCAATAAAGTAAAAACGCGCCTAAGAATAGCCGATAAATTACAAATGGCGTGAAGTTCGCACGGGCAAGCCATCGGAGCATAAGTGTGATGGCTATTAACCCTGAGATAAATGACAAGCTTACCGCAATCACGGATTCTTTTTGCAGTATTAAGTTCCCTTTTTGATAGAGATCCAGTCCAGCAAATACTGCTATGCCTGCTATGGTCGGGATAGATAGTAACATGGAAAACCGTGCAGCATCTGAACGTTCCATGCTGAGTAAACGACCCGCAGTCATGGTAACGCCGGCCCTACTAGCGCCTGGGATGAAGGCGAGTAGCTGAACTAGGCCAATAAAAAATGAATGTAAAATGGATAAGTGTTCAATTCGATGAAGAGTTAATGTCACTTTGTCCACCAGCCAAAGTAAAATGCCAAAGCCGAAGGTTGCCCAAGCAACAACTTCGATGCTACGAAAATATGTTTCCACCTGATCTCGCGCTGTAAAGCCCACAGCCGCAACTGGTATGGTTGCGATCACTAAGTTGAGGGCTAGCTTGGTATCTTGGTTTGGTTCCCCGAGGAACCCCTTACCAACCCCGATAAGGATTTTCCACAAATCACGCCAAAAATAGACTAAAACCGCTCCTAGCGTGCCGAAATGGAGTGCGATGTCGATGGTGAGGCCTTGGTCCGGCCAACCTATAACTTTCGAGGCCACGACCAGATGTCCTGATGAACTAATGGGTAAAAATTCAGTGATTCCCTGGATTAAAGCAAGAATTATGAGCTGATAGAGCTCCATGACATACGCCCATTTTCGTGTGAAAAATAAATAGATAACATACTAAGAGAATTACATTGTTACGCTATTATCATTTCATAAACTAAATTTTCCGTTCGGCCTCTTCAAATTGTATAGGTATTTAATGCGCACGCTTTACCATCTTTGGCTCTCTCCCGCCTGTCGGAAAATTCGTATAGCCCTTACAGAAAAAAAACTTCAATTCGACATGAAGCTCGAGAAAACTTGGGAACGTCGAGAGGAGTTTCTTGCATTGAATCCGGCCGGATCAGTACCGGTTTTAGTTGAAACCGACGGTGTAGCAGTTTGTGACGTTTACGCTATCACAGAATATCTCGATGAAAAATATCCTGAACCTATGTTGCTTGGCGTGGACCCAATAGAACGGTCAGAAACGCGACGACTTATTTGGTGGTTTAACGAAAAGTTTCAAAAAGAAGTAACCGCCAAATTAGTGGATGAGAAAATTTTGAAGCGGTTTTTGAATATGGGTGAGCCAAGCTCTCAGTCTATCAGAGCAGGTTCCGCCAATATTCATTACCATCTGGATTATATTGGCTGGCTTATGGAAGAGCGGCAGTGGCTAGCAGGCAATTCTCTAACCTACGCGGATATTGGAGCCGCTGCCCATCTGTCTTGCATCGATTATTTGGGCGATGTGCCCTGGGATGATCATAAGCCTGCAAAAGACTGGTATGCCAGATTGAAATCGAGGCCAAGTTTTCGCGATATTTTGGGCGACCATATTCCTGGTTACCCACCGCCAAGGCATTATGCCGATCCCGATTTTTAGCCTTCGAAGCGCGGTTGAAGCGTTCTTGCAGCGCTGAGGTCTAATTAACCGATTGCTGAGTATTTACATCGAGTATTTCGAGATTTCGTTTTGCTGTATCTGCAGCTGGAGAACCCTCATGAAGTTCGATTAATTTAAGCCAGTCCTGCCGTGCGCCGTCTTTATCGCCTGCTAGTCGCATTAAAATACCGCTTTCAAGAAGCGCCTCTGCATGGGTTGGGTCGATGGAGATGGCGCTTATAATATCTTGCCTTGCGGCAGCCATGTTGCCGGCAGAGCGGTGCGCACTAGCACGGAGTGCTAACGCTTCCGCAAAACTGGGCTGTAATTTTAATGACTCATTTAAATCTTTGATAGCATCCACATACCGTCCTTTTTCCGCATGTATTGTTGCCCGGTCAACAAAAAGCTGTGCATTTCTGGGGTCGAATTCAATGGCGGCGGACTGCACTTTAAAAGCGCGCATCGGATTATTAGCATCCAGCCAGGCTTGACTAGCTTGGGCAAAGATTTCAGCTCGCACGGTATTCGGGGTAGATTTTGGCATTTTTTGTGCCATCGTCTCTAACTGGATTGCTGCTTCCTTAAATCTTTTTAAATAAATAAGCGCCACAGCGGCACAATGCGTCGCGGCATCGGCGCCACCATGGTCCTGCCAATTAAGCGCTCTTTCAAAACCTTTATGCGGCTCAATACGTGCTAATTGCATGCATTTTCGGTAATTTTCATGTTCGGCTAAATGATTTTCCTTTGGCGGTATTACTTGCGCGTTGATTGGGAAAGATAGAAAAATAATAGTCGCAGGCACACATAAAACTAGGCGACAGGTAAAGCAGGTTCGTTTCATTATATTATTCCTGTCATTCGATCTTTAAGGTCCACCATCTCTTTCGTTTTTGTAAGAGAGGAAATTTAGAATTTACATGAGCAATGATCAAAAGCATCTTTTTTGTTTTGGGCTCGGCTATTCTGCCGAACGGTTGGCTCGTGATCTTATTGATAGCGACAACGGCTGGACTGTTGCTGGCACTTCTCGAAGTGAAGAAAAGACGGAGTGTCTCAATAAGATCGGCGTGAAGACTTTATTTTTTAATGGCGAACAGCCTATTTCCCGCGTTGAGAAATGGCTCGAGAGTGCTACCCATTTGGTCATTTCAGCACCACCAGGCCCGCAAGGGGATCCAGTTCTTCGGTATCATAAAGATGATATTGCTCAGTTAAGCAACCTTGAGTGGGTAGGTTATTTGTCTACGACCGGTGTTTATGGTGACAGAAAAGGTGAGTGGGTGGATGAGACCGCGGAGTTAACGCCTACAAGCCCGCGCGGCGTACGCAGGGTCGCCGCAGAGTGCGCTTGGATGGATCTTTGGTGTGCCCATCAAGTGCCGGTTCATCTGTTTCGACTTGCAGGAATTTATGGGCCAGGTCGTAATGCTCTGGAGACCGTGCGGTCCGGTCGTGCTCGGCGGATTGATAAACCTGGCCAGGTATTTAGTCGTATCCATGTGGATGATATTGCCCAAATTCTCAAAGCATCGATAGAAAATCCTAATCCTGGTGCCTCCTATAATGTTTGTGACGATGAGGCTGCGGCGCCAAGAACGGTCATTGAATATGCCTGTAGGCTATTGCGGGTAGAGCCACCACCGCTTCTTTCTTTCGATGAAGCGGACCTTTCCGAGATGGCACGAAGTTTTTATGCGGACAATAAGCGCGTCTCCAACGAACGTATTAAGAAAGACCTGATGGTAGAGCTAAAATGGCCGACTTATAGGGAAGGTTTGCAAGGCCTCCTTTGAAGGACCCGGCGCTTATTCTGATTGGTCGAAGAGTGACCTCTAAGAAAGAGCGTCAACTAATTTAAGCAGTCGTTTAATATCATTGGGTCTCGACATGCGGTGATCGGCATCCTTGACGAAGGTTATTTTAACGTCGTTGGAAATTAGCGCGTCCGAAATATCGAGGGAAAGCCACCAAGGTACTGCATCGTCTTGCATGCCATGTAGGATTCGGACTGGTCCGTCAAAATGAATAGGGTCGCTTAACAAATTATGGTTAATACCCTCTTCAAGAAGTTTCTGCGTGATTGGATACCCGGCGGGTTCGTACTGGGATGGGCGCATCCAAACGCCTTTTTCTCCAAGCTGGTGTTTCGCGTCGTCGGGAAGATTGGCGAGTGTACGCTGGGTCATGTCAACCGCCGGCGCTACGGTAATGATGGCGGCAATTCTGTTTGGCCGCGCGCGCGCTAAAAGGAAGGCAATCCAGCCGCCCATAGATGAACCGACAACAATTTGTGGGCCCGTAGCTACCGAATCGAGTATGGTCAAAGCATCTTTGAGCCAATCGCCAACGGTGGAGTCGGCGAAAACACCACCCGATTGACCATGCCCACGATAATCAAACCGCGTGTATTGTTGGCCACGGTCGCGGCAAAAAGCACCGAGCGAAACAGCCTTGCCACCGGTCATATCCGAGCGAAATCCGGTGCAAAATATTACGCCCGGGGAATATCCCGGGTTATGATGAAAGGCTAATCTTACTCCGTCTTCGCAAGCAATACTTGCTGGCGTATCGGCCATATGAGATATCCTCTTAAGTGATCGGTATTATACAAAGCTTTTTGGGGCAGTTAGGGAATTCGAAATCCAACATGGTAAGGTCGGACAAAACTATGGCAAAGCGCAATGGGCCGGTCGTTTTGCAAGTATTACCTTCTCTTCAAACTGGTGGTGCAGAGCGCGGTTGTGTTGATATCGCAGTAGCGGTTATGGAGGCCGGCGGTACAGCTTTTGTTGCGTCGAGTGGTGGGGACATGGTGCGCGACCTGGATAGAGCTGGTGCGCGTCATTTTAAAATGCCTGTTCATTCCAAGAACCCTTTAAGAATGTGGTTAAATTCAAGGAGATTAATCAAAATTATTCGTGAGTTCGATGTGCAAATCGTTCATGCGCGTAGCAGAGCGCCCGCCTGGAGTTGCCGTGCCGCTTGTTTGAAAACTGGAGCGCATTTCATTACGACCTTTCATGGAACCTATAATATCAATTCGGGCTTAAAGCGCCGTTATAATGCGATCATGACTAAAGGCGCGCGGGTAATTGCTATTTCCCGTTTCATTGCTGATCATATAAAAGCGGAATATAAAATTGATCCGGCGCGTCTGCGCATCATTCATCGCGGCATTGATATAGAACAGCTTGAACCCGCAGCAGTGCCCGCCGCGCGGATAGTCAGCCTTGCAGAACAGTGGCGGTTGCCCGATGACATTCCCGTAATCTTGATGCCGGGGCGTTTAACTCGTTGGAAGGGCCAGTCGGTTCTGATTGAGGCACTCGCAGCGCTTAGGGAACTAAAGGTGCGTTGTTTATTTGTCGGCGATGACCAGGGCCGAACCGGGTATCGGCAAGAATTAATGGGTTTGGTTAAAAGTCGCGGGCTGGAGAGTATAGTCCATTTTGTTGGTCATTGTAACGATATGGCGGCGGCGTACATGTTGGCGGATGTGGTTATTTCTGCGTCAACTGATCCCGAAGGTTTTGGTAGGGTGATGGCTGAGGGGCAAGCATTGGGTAAGCCTGTCATAGCCGCAGATCATGGCGCAAGTAACGAACTGATTATTCATGGGGAAACAGGCTGGTTAGTGCCTCCTGGCGATCCATTGGCGCTGGCAGCTGCTTTAAGAGTGGCCCTTGCCTTGAACACTAACCAACGCGAAGAACTTGCGGAAAAAGCTATCTCACATGTAAGAGAAAAATTTACTCGTGCTCAAATGTGCAAAAGTACTTTAGATGTTTATGAAGAAATTCTCTCCGAATCGGTATCCACAGCGACGGCCCTGGAAGAGAGCCCGGCCTCGGCTACGTGAGGAATATCTGCGTGAGCAACACTGCTGAAGAGAGAATCCTGGTCGTTAAGCTTGGTGCCTTGGGTGATTTTGTGCAGGCCTTCGCCCCATTTCAGGCCATTCGAGAACACCATCCCTCATCACACATTACACTTTTGACGATGCCGGCATTTTCTGCGCTTGGCAATGCCACCGGGTGGTTCGACGCTGTGTGGATTGACAGCCGGCCCGAGTGGTGGCGGTTTGGCACGCGTCATAAGTTACGAAAATTCTTCAACCAAGGCGGCTTCAAAAGGGTTTACGATCTTCAAACTTCTAAGCGTAGTAGTTCCTTTTACCGCAGTTTTAAGAGGCCCCGGCCCGAGTGGTCTGGAATAGCCAATGGGTGTTCGCACCCGCACTCTAATCCGGATCGCAATTTCATGCACACTATTGAACGTCAGGCTGAACAGTTAACGATGGCTGGCGTTCGACCCGTTCTCGCACCGGACCTGAGTTGGTTTGATGCCGACACGACGCGTTTCAGATTGGAAGATGAATATTTTTTGATCGTGCCAGGAGGTGCGGCCCATCGACCCGAAAAGCGCTGGCCCGTCAAACGCTATATCCAATTAGCTAATGACCTTGTTGCATGGGGGCGTATTCCGGTGTTGTTAGGCGGTGAGGAAGAAAGGGATGTTCTGGACGCAATTGCGCGTGAGTGCAGGCAAGCCCGGAATCTAGGCAGAAGAACTAATATTTTTGATATTGCCGGTTTAGCGCGTCTTGCAATTGGTGCAATTGGAAATGATACGGGGCCGATGCATATCATTTCGGCCGTGGGATGCCCTTCCGTAGTACTTTATTCGCACGCCTCAAATCCAGATTTATGCGGCCAGCGGGGATTGTCGGTTAAGATATTACGCCGTGCCGCGTTGGAGGGGTTGGCGGTGGCGGAAGTTGAAGCGGCATTGCAATGCCGTTGACGAGCGAGGGCAAAACAGCGAAAAGGCATGCGCTAAAGATCATGGCATTGACAAATTTTTTTAAGAACAGGGTTAGGCATGGGTAACGGCGTAGCAATCACGCTGCCGGATGGCAGTAAAAAGCAATTTGATGGGCCGATCTCTGGAATGGAGGTAGCTGAATCTATTGGTGCGGGACTGGCGAAAGCGGCGCTCGCGGTCATTGTGGATGGCGAGCAATGGGATTTGCTTCGGACCATCAAAACCGATACCAGTATCGCTATTATTACTCGTGACTCCGAAGAAGGGTTGGAGTTGCTCCGCCATGACTGCGCTCATGTTTTGGCGGAGGCGGTAAAGGAACTATATCCCGACGTGCAGGTCACAATCGGTCCTTCTATAGAAGGTGGTTTTTATTACGATTTTGCGCGCGATACTTCGTTTACGCTAGAGGATCTTGAACAAATCGAAAAGCGGATGGCTCAAATTGTTGATCGGGACGAGGATATCGTCCGCGAAGTTTGGGAGCGTGATGCGGCTGTAGACTTTTTCAAAGATGCTGGTGAGCATTACAAAGCCGAAATCATAGGAGACCTTCCAGCGAACGAAGAAATAACGATTTATCGACAAGGCGATTGGTTGGATTTATGTCGTGGCCCTCACTTGCCGTCAACTGGGAGACTTGGCAAGGCATTCAAGTTGACAAAGGTGGCAGGCGCCTATTGGCGCGGCGACTCCCGAAATGAACAGCTGCAACGAATTTATGGTACCTGCTGGAGAAACGATAAAGAACTCAAAGCCTACTTGCATATGCTCGAAGAAGCGGAGAAGCGCGATCATCGACGTCTCGGACGCGAGATGGACTTGTTTCACTTTCAGGAAGAAGCACTGGGTGCTGTTTTTTGGCATCCAAAGGGCTGGACGCTGTTCCAGGCCCTCATTGACTATATGCGCCAGTGTCAGTCAAAGGCTGGCTATGTTGAGATCAATACCCCCGATATTATGGACCGAAGCCTATGGGAGAGATCTGGCCATTGGGAGAAGTTCGGAGAAAACATGTTCACAACAGAGGCGAAAGAGGACCGCGTTTTCGCTTTGAAGCCAATGAATTGCCCTGGTAGTGTTCAAGTTTTTAACCAAGGTATCAAAAGCTATCGCGATCTGCCTCAGCGCATTGCGGAGTTTGGCAAAGTGCATCGTTTTGAACCGTCGGGTGCCTTGCACGGTTTGATGAGGGTTCGAGCTTTCACTCAGGACGATGCCCATATTTTTTGCACGGAAGAACAAATCACTGATGAATGCCGAATCGTCTGTCAGCTAATCCTCAGCATTTATCGTGATTTCGGCTTTGAGGACGTACGAATCAAGTTTTCTGATCGTCCGGAAAAGCGGATCGGATCCGACGTGATATGGGATAAATCAGAAGCAGCACTTAAAGCCGCCGTCGAAGCTACGGGTCTTTCATATACGACTAATCCTGGCGAAGGCGCCTTCTATGGCCCAAAATTGGAATTTGTACTTCGTGACGCTATCGGCCGTGACTGGCAATGTGGCACGTTGCAAGTAGATCTCAATCTTCCTGAACGGTTGGAAGCTTTTTATATTGGTGCAGATGGCGATAAACATCCACCTGTCATGTTGCATCGGGCGTTGTTTGGTTCTTTGGAGCGATTTACCGGCATCCTTTTGGAGCATTACGCTGGCAAGCTGCCAATCTGGCTGGCGCCAGTTCAGGTCGTAATTGCAACTATAACCAATGATGCGGACGAATATGCCAAAATAGTCTTGGAGGCCTGCGATGCCGCTGGGCTCAGAGCAGAGGCGGACCTTAGGAACGAAAAAATCAACTATAAGGTTCGCGAACATTCCCATGCTAAGGTGCCTATACTATTTGTTGTTGGCAACCGCGAAGCGGAAGAGGGAACAGTTGCGATTCGTCGGCTCGGTGGAAAACAGCAAGAAGTGCTTGCGCTCGACGAAGCGATAAATAGACTGAATGAAGAAGCGGCGATACTGGCCGCCTGATTGTTTACGTAACGTGGTTGGGCAGTCCCCACTACTGTAATTTTGTTTTAATAGCTAGGGAGGATAGTTCTATAGCAAGAAGACCAATGATGAGCCCGCCGGTCAAAGATGGACCACAGGCGAATGAGGATATCGAAGCTTTAGAGGTTCGATTGATTGATGAAGAGGGGGGGCAAGTAGGCGTGGTTAAAACACCGGATGCTCTTGAGAGAGCAATTGCGGTTGGGCTTGATCTTGTTGTTGTCTCGCCCAGTGTATCACCACCCGTTTGTAAAATTCTCGATCTGGGCAAATATAAATACGAAGCACAAAAAAAGAAAAGCGAAGCCAAGAAAAAACAAAAAACAATTGATGTTAAAGAAATAAAATTCCGCCCTAACATTGAAACACATGATTATGACGTGAAAATGCGTGCTATGCGAAAGTTCTTGGGTGAAGGTGACAAAGTGAAAGTCACCTTGCGGTTCCGAGGCCGCGAAATGGTGCATCAGCATTTGGGCATGAAAGTGCTAGAGCGTGTTCGCGACGATATGGATCAAGAGGCAAAGATTGAGCAAATGCCGCAGCTTGAGGGGCGGCAAATGACAATGATTTTAGTTCCGCGTTAAGCGACTTTAGGGGTCTTTTAGCTTTTGCGGATAGCAATCGCTTTTTGAATAAATGCGTTGGGTTCGCCATTTTTATAGGCCTCAGCCAAGGCATCGATTCCTGCATCAATTGCCTGATCAAGGGGCAGCTGCTCCCAATCGCGCATAAGTGTCTTTTGAAGCCGCATGCCGGTGGGGCCGTTGTAGGCAAGGGTCTGGGCGCACTCATCGATGGCGTTTTGCAACTCAGCCATCGGTACTATCTTCTGCACTAACCCCCAGTTTTCTGCTGTTTTGGCATCAATAGCGTCGCCGCGATAGAGCAACCACGAAGTTCGCCCCCAGCCGATGAGCCGCGGTAATAGTGCTGCTTCAATAACGGACGGGATGTCCAATACAACTTCCGGCATGGAAAACTGCGCGTGATCGGCAGAGATCCGAATATCACAGCCGGCAATTATTTCTAGTCCGGCACCGATACAAATGCCTTGGATCCGCGCGATCACAGGGACGGGCAGATCGCGGATAGCCTGAATTGTATCATGTAATGTGGTTATATAGGTTCGCGCGCTATCTTCATCAAATGAACCGAGTTCCGCTATATTGGCGCCGCCGCAAAAAGCACCTTCACCTGTGCTCGCTAGGATGGCGACGCGCAAATCGTCGCGTTCTGCGAGGGATCTAAATCTTTTGCCGATTTCCAAAACAAGATTGCTTGTCAAGCAGTTGGCACGATCGGCATTGTCAAATGTGACAGTTGCAATTTCGCCCGTAGCCCCATGAGCGAAATTTGTGGATATAGGCGGGCTGGTCACTTGAATTCTCTCCCTTGCGTGTTGCCCTAGTGGGCGCTATAAGGCCGCACTCCCCGATGATGGGATTAAAGGACGATAGTAGGCCAAATGGGTATGCCTTCCCGTCCATCTACAGGTCAACCTGATATAAGGAAAAGACAAATTCCCAAGATTAAGAATAAGAGTAGCGCCAAAAAGCGCTTTCGTCTCACCGCAAAAGGTAAAGTACGTTTTAACAGCGCAAATTTGCGCCACATGCTCCGTAGGCGTTCTCAAAAAATGAAACGGACCAATCGAGGCACTCAAATTTTGAGTAAACCCGATTCTCGCATTATTAAACGTAACTTTTTGCGTAACGTTTAGCCTTAGTAAGGGACGATAGATATGGCACGTGTAAAACGCGGCGTTACCAAACACGCCCGTCACAAAAAAGTCATTGATCGCGCCAAGGGCGCCAGAGGACGGCAAAAAAATACTTTCCGTGCGGCAAAGCAGCGGGTCGATAAAAATATGCAATATGCATATCGAGACCGGCGCACTCGTAAGCGCGCTTTTCGTAGTCTTTGGATTCAACGCATCAATGCAGCGGTGCGCGAGCACGGCTTGACTTATTCGCAGTTTGTGAATGGTATGAAAAAAGCCGGTATCGAAATCGACCGCAAAGTATTATCCGATATCGCCGTTCGCGAACCTGGGGCTTTTAAGGCGCTAGTGGATCAAGCGCAGGCCTCCCTTTCTTAGAGCGGGTCTAAGGCTGGGCGCTTTGCCGGCCAAGGCCGGGAAGGATTTCGATGACTGAGACTCTTGATCAGCTTCGCAACGACTTTCTTGCGAATGTTGAGGCTGCCGAGGATTTGGCGGCGCTAGAAGAATTGCGCGTAAGTGCGTTAGGCAAAAAAGGCGGTATCTCGAAACAGATGCAAGGCCTGGGCAAATTGCCGCCGGAAGAACGCAAAAAAGCGGGCCAAGAGCTCAATGCGGTGAAGACTGCCGTTGCCGAAGCAATCGAGAGCAAAAAGTTAGCACTTGAAGAGGCGGTACTTGATGCGCGGTTAGCAGAAGAGGCTATTGACGTCTCCTTACCTATTCGGCCCGAGACAGAAGGGCGCCTGCATCCCATAACGCAAACTATTGACGAAGCCATCGCTATTTTGGGGGAAATGGGATTTGCGGTCGCGGAAGGTCCAGAAATTGAGGATGATTTTCATAACTTCACCGCATTAAATATTCCGCCTGAGCATCCTGCACGCCAGATGCATGATACGTTCTATCTGCCTAAAAAAGAAAATGGCAGTCGCATGGTGTTGCGGACGCATACTTCGCCGGTTCAAATACGTACTATGTTGTCGGAAGAGCCGCCACTTCGGATCATTGCACCAGGGCGCACTTATCGCTGCGATTCCGATATGACCCACACGCCGATGTTTCATCAAATAGAAGGTCTAGTTGTCGATAAATCGACTCACTTTGGTCATCTCAAAGGGTGTTTGCTGAATTTTATGTCGGCTTTTTTTGAAGTGGACGATCTTCCGCTTCGCTTCCGGCCCAGTTTTTTTCCTTTCACGGAGCCGTCGGCGGAAGCAGATATTGGCTGTTCACGCGAGGGCGGCGAATTAAAAATTGGCGGTAGCGGCGACTGGATGGAGATCCTCGGTTGCGGCATGGTACATCCCAATGTGTTAAGGGCTTGCGATATAGACCCCGAAGAATATCAGGGTTTTGCTTTCGGCCTTGGCGTCGAACGTATGGCAATGCTGAAATATGGTATCCCTGATCTTCGTACATTCTTCGATGGGGATCTTCGGTGGCTGAAGCATTATGGTTTTGTGCATTTGGAGGCTCCCAGTCTAGTGCGGGGGCTCAGCTAATGAAGTTCACACTCGCCTGGCTTAAAGATCATCTTGATACGGAAGCATCTCTGGAAGAAATCACGACCCGGCTCACTATGCTTGGGCTAGAGGTGGAGGAGGTTTTAGATCGGTCGGCAGAATTCTCGGCGTTCAAGTCTGCACTGGTAGTTGATGCAAAGCCGCACCCGGATGCGGATAGGCTCCAGGTTTGTAGTGTTGATACGGGAACTGAAAAGCTACAGGTGGTATGCGGGGCGCCAAATGCAAGGGTCGGCCTGAAAGGCGTCTTTGCGCCTGCGGGGACTTTCATACCAGGCCTTGGCATCGAGCTAAAGAAAGCAAAAATTCGCGGCGTTGAATCAACCGGCATGTTGTTATCCGAAAAAGAATTGGAATTATCAGAGGAGCACGACGGAATAATTGAGTTGCCTGAAGAAGCGGCGGTAGGTGCACCGTTTGCTGAGATCATGGGTTTGGACGATCCTATGATAGAACTTGCTATTACACCAAACCGAGGCGATTGTTTGGGTGTTCGGGGTGTAGCACGGGATCTGGCTGCTGCTGGGCTTGGTGTGCTAAAGCCGTTGGATGATAGCGCTGTAAAAGGTGAGTTTGGTTCCCCAGTTAAATGGGTGCGTGATTTTCCAAAAGGTTCGGAAGAGGCCTGCCCGATGGTGGTCGGCCGCACCTTTAAGGGCGTTAAGAATGGGCCCAGTCCTAAATGGCTGCAGGACCGACTAACAGCGATTGGTCTGCGACCGATTTCGGCGCTGGTCGATATCACCAACTATGTGAGCTATGATCTAGGGCGGCCTTTGCATATTTTCGATGTTGCAAAGATCAGGGGCGATCTCACAATGCGGTTTTCTGAAGAAGGTGAGAAAATTGAAGCACTTGATGATCAAACATACTCGCTAGAACGCGACATGACCATTATCTCCGACGAGACTGGCGTTCAAGCGATTGCCGGCGTGATGGGGGGCCTAAAAACTGGCTGTTCCGAAACGACGACAGATGTTTTCCTAGAAGTCGCACTTTTCGATCCTATTCGGACTGCGGCGACCGGAAGAAAACTTGGCATAGAATCTGACGCGCGCTATCGTTTCGAACGGTCCGTAGACCCTCAGTCGGTTGTGTGGGGTACGGAAGTAGCAAGTCGAATGATCTTTGAATTATGCGGCGGAAAGGCAAGCACTCTAACCGTTGCTGGTGAATTGCCTGATGTCAAAGAACCTATCACGCTCCGGCTTGACCGTCTTAAAAATTTTGGCGGCATAGAAATTGATTTAGACCGAGCTGCTAGCATATTGCGAGATTTAGGGTTTGCTGTTGAGGCTGGTAGCAATGTGCTGGAGGCAACACCACCTAGTTGGCGCCCTGATGTGGAAGGTGAGCATTGTTTGGTCGAAGAGGTGCTGCGGGTGTTCGGATACGATAAAATTCCGACGGTGCCGATGGAGCGTGAAAGTGAATTGCCGAAACCCATTCTAACCCCTCGTCAGCGTCATGTGGCTTTTGCCAAACGCGCCTTGGCAGGTCGTGGCATGATGGAAACAGTAACCTGGTCCTTTATCTCATCGAGTTATGCACCTTTGTTTGGCGGTTGTGATGCGGCGTTGCAATTAGAGAATCCGATCAGCAGCGATCTTGATGCGATGCGCCCCTCCTTGCTGCCTAATCTTTTGTTGTCTGCAGGCCGGAATGCTGATCGCGGGTTTACGGACTTGGCGATTTTTGAATTAGGGCCAACCTTTCAGAATGATACTCCAGATGCTCAGGATTTGATGGTTGGTGGCTTGCGTCACGGAAGCGCTATTGGCCGCCATTGGCAGGGGACCGCCCGCCCGGTTGATGCCTTTGATGTGAAGGCCGATGCTTTGGCCGTACTTGCTGCCTGCAATGCGCCAAATGGTAGTTTGCAGGTGACTACCGACGCGCCTGCTTGGTACCATCCAGGTCGTTCCGGTACTTTGAGGTTAGGGCCGAATGTTCTTGCATGGTTTGGCGAAATTCATCCAAAGGTTCTCCGAATTTTAGACGTAAAAGGTCCTGCATCTGGTTTTGAAGTTGTCCTAGAAGCCATACCTTTGCCTAAAGGCAAAACGTCTAAAAGTCGTGCGGCGCTTGACGTGTCACCCCTCCAGCCGGTCATGCGTGATTTTGCTTTTGTGGTACCACAAGATGTGGCGGCCCTTGCGCTTGTAAAGGCTGCCGAAGCGGCGGACAAGGAACTAATCGCGACTGTTTGTGTTTTTGATGTATTTAAAGGTGCTTCTTTAGGTGAGAATAAGAAATCTATTGGTATTCAGGTAATGTTGCAGCCGCGCGATCATACGCTAACCGATGAAGAGATTGAAGTGGTGGCTGACAAAGTGGTTGCCAATGTGACAAAGAAAACTGGCGGTATCCTCAGGTCATAATCTCTTTCAGCCCGAGGTTATTTTCGGACCTGACTAAATAATTTTCATTCGTCTTCGAGGCTTACCAAAATTCTCCTTAAAAGGTGCTCAAGTGCTAGTTCCAATGGATTTTGTATTCAGCGTATAAATCAAGATACAAAACGTAGAAAATGAGAATGAAAAATTTCTTAACTAACTTCACAGGCAGTTGACGGTAGATCGCGAATCAGTCAGCTTGGATCAACCTCTCGATTTTGAGAAAGTAGATGCCTCCCAAACGTGAACGCAAACACTCCTACGTGGTTCCGTGTTCATCGGAATTTCGTGATGCAATTACCGCACTTGCAGATATACGCGGCGTTAATGTGGCTGATATTGCGCGTTCGGTAATGCTTATTGTTCCAACGGAAATTATTCAGGCATGCCCTGATGCTGGCGAACCACCTGCTGGTGATCGAGAATCTGTCGTCCTTAAGTCTGGTCCTAGTCAAGGTAAACCATGGCGACGGAAGCCACGTCTTCAGGTCCGGCTGCCAAAAGGACATGCGGTTGCCGATATTCGTCGAGCCCTAGGATTAGCACTTGCGATAGATCATGGGGACATTGAGGTGACATTAGAAGATGGTCGGTCTCCACGTGCGCGCGATCTTTTGCGCGAAGCACGAAACGATGTAGAGCGGATCCGCGGTGCGTTGACAGAACTCGCCTATTCGCCGATCGAACGCGGTATAGAAACTAATGCTGACGCTTTATATGTTTTGGGATTCCATCCCCATGCTCGTCCGAGCCAAGATGATATCAAAGCGCGTTTTCGTATATTAGCAACAATTTATCATCCCGATGGAATGTTTGGGGATACGGTTAGAATGAGTCAGCTCAACGATGCAATCGCGTTTCTTCGTCGTCGGATGGCTTGGAGAACAGCTTAATAGACCTCTCTTAATATTCATTCCTTTAAATCAAGGTTAAGAAAAATGGCTGAATTTTCAGAAACTGAACAAAAATTACAGAAAGTTTTCCCGGGTGGCCGCATGACAAAAAATGCATTGGCCGAGGATGTAAATTTTATTATTTGCGAGGGTAAGGGTGCGCGAGTTTTGGGAACCGACGGCGATTGGCGAATTGACTATGTATGTGGTGCGGGTGCTTTGGTGCTAGGGCATGCCTATCCCGAGGTCGTGACGGCAGTGCGCGATCAAGCTTCAATAGGCACACATTTTTTCGGACTGGTGAATGACAAGGCTCTGGAGTTGGCAGAAGAGCTGGTCTCAGCCATTCCCTGTGCGGATCGAGTGATATTTACGACTACCGGATCGGAGGCTACTTACTATGCTATGCGGTTTGCACGTGCCTTTACGGGCCGTGATGTCATTTTGAAATTCGAGGGCGGATATCACGGCAATCATGATTATTCGAATATTAGCGTTGCACCGAATGCAGCTTCCAATTATCCGTCGGGACAACCCGACGCCCTGGGCATTCCGGATGGTGCGCAGAATTCGGTCATTGTAGCGCCTTTTAATGACCTGGAAGCGACGGCGCGAATCATTAAGGAGCATAAGGAGGTTCTAGCGGGGGCGATTGTTGAGCCCGTTCAGCGCGTTATTTTCCCCGATGACGGGTTCTTACAAGGATTGCGTGACCTGTGTGACGAGGCTGGAATTTTGCTGCTGTTCGATGAAGTGGTAACAGGCTTCCGCCTCGCCTATGGCGGTGCCCAGGAATTTTACGGTGTAAAACCAGATTTGGCATCTTATGGGAAAATTATGGGCGGCGGCCTGGCATTGGGTGCTGTTGGAGGGCGTGAAGATATTTTATTGCATGCCAACCCAGGAATCATTGGAGACAGCAAGGGGACCGCGATTAGCGGTACCCTGCATGGAAACCCATTGAGTGCCGCCGCCGGTTTGGCGTGTTTGAAAGTCCTAAAAGACCTAAACCCCTACCAGCAACTCCGCGATCATGGGCAAACGGTGCGCACAGCGTTTCAAGAGGTTCTTGATCGTCACAATCTTGGCGTTCGGGTAATTGGCCAGGAATCTTGGTGGCAATTCTTCGCGAGCGACCGGGACCCACAGGATTACGTTGATTTCCTCAATGCAGATATGGAAAAAACTAAGGCGTTAGATCTGGCTTGGAGCCGGGAAAGAGTGTTTGTGATGCCGAACACGCGTCGGTTCGTCTCTGTAGCCCATACGGACAAAGAATTGGATGAAGCGGTAATTTCTTTAGATGCGGCATGTCGGGCTATTGTTTAAGACGGCTGAGTTAGATAGAGCCTGAATGGGTTGGCCAATAGGCATAAAAAACCATGCGATAGTCTTTTAAGGGTTTCCAGATTGCTGACTTAGCCGCGCTCAATCAATTTATCCGCGCTTAGAGTTTGTGCGCCGGCAGTGGGACACCACATGGATTTGCCACCGGCACCGCCGGCAATAACGATAACTAAATCTTCGGGCTGATTTATAATCGGTACCATTGATTCCGGGTCGCTCTTGTCGACTTCTTTGGGGAAGAATGGTCCGTGAGATTTGCCGCGCCCTTTAACTAGCCGCCAGGGTTGGCGTGCGTGTTCATAGACTTTCTGGCGGATAGTTTCCTTGGTCCAGCCGCCTACATGAAAATTAGCCGCGTGTTCTGGGCAGATCACCAACACAGGCTCACCCTGGGAATAAAGATTATTGCAGCCTAGCGTCGCCATGGAATCCGCAAAGACTTCCAAAATATCTTCGGGAATTGTGCGCATGTTCTCTGTCATGCTGTGGGGTGCTTCACATTGCACCACCGTGACCACGCTGTCCTCGGCGTTGTATCCTCGGTCCACATGAATCGGATTCCAGGGGTTAGCGGTTTGGTGTTCGGCGATGCAATAGGTGAATTTGCCCGGATGGGCATGCTGGGCAAAATCAACTACAGCAGGGACTGCCCCGCCCAAGTTAAGATGCGTGAGTCGAAGTGCACGTCCGATCGTGGCGTTTGATCGCCAGCCGGGGCCGAAACAGCCATTGCCGTAGTTTATATTGAGGTCCTTGACTATAGGTCCACTGATGATGAGTAACGGTGCAGCGGCATGGGTTGTGGTTTGCCGATGGTGGAGGCCACAGCGTTCCTCCAATGTTGCTTCTAGGGCGGCGATAATAACCGGTAGATAGTCAGACTTGGCACCGGCCATCACCGCATTGATGGCAACTTTTCTGAGGGTGGCCTTGCCTTGAAAAGGTGGTACGAGGCCGATCAGGGTATCCGGGTCGCGCCACGGCATGCCCGCCAGCATTTTTTCGATGCGTTCTTCGGTAGGCGGGATAATCGGCAAACCGTCTGTCCAACCTCTTTTGTAGAAATGATCGTTGACCAATTCCAGATCATCCGGCAGACGTATTTCCTCGGATAACAGCTCATTGATTGGCTTTACTGCCATTTATCTTCCTATCTTGCGACAGCGTGTTCGGGCAGCGGAAATTTTTTTCCTGTAAACTCCGCAGCGAGCATATTGTTCGGTGTCGTAAGCATTCTAACTACTTCGGGCGCAGCATCTCTGCCTCGCTTTTTAACTACACCCAGATCCCGGTGACCGAGTGGATGGGGTAATAGGTGAATGGGCAGGCCTGGATAATCAAGCTGTCTAGATACCGCTTGTGCCAACGTGCAAAAAGAACAGCTGATCAGTGTAACAGTTGGGATCCCTTGGGATTCAAGGGCCACGGCGTCATGGACGCTCCACGGGGAGGACGAACCTCAATGACCTACACCACTGACGGCAACATCCACCGAAGATGCCATTTGATCAATGAAGGGAGCGGCTTTCGAGGGAAAGCCTTTGCGCCAAAATACGACCTCTCCCACACTATGATCGTTTTCAAGCATCTCGCACAAGCCATCCATGACATGGTCGGTAAATTCTTTACCGTTATCTAAAAGACCGACCTTAAGCCCTTTCAAACTATTTGTTCTTGGTGCTAATGGAATCGGCGGAACATGGCGAACGTCTATGGGTATGTGAACCTGAATTTCCGACATAGCATCTACTCTCTTTAAAAAATTTTAGTTTGATACGGCCAAATATTTCGAGCCGTTGTTCGACTATAACTGAATTAACTATCTATCCAACCTGGTAGTATGGGTGTTCGGAGATAATGGCACCGGGTTCATACAATATCTTTTTGTTATCAGGGGGGTTAAGCAAATTTTTGGCCCAGCTCTGCAATAACCGTCTCAAGCGTTTTAACGTCGCCTAGCTTCATGTCCATGTCGAAAAGGCTGGCACGATGAGCAACCTCACTCAAATCGCTGCAGCCATCCTCAATGACAGTGACACGGAAATTGAGTGCAAATGCGTCGGTGACGCTGGCACGAACGCAGCCGCTCGTGGTCATGCCGCAAACAACCAGTGTGTCTATAGCGTTGTAGCGAAGCCAGGCATCGAGTGGCGTGCCAAAAAAGGCCGAGCTTTTGTTTTTATAGACGATCACATCCTCTTCTTTTGGCCTATAGGAAGCCGGCCACTCGTCTGCATTGGCGTCGTAGGCGATACCAGGGTCGTTATTTTTTGGCGTTCGCAGTGTTTCGTAGCGTTTATTGCGCATGCCCATTTTTACCCGATGATCCCGTTTGTCGCGCCGCACGTAATAGATCGGCAGTTCTAAATGACGAAATGTTGCCGTGATCGAGGCAATAGTCATTTCCAAAGCGTTCGGGTCAAGGGCGGCGCAAAACGGGTACTTGGGATTGATAAACAAATTATGGCTATCTACGTTTAGCAAAGCGGGCCTTTTGCCATAGCCGATGTCAGCGCCATGCCCAGCTGCTTGATAGCGATCAATATCCTGCGGTGATATGAACCCCGACCACCTTTCCAATTTATTCATTTAAGGCCTTTTTAAATTTCTTTGCTCATGTTCATTCGATTGAGAACCTAGCCACTTCCTGGATCACATTCTCTTGAATAATTCTGGAGCAAAGCGTCGCATGAATTTCTGTTTGAAATTTTAAAAGTTGAGAAACATCCTCAGATTAGCACCCAAGGGTCGAGATCAGAACCGCGAAATCAAGGAAATTTGGATAATAGTGAACCTGCCCCTCTGATCATTCCTCCTTCGCTAGCCTTAATCTTAAGAAGTCAAGGGCATTTAAGCTCTTGACACTTTGGTGATTTCTGAAAAAAATAGCGCTTCGACACGGCAATATTACCGTCTGTGGGAGGGTTGCCGGTGGTTTCTAGCAATTTGTTCAGGGATAAAAAAAAGATCTGAGCAAAAAAATTGTTGAAACTATCCTTTGCCAATTAAGCAAAGAGCCTGCCCGCGGCAGTGACAGGGAGGCATAATATGTCTGTACGTAAACTTATGGCTGCTGCCGCATTAGGCGGTGGTGTAGCTTTGGCGCCAATAGCGGCGTCGGCAGCTGATTTCAGCGGCAAAACCGTTACCATTATTGTTCCGTTTAAAGAAGGCGGCGGCGCAAGCCGTTATGGCCGGACTTTCCAACCATTTTTGGCTAAGTATCTGCCGGGTAAGCCGAAGATCGTTGTTCTCAACAAGCCGGGCGGTAGCTCAATTTTGGGCGCGAACTATTTTCAAAAGCAAAAGGGCGATGGCCTGACGCTTCTGACGTGCTCTACCTCGACTATGACTAGCTTCTTGTTCGGTGGCAGCAAGGTAAAATATGACCCGAACTCTTGGAGGGTCGCCATTGCTAATCCACTTGGCACGGCTTTCTATGCTCGTTCGGATCAAACTGGCATCACAGGTAAGAATGCTAAGAAGGACGTCGAAGCGCTTCGTAAGGCGAACCTTGTGTTTGGTGCGAAGAACAAGACATCGGCTGAACTCCGTGCTTTCTTGGCCTTTGATATCTTGGGCTTCTTTCCGAAGCCGGTTTTCGGCCTCTCTACAGGCAAGCAACGTAAAGCTATCCTACGTGGCGAGTTGAATATCAATTACGACAGTGCGGCTAAATATAACAAGTCCGTTACAAAGTGGGTCAAAAAAGGCACTGTTACGCCTCTTATGAACCTTGGTCTGTTGTTGCCGGATGGATCGGTCGTAAAGGATCCTTTCCTCGGTGCAGAAAGCCCAAGTGTTGTGGAAATGTATCAATCCGTTAACGGTGGCAAGAAGCCGTCTGGTACCCATTGGCAAGTTCTCAAGAACTTCATCGCCATGGGCGTGAGTGCTTCGAAGTCGATGGCGTTACCTCCGGGCACGTCTGACGACGTTTACAATACCTATGTCGATACTTTCAAGAAGATCTACAAGGACCCGAAGTTCTTGGACATCGTCAAGAAGGACATGGGTAAGTATCCACATTCGTTTGGTAAGGATGCTCAGGCGGTGATCAAGTTCGCGACCACGATGACTCCTGAGAACAAAAAATGGATGAACGCTTGGCTTGAGAAAAAGTTTGGCGGAAGTTCCTAAGACTTTAGTTGAAGGACCGGCGCTTAATTTGCGCCGGTCCTTATTTTTTGCGTTACTTAAGAATATTAGCGCTTACTTAATTTTTAGAATCGGGAGGGTGGACCAATTTCTATTGAAGAAGCTGCATTAGCCGCACTATCACAAATTTTTACCGTGACACACGTTTTTGCCCTTGCAGGCGGTGTGTTTTTGGGACTGTGTGTTGGTATTTTGCCTGGCTTAGGTGGAACGGCCGGTCTCTCTCTGATTTTACCATTTCTATTCGGTGTTGAGCCGAGTTTGGCGCTGGCCATGATGATTGGCCTCCAGTCGGTGACCGCGACGTCTGATACCTTCCCATCGGTCTTGATGGGGATACCGGGTACGGCGAGTTCGCAAGCGACTGTGATGGACGGTTTTCCAATGTCGAAACGGGGCGAAGCGGCCCGGGCGTTGTCCGCAGCATTTGTTTCATCCATGTTTGGTGGCATTTTTGGCGCTTGCGTTCTTTCAGTGGCAGTTTTCTTCGCCATCCCACTGATTCTTGCTATGGGATTTGCAGAGCAACTAATGCTGATCGTTCTGGCTTTGACCATGATTGGCATGTTGACTGGTGCCAGTGTTACAAAAGGTTTGGCCTCCTGTGTGCTTGGCTTGGCCGTAGCCGTACTTGGGCCAGCGCCCATGACCGCCGAATTGCGCATGGGCTTTTTGGATATGGGTACTGGCTATTTCCTCGATACGGTTAAGTTAGTCGTCGTTGGTCTCGCCATGTTCGCCTTGCCTGAAATCGTTGACCTTCTCCGCCGTCATTGGACCATTTCTGAAGATGGCGCACTGGGGGATATTAAGGGTGGCTGGATCCAAGGCGTTTCGGATTGGGCTAGAAACTGGTGGTTATCATTGCGTTGCGCGGCGATTGGTTGCCTGGTAGGTGCGTTACCGGGGCTCGGTGGTTCAGTAGTTGATTGGATTGCCTATGGTCATGCCATTCAAACGACTGATAGGAAAGATGATTACGGAACTGGTGATGTGCGCGGCGTTATTGCGCCAGAGTCAGCAAATAACGCGAAAGAAGGCGGAGCCTTAGTGCCGACGCTTCTTTTCGGTATTCCTGGTTCGGGTAGTATGGCCATCTTGTTGGGTGGGTTTGTGCTGATCGGCATTGAGCCGGGTGTTGATATGGTCACCGAGCAGCTTGACCTCGTTTATGTGATGATTTGGTCGGTTGGTCTTGCCAATGTCATTGGCGCGGGTACATGCGTGTTTTTCGCAAATCAGATCGCTAAGTTGACCACCCTTCGATATTCGATGGTCGCACCCTTTATGTTTGGGCTTATTTTCTTCGCTGCTTTTCAGGCGACCCGTCATTGGGGCGACTTGGTTATGTTAATGGTGCTCGGCACGCTTGGTGTTTATATGAAGCGCTTCGGCTGGCCGCGTCCTGCTCTGTTGATCGGCTTTGTGTTAGCGGACAAGGTAGAGAAAGGCGTTTACCTTACCTATACGGTACACGGGGTGAACATGTTTACTAAGCCGATCGTACTTGTGCTTATAGTGCTAACCATAGCGTCTATTATTGCGGCGGCGCGGTTCAAGCCGAAGTTGCCTGAAATGACAGAGGATGGGCCTCATACACATTTAAACAGGCGTCCGCAGTTGACCTTTTATTGGGCAATAATGTTTTTCTTGGCGGCGATCCTGATCGATGGCATGCAACACCCGGAGCTCACGAGGCTTTACCCGGTCTTTGTCTTTGGCTTGGCGATGGTCTTTATGGTGCCGCTTGGTCTAAAGCTGCATCTGGCCAATAAGCCGGGTCCTGATTATTACGATACGGAGCGGATAGAACTCAGTGAACGGGTAGAAGGCAGGACGAGTGAGCATTATCTCTATTGGCTGGTCGGCATGCTGGGAATGTCATTCATATTTGGCTTTGAGATTGGCGTGTGTGCCTTTATTTATGCCTTTGTTCTGAAGAAAGCGCAGATGTCGCATTTGGTTAGCGCCATTTGTGGCCTGTCATTTGTCGTCTTTTTGGGCGTGCTGGCGTATTTCCTTACACTCGAATACCCTCGGGGTATCTTGCAAGATTATATACCGTACGGTCTGGATATGCTTTGGCGGAGCAGCTAGGCTTTAATATAACTGTTCAGAAAAGCCTCGGCGGCTCGTGCAAAAATATGTAGCGGGGTGCCGGCGCTTCGGTTAAATACTTCGGCATAATTTTGGAAGAAACTAATAAACCTTGAGGCGTGTTTTATGTCTATTGAAGAAGCAGTAGTTGCCGCGCTTGCACAGCTTTTTACTTTCTGGCACATCGTAGCATTAGCTGGTGGGGTCGCGCTTGGATTGGTTGTTGGTATATTGCCGGGTCTTGGCGGCGTTGCTGGACTTTCCTTAATACTGCCCTTCTTATTTGGCGCTGAGCCGTCAATTGCCTTGGCAATGATGATCGGGCTGCAATCAGTAACTGCGACCTCTGACACTTTCCCGTCTGTGTTAATGGGTATCCCTGGTACCTCTAGCTCACAGGCTACCGTGATGGATGGCTTCCCGATGTCCAAAAAAGGTGAGGCGGCACGCGCGCTGTCCGCTGCTTTCGTGTCCTCCATGTATGGTGGCATTTTTGGTGCTTTGGTGCTGTCGGTAGCCGTGTTTTATGCGATCCCGCTTATCCTGGCCATGGGTTTCTCCGAACAACTGATGCTGATCGTATTGGCGTTGACAATGATCGGTATGTTAACAGGAGACAACGCCTGGAAAGGGCTTTTCGCTTGTGTCATGGGCTTCCTGATTAAAATTATTGGGCCTGCTCCGATGACGGCAGAATTGCGTTTAGACTTCCTTGATTTAGACACAGGTTATTTTCTCGATAACACTAAGCTGGTTATTGTTGGGCTGGGTATGTTCGCGATGCCGGAAATCATCGAACTTCTGCGCCGACAGTTCACAATTTCTGACACCGGTGATCTCAGGGCGCAGGGCGGTTGGATTCAAGGTGTTAAAGATTGGGGAAAAAACTGGTGGTTGTCGACGCGATGTTGCGTCATAGGTTGTATCGTCGGCGCCATGCCAGGCCTTGGCGGCTCGGTAGTGGATTGGATCGCTTACGGGCATGCCATTCAAACGACTGACCGAAAGGATGAATACCGTACCGGTGATGTGCGCGGAGTAATCGCGCCAGAATCAGCCAATAATGCCAAGGAGGGTGGCGCACTCGTGCCGACACTTCTATTCGGCATTCCTGGATCTGGAAGCATGGCCATCCTTATAGGCGGTTTCGTGCTTGTCGGCATTGAGCCCGGCGTGGAAATGGTTACCGAACAGCTAGATCTGGTCTATGTGATGATCTGGTCTGTAGCGCTGGCAAATGTAATTGGTGCCGGTTTTTGCGTCTTCTTTGCCAATCAAATCGCATTACTCACAACAATTCGATATTCTCTCATTGCGCCTTTCATGATGGGTCTGATTTTCTTCGCAGCTTTCCAGGCGACGCGCCACTGGGGTGATCTTCTTATGTTGATGGTGGTGGGTACCCTTGGCGTTTATATGAAACGTTTTGGTTGGCCTCGGCCCGCTCTCTTAATCGGGTTTGTCTTGTCCAAGCAGGTGGAGCAGGGAGTTTATGAGACCTACACCGTCTATGGCCTGAGTTTTTTCGATCGTCCGATTGTGATAGTGCTGTTGATACTGATCATTCTTTCAGTCATTGCGTGCATCCGTTTTAAACCACGCCCAGCCAATCTTTCAGAAGAGGGGCCACACACCCATAAAAATAAACGCCCGCAGCTTATTTTCTTTGCGGTTATTGTAGCCTACGTGGTGATGATGTTTATCAACAGCACCTACAAAGAGGATTTGACACGTTTCTTCCCACAATTCGTAACGGGATTATCGGTACTGCTTCTAGCGCCGCTTGGTATTCAAATGATACTCGGCAAAACCCCGGGAACACATTTCTATGATTCAGAACTAGAAGACTTTGGCGATCATGCGGAAAAACGTACTAACGAATACCACCTTTGTTGGTTGCTCGGCATGCTGGGCTTATGTGCGCTGTTCGGTTTTGAGATTGGTGTGGCAATTTACATTTATATATTCGTCCGCTTGAAGGCAGACCGCACCCATTTGGGTTCCTTTATCTGCGCTGCGTCGTTCACTGTATTCCTCGGGTTATTGGCCTACTTCCTTACCCTCGAATACCCGAAAGGCTTGTTACAAGACTTTGTAAATATTGGCTTAGACCGTCTCTGGCGTGGTTAGCCCGTCCGTATGCAATCTCTCCTGCCCGCAGTGCTAACTGTTGGGTCGGGGTACTAGAGTGCTATGAAGGTTCTTGAAATTATTCCGAGTGGAGACGCCTGTGGCGCAGAGGTGCGCGGCGTTGACTTGGGTGAAGGCTTGAAGGATGTGGTATTCGATGAAATTGATGCTGCATTTAATAAACACTCCGTCATTGTGTTGCGTAATCAGTCAATCACACCTGAACAGCATATAGACCTGAGCGACCGCCTCGGCGGGATTGTTCCCCATACCTTTTCGGAATTCTGTCATCCCGATTATCCGCAAATATTTCGTATTTCGAATTTAATCGAAGATGGAAAGCCACTTGGTTATGAAAAAGCTGGCGTTACCTGGCACACTGACCAGTCCTATATCGAAACGCCGCCGCGTTGTACGACCATGTTCGCTCTAGAGGTGCCCGAAAAAGAGGGGAAAAGTTTTGGTGATACGCTGTTTGCCAGCACCGTTGCGGCATACAATGCCCTTTCCGACGATATGAAAATCCGGCTCAGGGGACTTAAGGCGGTTCATCAGTTTGCGGCGCGCAAACGGCGGCTGGGCAGGGAAAGCGAACTTTCCGAGGCTCAAAAGTTGCTGAATCCGGATGTGGTACATCCTGTTGTGCGTACCCACCCCTTTACGGGCCGGAAATGCATTTATGTTCTTGAAGGCGAGTGCACCGGTATCGTGGGTATGGACGACGCGGAGGCGCTGCCGTTGATCAAGGAACTGTCCGATCACATAATTAGGCCGGAGTTCATTTATCGGCATAAATGGCGTCAGGGTGATTTGATTATCTGGGATAATTGCGCGTTACAGCATCGTGCCGAAAGCGATTACGAATTGCCGCTACGTCGACATATGCATAGAACTTCGGTGAATGGCACATCTACATTTTAGGTCGCTATCGTCGCCGGCAAGCCGTTTAAAAGTGTCCCGCTTGATAGTCATAAAGCAACGGGTTATGGCGGGCGTCGCACATTATTTGAAAAGCTAGGGGATTTTTAACCATTTCGAGATGCACCACATGAGGTGACCTTTGATTAGGTAAACGCAGCGTCCAAGGCCGACCTGTTGGGAATACTCTGAGATTTTTTTTGCTCTGTCACCGGGCGGTCTTCTCTTTAAATCCAAATACCAGCAAGCCGACCCCAATCAGGACTATGGTTGCGGTTATACCGTAACCCACAGCATAGCTATATAAATCAAGCAATATGCCCATAGCTAGCGGGCCAATTGATGCGCCCAAATGGGTTCCCATATGAGCATAGCCGAGCCCTGAACCGATCATTTTGGGGTCCACTGCTTCAACGGCCATGACCTGAACGAGTGGTGCATAGGAGGCAATGCTGGCCCCAAGGATAATGGAAATTGCAATTCCCATCCAAACTGGCGCGCCCGCGATGCTGATTAATGCGCAAGCCCCGAAGCAAATAGACGCCACGAAACAAAGCCCAACACAAAGAGCCTTTTTGCGGCTTTTGAAAAAAAAGTCGCTGGCAAACCCCCAGAAAGGCCTAAAGAAGGCACTGGTGGCTTGAACAATTGCGTAAACGCCTCCAGCCATTTCCTGAGTGGCGCCGAGGACTTTTGTGAGGAAAGCGGTGAGAAAGGTAAAGAAATTATATTGTCCGAAATTAAAAGCCATGGTTGATATAACAAAGCGATTAAATGGCCAGTCGCTGGCGATTATAGATAAATCTGCCCATATCCCTCTTTTCTCAGATGTGACGGTTGGTTGCGACAAGCTCTTCGGCAGCAATAGGCAAAGCAATGCCCCGACGACGGTTGCTGCACTTACAATTAGCATGATTGTTTGCCATTGTAGGTTCCAGCCCGCTGCTTGGTCGTGATGGGAAACAGCAATCCCACCCAGGAGCCCGGCGAAAACACCGCCTAATGGGACGCCGGTCTGCTTTATGCCCATTGCCGTTGCGCGGCGCGTTCGATTGAATGTTTGGTAAACACCCTTCGCAGTTGCGGGGTTTATAGCAGAGTATCCCCAACCCATTAGAAACAAGGCTAAATAGGCAAGCCAAATTATATCTGCACAAAACAAAAGTAAGGCGGCCGCAAGCAGGACGCCGTGTGCGACCAGTAGGCCGCCTCGAACGCCGATCCGATCGATCATACCACCATTTGGAATCGAAGAGAGGGTCTGGCCGATGCTATAGCAGGTGATCAGAACCGCGACTGCCGTATAGGGGATGTCATAGAAGTTTTTGATAACCGGCACCATCACGGTTACCGCGGTGCTATGCACGGTGCCTACTGTGTGCGCAAGCGTAAAGACGGTGAGTGGTATTTTCCATCCGCCTTCGCCATTTTTAGTTATAAGCTGTTCATTCACCTACGACTCCTTACTGAGCATGGCACAGGCGTTACCGGGCGAACCCGCATGATTAATTCTGAAAAATATTTTTCTATGCGTCCGGTGGGGATGTAACGACCACCGAGTAGGGATGGCGTTTTGTGATCAAACCACAGTGAGCGAAGACGTCCAGAGCTGTTTCATAGGAGCTTTCTGAAATGTCGACCGATGGGTGCCAATTTCCAAGGTTTTGATAGGCTTTTAGGCAACTAATGAGTGCAGGCTGGCCTATTCCTGCAAAATAACCATCTTCAATTTTAGCGATTTCCTCAGCTTGTGTTTCAATACAGAACTGTCTCGCCTTGCGGTATGCCCGCATGAAGCTTTTCGCCATATCCGTCTGCAGCCATTCTGGCGAAGCGGCGAGGCTTGAGAAGGCAACCGGTCCAATAGCCTCCCCGACGGAGGCCACGACATAGCCTGCCCCGTCTTTCTCCAGTTGCTGTGGGGCAGGTCCTTGGAAATGTGCATAGTCCGCGCGACCTGCTCGGAACCCGGCTTCCATTTCTTCGGATCCGCCAAGATCCAGGACCTCTAGTGTATCGAACTCAACGCCTGCCTTGTGGCAAGCATATCGAAACATCGCTAAGGGTTGGCCCCCATGGTCAACAATCATTCTGGCACCCCTAAGTTTTTCCCAGGTGAATGCGGGATCGGGTTCCTTAGCAATAATGAAAAAGCCATCTTTTAAGTTGATTTGTGCGAAGTGTTTGAATGACAGGTCTTTCCCATGTTCCAGCGGGTTCCAACTGGCAGAAACTGCGGATTGGGTGACTTGGACTGTGCCATCCTCAATCATGGCTATTGCTGAATGGTTTGGCGTTGCTATGTGATATTCCGGCTCTAAGCCTTCTGCTTTTAAAAAGCCGCAGGCGATCGTAGTGATCAGTGGGCTATAAAATGCTGAGTATCGGCTGAATCCAATGCTTATTTTAGCCACTTTTTTCTCCCTTAATGGGTGTCTGAATTTAGTACGGCGGTGTGCCCGCTAGCATTGTGCGGTAGAGCAGGCGTTTTTCTTCTTCGCCGTAATCCGCCGTTGCCGCATGCAGTGTAGCGCGATCATCCCAAATGACGAAATCGCCTTTTTGCCATTTATGGCGGTATTGGAATGCCGTGTTCTCGGTGCAGTGAGCATACAACTTTTGGAGTAATGCTTCACTTTGAGCGGGTTCCATGCCGTCGATGTAATCGGTCATTGTTTCATGGATATACAGACCAACGGCACCTGTTTCGTCATGGGTGCGTATAATAGGGTGGCTAACGGGTGGCGTTGCGCGCATTTGTCTGGCTGTAAGTGATGGCACCTTTCGCCCACCACGATCTTTTCCATAATAGTGGGTCGCGGTTAATCCCTGAATGTCTGACTTGATTGTATCCGGGAGTGCCTTGTAAGCAGCCTGCATATTGATAAAACGGGTATCGCCTCCGGTACTTGGGACATTTACGGCATATAAAATTGTGGCTTTGGGTGGGACGGCGATAAAACTTTCATCGGTATGAAACATGGTGCCGCGAATTATGCGCTTACCGTCATTTACGTCGCGGTCCTCGCTGGTAACAGTCCCAGCTTCCGGATGACCTTCGACGCGGAAGGACTCCATATGCTGTTTTTTTGGTATGCCGAAATATTTCGCGGTATCCAGAAACGCCCCGACGTCAGCAAAATTCTGATTCCGAATGCATAAGAGAAGGTTATCGAGGAATGCTTGATATAGTTGGCCGATTGTTTTTTGATCTAGCGATTTATTAAGATCGAGACCGCTGACTTCTGCTCCCATTACGTTGTTTAACGGTTTAATCTCCATCTTCCCTACCCTTCAGACCGGTCGGTCTCCCTCTACCATCATGCGATAGAGTTTCCGGAACTGGGACATATCATAATCTTTAGTTGCTTGATGCATGGCTTGCCTATTATCCCAAATGACCAAGTCACCCAACTTCCACTTATGGCGATAGACCAAATGAGCTTTGGTCGACAAATCAATAAGTTTGTTTAACAGCACCTGACTTTCTTCTATCTCCATTCCCTCAAATTGTTCGATACGAATGGGATTGACGTAAATTGCTTTTTCGCCAGTATCGGGATGGGTTCGCGCAACCGGGTGAACCACATCAGGTGAGCGTGCCTCTTCGTCTTTTGTGCGTTTTGGTAATTGCCTGGGGGCGAACCGGCTGTTGTAAGTATGGATGGCTCTAAGGTTATCCACCTTCGCCCGTATTTCATCGGGCAATTCCGCATAGGCTTGCTGGCAGTTACAAAACATCGTGTCGCCCCCCTCATCGGGGATTTCGACCGAATAAAGCGCGGTTGCTTTGGCCGGGTACTCCTCGTTGGAATGGTCTGTATGCCAAGTATGACCTCGGATAAGTACTTTGCCGTCACCGGCGGTGTCCTTGTCTCTGTTGGTGACGACGCCAATCTCTGGCGTATCGTCGAATAAATATTGCTGCAGCAATTGATATTTGGGCGGACCGAAGAGCAGAACGGCATCTCGGAATTGTGGACGGGTGAGGTCTTGGCCTCTAAATACTAGCACTACATTTTCTGCGAGTGCCATGTTGAGCTCAGTTTTCAGGATATCATCGATTGGCTTGGTTAGGTCGAGCCCCACTATTTCAGCCCCGATGTTTTCCGTCATTTTACGGATTTCGAATTTCATGAGCCTATTCCTATTTTGGTTTTCTACCTTTGAGAATAATGCGGTGCATCAGGCGTTTCTCGGCGAAATCGTAATTATGCTCGACGCGGTGCATCGCTTGCCGGTTGTCCCAGATAATTACATCGCCTTGCTGCCAGGAATGTGGATAGTTGAAA
>MDTA01162470.1_pt1 | contig 31100 bp, 29 predicted proteins | sample 811151 | NCBI WGS metagenome assembly MDTA01 (sample SAMN05326648, study PRJNA326480) | marine metagenome | isolation source: seawater | place: Indian Ocean: South | collected 2010
ATGAGGAGGATGATATCGATCTTGATGCACTTAGAGTAGAAAACAAGAGGGATATTCAATAGATTGCACTCGCTATGAAAGGAATAATTCTTGCCGGAGGTATTGGAACGAGGCTTTGGCCTTTAACTAAAGCTGTTAGTAAGCAGTTGATGCCTGTGTTTGACAAACCCATGATTTACTACCCGCTTACGACGCTTATGTTGGCTGGAATAAAGGAAATATTGATTATCACAACTCCTGAAGATTCTTCTTCTTTTAAGGAGCTCTTAGGAGACGGATCTCAATTGGGATGTTCTTTTGAGTATGCCGATCAAGAAGTGCCAAACGGATTAGCTCAAGCATTTGTGATAGGAGAGGAGTTTATTGGAGATGATCAAGTTGCACTTATACTAGGTGATAATATCTTTCATGGAAAGCATTTTGGTCGTCAGCTAAGAGCAGACAAGGATTCAACAGGAGCCCTTATCTATGCTTACTACGTTAGTGACCCAGAGAGATATGGAGTTGTTGATTTTGACGATGCAGGAAATGCGTTAAGTATAGAAGAGAAACCGTCTGACCCTAAGTCTAATTACGCTATTCCAGGACTTTATTTCTACGATAATGATGTGGTTGAAATTGCTAAAGCACTACAGCCAAGTGCTAGAGGTGAGTATGAAATCACTGACGTAAATAAGATTTACTTAGAGGCAGGGAAGCTTAAAGTAAGCAAATTAGATAGAGGTATGGCTTGGCTTGATACTGGTACTCATGAGAGTTTGCTTCAAGCATCGCAATATGTCCAAATGATTGAGCAACGTCAAGGGCTTAAAATTGGAAGTATTGAAGAGGTGGCATGGCGTATGGGATTCATCTCAACTGAGCAGTTAAAAGCACTTGCAGAACCTCTTTGTAAGAGTGGATATGGGAATTATTTGTTAGACCAAATATGATTACAACAGAGCAACTCCAGAAGGACTTTTCTTCAGGGCTTTCTACTTTTCTTTCTAATTATCCAGAGTCCAACCTCTTTGGACCTATCCGCTATTTATTGAGTTTAGGCGGGAAGAGAATCAGGCCGCTTTTAGCCCTATCAGTTAGTAATGCTGAAGGAGCAACATCTGAGGATGCTATGCCCGCTTCGTTAGCTGTGGAATTTTTTCACAATTTCACATTGATGCACGATGACATTATGGACAATGCTCCGCTAAGAAGAGGCAAGGTTACAGTTCACGAAAAATACAGTAAAAATGCAGCAATACTCAGCGGGGATGCCTTGTTCACTGCAGCATATCAAGCGCTTGAATTGGCGAATCCAGAGCACCTTCCTCAGTTATTAAGATTGCTCAATAAAACGTCTATGGAAGTATGCGAAGGTCAGCAACTTGACCTCGATTACGAATCTTTGGACAACGTAACGCAGGAGATGTATCTCGAGATGATCAGACTTAAAACATCTGTTCTTCTTGCCGCATCTTGTTCCATGGGTGCTATTTGTGCAGGGGCTGATGATGAGAGGGTGCAGTTGTGGTATGAGTTTGGCGAAAAGCTTGGTCTAGCATTCCAACTTCAAGACGATTACTTAGATACTTTTGGCCTTGAAAAATCGACTGGTAAAAAGGTTGGAGGAGATATCCTTGCTGATAAGAAGACGTTTTTACACATTCACTCTAGTGCCGTAAAGGAATTGCCTTCTGCCTCAGGACTTAGTGATGATGATAAAATTGATTTAATTAAGACTGCTATGAAGGACAGAGGTTCTGATTTAGCGGCGAAAAACAAAATGACTGCTTACTCTGAAAATGCTAGAAAAGCACTCGAATTATTAGACTTGGATTCATCTTTAAATACCTGGTTTGAAGAGTTACTTTTTTCAGTGACACAAAGAGTCTCTTAATGTAAATTTACCCCCGTGGACCCACTATCGTTTTTAAGCAACATTGAGCCTAAGACATTGGACGCACTTTACGCCCAATATCTCAACAATCCCGAATCAGTTGACCGTTCTTGGCGACTTTTTTTTGCTGGCTTTGATTTAGCGACTTCGCATTACGGAGCTGAAGGCGTATCGCCAGTGACTTTGAAAGAGTTTAAAGTCTTGGATTTAATCCACGGATACAGAACAAGAGGCCACCTTTTTACTGCTACAAATCCTGTAAGAGATAGGCGTACTTATTCGCCGACTCTAGCGCTGGAGAATTTTGGACTAGGTGAAGAGGATCTTGAAACGGTATTTGAGGCAGGAACCCAAATCGGAATTGGCCCTGCTTCTTTGAAGGATATCATCGCACATCTTGAGGCAACATATTGCAGTAGCATCTCAGTTGAGTACATGTACATCAGAGAGCCAGAGAGAGTAGATTGGATTCGCGAGCACATTGAGCTTGACAATAGAAAGAAATTCTCGAATGATGATAAGCTTCACATTTTAAAGAAGATTAGCCAAGCAACTCTATTTGAAGAATTCCTTCAGAAGAAGTTTGTAGGCCAAAAGAGATTCTCACTAGAAGGTGGTGAGTCACTTATTCCCGCTCTTGATGCAATCATTGAGTTCGGAACAGATTTAGGCGTTAGTGAAGTAGTTCTAGGTATGGCTCACAGGGGTCGTCTTAGCACACTAGCCCATATACTTGGGAAAGAGTACTCTGATATTTTCAGCGAGTTCATAGGAAAGGAGTACGATAACGAAGAGGAAATTGAAGGGGATGTGAAGTACCATTTGGGTCATTCTAAAACCCAAATCGCAGACACAGGCAAGGAGGTAACCATCACACTTGCACCCAACCCATCTCACCTTGAAGCAGTTGATCCAGTGGTGCTTGGTATAGCAAGGGCGCGCATTGACGAGAAGGGCGGAGATGAAAAGTCTGTTCTACCTATTCTCGTTCACGGTGACTCAGCTGTTGCCGGACAGGGCGTTGTGTATGAGGTTGCCCAAATGGCAGGCCTCGACGGTTACCGCACTGGAGGAACGGTACACATCATTGTAAACAATCAGGTAGGTTTCACAACCAACTACCTAGACGCAAGAACTTCGACATACTGTACAGATGTAGGTAAGGCAACACAAAGTTTGATTTTCCACGTAAACGCTGACGACACTGAAGCAGTTGTTCAGGTTATGGGGATAGCTATTAAGTACAGACAAGAGTTTAGCAGAGATGTTTTTATCGATCTTCTTGGATACAGAAAGTACGGACACAATGAGGGCGATGAGCCTAAGTTCACTCAGCCTAAGCTATACAAGGCTATTGCTGCACATGCTTCTCCATACAAGATTTACCTAGATCATCTTATAGAAATTGGAGTAATCACTAATGAGCAAGGAGCTTCTGCAAAAGCAGAGCAACTTGATCTTATGGAGTTAGGCTTCTCTACTGCTAAAGAACAAGAGACCAACTCTATTCCAAACTTCTTAGAAGACCTATGGAAGGATTACAGAGTTGCAACAGAGGAAGAATTGACAACTTCTCCAGATACTAGCTACCCTAAAAAGAAGCTACTTGAACTGGGTAAAATAGTGAGCACTCTACCTGAGGATAAAAAGTTCTTCAGGAAGGTTGCAAAGCTGATTAAGGATAGGGCGAAGATGATAGAATCTGATACTCTTGATTGGGGCATGGGTGAGACATTAGCATACGCGACACTTCTTGCTGAAGGTCATCCAGTAAGAATCAGCGGACAGGATGTAGAGAGAGGAACTTTCTCACATAGACATGCTGTTCTTAAGACTGAAGACAGTGAGGATGAAGTGATTTTACTTAATAACATAAGTAAGGATCAAGCACAGTTAAGCATTTACAACTCTTTACTTTCAGAGTACGCTGTAAGTGGATTTGACTTTGGCTATTCATATGCAAGGCCGCATGGTTTAACAATTTGGGAGGCTCAATTTGGAGACTTCAATAATGGAGCCCAAATTATTTGGGACCAATTCCTTTGTGCTACAGAAGACAAGTGGAATGCAATGAATGGTTTGACAGTACTTCTGCCTCACGGTTATGAAGGCATGGGTGCTGAGCATAGTTCAGGAAGGATGGAGAGATTCCTTTCTTTATGTGCTGGAGGAAATATGATTGTAGCTAACTGTACAACACCTGCTCAGATGTTCCACATCTTAAGAAGGCAAGTAGTTAGACCATTTAGAAAACCACTGATTGTTTTCACTCCAAAGAAACTTCTTAGATACCCTAAGGCTGTTTCGTCTATTTCAGATCTGTCTAACGGTAAATTCCAAGAAATATTAGATGACCCTAGAATGTCTAAAAAGGCGTCTGCTAAAGAAGTAGATACCGTGGTTCTATGCTCAGGTAAGATCTACTACGAGATTCTAGAAAGGTTTGAAAAAGAAAATAAAGGCTCTAACGTAGCAATGGTTAGAGTTGAGCAGATACATCCTCTACCACAGGATGCACTTGATAATGTAGTTGCTCGCTATGGGGAATATGTAAAAATTGTTTGGCTTCAAGAAGAACCTAAAAACATGGGGTCTTGGCCATTCTTCTGCATGAATTACAAAGGAAATATCGATGATGTTATTGCTAGGCCAGCATGTGGAACTACTGCTGCTGGTTCTCCAATTATCTCTGCTAGAAGGCACGAAGTCATCATCGAAGCAGTGATGAATTACACAAATGATTAATTTTATCTCAACAAAATAAAAATATGCCTATCCTTGAAATGAAAGTCCCTAGTCCAGGGGAAAGCATCTCAGAAGTGGAAATCGCCGCTTGGTTAGTAAGCGACGGAGATTACGTTGAGAAAGATCAAGCCATAGCAGAAGTAGATTCTGATAAGGCGACTCTTGAATTGCCTGCTGAGTTAGCAGGAGTAATTACTCTAAAAGCTGAAGAAGGAGATGTGATTGCTGTAGGAGACGTTTGCTGTTTGATTGATACTGATGCTGAAAGACCAGAGGGATTATCTGTGCCAATGTCAGCATCAAAGCCTGCACCAGCACCTAAGGAGGAAAAGAAGGAGGCTGTTACACCGGCCCCAGATTTAGCTATTCCAGCATCTACTCCTCCATCCAGCCCCCAAAAAGGTGATAGATATGCTTCAGGTCACGCAAGCCCAGCTGCTAAAAAGATGATGACAGACAAGGGAATTGCTGAAGGAGCAATTGCTGGGACAGGAAAAGACGGGAGAGTTCTTAAGCAAGATGTGTTAGCTGCACTTGCTGCAGGATTTGATCCAGCATCAGCATTTGCAAAAGGCGGATGGACTGGTTCGCGTGAGGTGAGAAGGGAGCGCATGAGCATGCTTAGGCGTAAGGTGGCTGATAGACTTGTTGGTGTTAAAAATGATACGGCCATGCTTACAACTTTCAATGAAGTTGACATGAAGCCTATCATGGATCTTAGAGCTAAGTACAAGAATAAGTTTAAGGAGGCTAAGGGTGTAGGATTAGGCTTTATGGGATTCTTTACTAAGGCTGTTACTACAGCTCTTGTTGAATACCCTGGAGTAAATGCAATGATTGACGGGAAGGATGTTATTTTCCACGATTATGCTGATATCTGTATTGCAGTAAGCTCACCAAAAGGACTTATGGTACCAGTAGTTAGAAATGCTGAATCGATGTCAATAGCTGAGATTGAAGCTGAGATTAAAAGACTTGCAATTAGAGCTAGAGATGGTGTGTTGACTGTAGATGAAATGCAGGGAGGAACATTCACTATCACAAATGGTGGTGTGTTTGGATCAATGCTGTCTACACCAATTATCAATCCGCCTCAAAGTGCAATTTTAGGAATGCATAACATTGTTGAGCGACCTGTTGCAATTGATGGTAAGATTGAGATTAGACCAATTATGTATGTTGCTCTTAGCTATGACCATAGAATAGTAGACGGTAAAGAATCTGTTGGATTCCTTTACATGGTTAAAGAGCTACTTGAAAATCCAGAGAAGATAATCTTTGGAGGTAAGGAGCCACACGAAGTTCTTCTTGGACTTTAAGATTGTAAAAGCTGTCATATTTATAACATAAAAAAAGCCTCCGATTTATCGGAGGCTCTAGTTTGATACGGTTCAAAAAAAATTATTATCGCACATACGTTTTTAGGTTACCTCCCTTTCTTGAAGGCCAGCAACAGTTACAAGATGTATTTAGAAGTGCGAGTAGCATGAAACAAATATGGCTGGAGTTTTTGAATTATCCAAACGAATCTGTGAAAAACTCCTACGAAGGCTTAATTAGACCGGATTAACAAGAATTCTAACGAAGCATTTTAAACCTGTCGGCATCAAGCCTAAGCATAACTGCTAGCATAAATGTAAAGCCTAGTAATGCGGATCCTCCGTAACTAAAGAAGGGTAGAGGTATGCCAATAACTGGAACAAGACCTAGTACCATTCCTATGTTGACTAAGAAGTGCATGAATAAAATGGAGGCGACTCCATAGGTATAAATACGACTGAATTTGGACCTTTGCCGTTCTGCAATAAAGATTACTCTAAGAATGAGTACGGCGAAAAGCACCACAACTAAAAAGCTTCCAATAAATCCCCATTCTTCTCCAACAGTACAGAATATAAAATCGGTTTCTTGTTCAGGAACAAACAAACCAGCCGTCATAGTGCCATTTTTCCATCCCTTACCGCTGAAGCCTCCGCTACCTATTGCTGCTTTAGCATGTCTGATGTTCATATCTGCATCTGGGTCATCAACATCTATCCCAAAAAGAACATGTATTCTCTTCTTTTGGTGATCCTTTAGAACGTTGTCCATTCCGGTGTGAAGACCTATGCTAAATATGAGGCCAGCTATCAAAACTATACTGCCCCATGTTGTAACACTTTTACGCTTTCTAGGAACAGTAGCTTCACGGATCATATAAAGAATAGCGGAGCCTATGATTAACCAGCCAACCCAAAACCATCCTATACCTGACCAATCTCCAACAATAGGGTATGAGGATTTAGTAACCCCAAACAGTACAGTTGCAACTGATAGAATTATTGAAGAAAATCCTAGTATTAGTACATTTCCAGAAAGTCCTTCTCTATAAAGCACAAACACAAAGCCTGCGAAGATCAGTACAGTTCCTGCATCAGGTTGAAGTATGATGAGTCCTGTTGGAAGGCCAACTAAAAGTATTGAATTGATTCTAGCCTTGAGACTCTTCCATTTTGATGAGTCTCTGGATAAATACCAAGCTAGAGCAAGGGCCGTAGTGGGTTTAGCAAACTCACTTGGCTGAAGACTTAATCCTCCAAGACTGAACCAAGACCTTGCTCCACCTATCTTTTTACCTATGACTAGAACTGCAACAAGTAAAATCAGCGTAACGATATACTGAATGACAGAGGTTCTTATAAAGAACTCTGATTCAATATTAATTATGACTAAGGCAAACACAGTACATATACCCATCCAGATGAACTGCTTTCCGGCCTTCCCGCTAAAGTCTAAAAACTCGTAAGTCTCAAAATTTGAAGTGGCGCTTATGATGTTTGCCCACCCAAAAAGGACAAGTACTACAAATATGCAGACTAGCGTCCAATCAATGTTTTTTAATATGGAAGTTTTCCTGTAGCTCATTCCAAATCAAATTCAAGTATTCTATCTAATCTATGCTCGTAGTTAACTTCTCCAGTTAAATACTTCTCGATTAACAAGCCGGCAATAGGTGCAGCCCAAGTGCCACCGTGACCAGAATATTCCACATAAACGCTAATCGCAATTTGGGGGTTTTCTCTAGGTGCAAATGCTATAAATGCACTGTGATCTTCCTTGCCTTTGTTTTGGACAGTTCCAGTTTTTCCGCAAATTTTTAAACCCTCAACCCTTGCTCGTCTAGCTGTTCCAGACTCATCTTCAATAACCTTCTGCATGGCATCAATAACAGGTTCGAAGTAATGTGAATCTACACTAATTGTATGAGTAATGTATGAGTTTTGTGGCTTCCCCATTCCGCCGATATCTCTAACAGCATGTGGCTCAACGTAAGAGCCTCTATTAGCAATAATACACGCAAGGTTTGCCATTTGAAGAGGAGTAGTTAATAGCTCACCCTCACCGATAGAGATGGAATAAATAGTAGAATAACCCCAATGTGTTTTACCATAAACCCCATCATAATATTCAGAACTTGGAACAGAACCTTTTCTTGTCCCTGGTAGATGTCCACCTAGGTTGGTCCCAAATCCAAATTCTTTAATCCTTTCACTCCACTTCTCTAAACCAATTGAAGCATCAGCAAGAGGATTAGCATCTTCACCCTGAAGAACAACTCTTCTCATTACCTCCCTGAAATATGGATTGCAAGAGTGGGTAATAGCTTGAGCTAGATTATCAGCAGTATGAGCGCCGTGGCAACCAATGATTTCTCTATTGCACTCAATTATACTATGAGATTTTATCACGCCTTCATCTAGACCAATAAGACCCTGTACCATTTTAAATATAGATCCAGGCCTGTATGTTCCTCTAACAGCTCTGTTATGAAGTGGTTTATGAGGGTGAGTCCTTAAACTGTCGTACACAACACCCCTTTTTGAGCCAGTTAAATCATCAGCATTATAAAATGGAGCTGATACCATTGCTAAAATTTCACCTGTACTAGGTTCAATAGCCACAACACTTCCTCTTTTCCCCTCCATTAAATTTTCAGCAAAGCGTTGCAATTCCAAATCAATTGTAAGCGTCACATCATTGCCCGGCTTAGGCATAGTGTCTAATTCCTCTATGATCTCTTTCTTGTTTGAGATTATATCTACAATGTGATACCTAGCTCCATGCTCCCCTCTTAGTTCGCTCTCATACTTTGCTTCTAGTCCAGATTTGCCTTTATAATCTCCAAGCTTATAAAATCTGTCTGAATCTAAATCTGACCTATCGGTTTCCCTGTACTCACCTATTAAGTGTCCTGCAACACCAGCAACGTTTGATCTGATAGATCTAGTTTTAGAAGAAATTCCAGGATACTTGTAAAGCTCCTTAGAAATATTCATATACTCTAGATAGTTCAGTTGTTTTACAATTACTGAAGCCTTGCTTTTGGAATATTTCGCTGCTTTCTCTAACTGTTTAACTAGCTTTTCTTCTTCCAATCCTAATAACTGAGCAAATGCAGTTGTGTCTAATTCCTTTGCGTCTTTAGCCTTGTACAAAAGGTCATACGACGCAATGTTTGACACGATCAATTCCCCATTTCTATCTAAAAACAACCCCCTATCTGGGTATAGTCTCACCCTGTCTTCTGTAAGCATTGCTGCGTAATTAGACCAATCTGATGAAATAAGCTGTATGTGAGATAACCTAGCAATGTAGATTATAGCGATGAGTATAATTATCCCGCTGAATACTAATGATCTTCTCTTTAAATCTGAGCTTTTCATGACCAAGGGTAGGCACTGATCTTAGATTTTTTACTATTCCTCTTTAGCCCAAACAATCCCTGAGCAAGCACCATCAATACCAGATTAAACAATCCCGACAGCACCCCTTTCCAAACAGCGGACAGCAATAACCCCATTCTTCCTCCCTCCACAGCAAACAATACTGAAGAGTAAATCACAGATACTAGAAAACTGTATAGAACAAAGGTCCACCATCCATCCTTTAAAGCGTTAATCACATGCCCCTTCACAAACCCATCCCTAGGTGCAATAACACTAGCTAAATGTGGTAAGATCATTCCCAATGCGGTGCCAGCAGCCATGTGTAGACCTCCGGTCAAAAGCACCAAGTCAAGCAATGCCCCAGTCACAGCTCCTAAAAACAAATATCCCGTTCTATTAAGGCCTAAAGGAAATAACACCAGTCCATAAAGGTGAAAAAATATCATCCCCTTTCCTCCGAAAAACACACCAAACCTAAACAGCAACACCTGCAGTAGAAGCGTTACAAATAATACCCCGAGTGCTTTTAAAACATTATTCATTGACAGAAGTTTTTATCAATGAATCAGCACTTGAAACGGTTAAGTCTGTTAGAAACTCAACATACCTAATGCTTCTGTAATCAGTGCCAAGTTTTATGAAAACAGTTTTAAAATCATTAGCAACGGATTCATCTACCTTCACTACTTCTCCGACTAAAATATCTGCAGGAAAAAGTCCTTGATATCCAGTGGTATACACCTTTTCACCTGGCAAAATCATAGAAGATTTTACAATGTCGACAACTATAGCATTATTCACATCTTCACCATCCCAAATCAGTCTACCGTGTGCTCCCATCTTCCCAATTCTCACACTCCACTCCACACCTCTGTGAATCACTGGAAAGATTAAGCACTCACCATCAGTTACTTGAACAACCTTTCCTGTCAGGCAACCGTCGTCTAACACTCCAGATCCAACAACAATGCCATCATTTAAGCCCTTATTCCCTACAAGAAGATTGTCATTAAAATTAATTGTCATCCTTACAATTTCTCCAGGAAATGAAGCCCAATGACTAGTGTCTATCACTTCTATAACTGAAGAATCTAATACGAGCGGAGTAAGTGAGCTCAACTTCATATTCTGAGCTCTCAATCTAGCATTCTCTTCATTAAGGGATTTGTTTTCACTCATTACCTCAGAGTATGTCTCGAAATGACCGACCATATCAAGCCAGCTATTTGAGCACTTAATTCCCATGTTTGACATGCGATTGTTATGCATGGCGTGTGTTGAATCCATCCATTTGAGCGCACAAATCTCAAGCACTACAAATAACACCAAGCGGTGATTTACAATAATTAGGTTTAAGAGATTGCGCACGTTACTCGCTCATTAAGAACGGGAACCTGTCGATGTTTTTCAGAGCAATAGCAGTCCCCTTCGCTACTGCGTGAAGTGGATCTTCTGCGATGTGTACTGGAAGTTTAGTTCTTGCAGAAATTCTCTTATCTAGTCCACGAAGAAGCGCACCGCCACCGGCAAGGTAAATCCCTGTACGGAAAATGTCGGCGCTGAGTTCTGGTGGGGTTTGGTTTAGAGCAGTGTGAATAGAATCCTCAATTTTGCTAATACTCTTATCTAGAGCTTGGGCTATTTCAGAGTAGCTTACAATGATTTCCTTAGGATGACCAGTAAGAAGATCTCGACCTAGAACTGAATAGTCCTCTGGTGGATTATCCAATTTAGTCATAGCTGATCCAACATTGATTTTCACATTCTCAGCTGTACGCTCTCCTATGAGCATGTTGTGCTGACGGCGCATGTAATCAATGATGTCACGAGTGAATTCATCTCCAGCGATTCTGATATTGGTGTCAGTTACAATTCCGCCAAGTGCTATGACAGCAATCTCAGACGTTCCTCCACCTATGTCCACAATCATATTTCCCATAGGCTCTTCAACGTCTATTCCTATTCCAATAGCGGCAGCCATAGGTTCGTGAATAAGATAAACGTCTTTACCGCCAGCATGCTCAGCACTGTCTTTAACGGCTCTCTTCTCAACGTCTGTAATTCCAGAAGGAATGCAGATTACCATTCTGTGTGAAGGGGTGAACCATGACTTTTTATTTTCATTGATCATGGCGATCATGCCCTTAATCATTTGTTCTGCTGATTCGAAGTCAGCTATTACTCCGTCGCGTAGTGGTCTAATCGTTTCGATATTTTTGTGGGTCTTACCCTGCATCTGTTGGGCAAGTCTACCTATGGCAACGGCCTTTCCAGTTTTAATGTCCTTAGCAACGATAGATGGTTGGTCAACAACAACTTTATCTTGGTAGTAAATGATCGTGTTTGCCGTTCCTAAATCGATGGCAATATCCTGTACGAAGAAGTTAAAAAGCCCCATATTCAAATGTACATTTTATGATGCTCAAAAGCATGGCATAATCAGTCAATTTGCTAAGAAGTTGATAAGTTGTAAGAATAGTTGAAAACGCACCGTTGGGATGTCGATACGTTGTTAATTATTCTACTAGTGACGGAAGTGTCTTACTCCTGTTGTGTACATGGCAAGCCCTAGCTCATTACAAGCGTCAATTGACTTACTATCATTGATAGATCCTCCTGGTTGAATAACGTGCTTAATGCCAGCTTTAGATGCCAGATTTATACAGTCTGGGAATGGGAAGAAAGCATCAGATGCCATTACAGATCCCTCTAAGCTTAGTCCTAGGCTGTTTGCTTTTTTAACCGCTTGTTTAAGAGCGTCAACACGTGAAGTTTGGCCTGTTCCAGAAGCAATTAATTGATTATCCTTAGCGAATACAATTGTGTTAGATTTCGTGTGCTTAGCAATCTTCATCGCGAACAGCATGTCTGAAATCGACGCATTGTCAGAAGACTTATTGGTCACGCAAGTCAGGTCTGAAGCGACCTCCATTTTATTGTCCTTATCCTGAACTAAGAAACCATTTAAAGCTGTTCTAACTGTTAAGGTTGTATGAGAAGAGCTGTTGTGCTCAAGTAGGATTCGGTTTTTCTTGCCCTTTAAAATCTCCAATGCCTCGGTGCTAAAACATGGTGCAATTACCACTTCACAGAACAGAGTGTGTATTAATTCAGCTGTCGCCAAATCTATTTCTCTATTTGCAATTAGAACTCCACCAAATGCGCTTACAGGATCTCCCTCAAGAGCAGCTGCGTATGCATCACTTAAATTGTCTCTAGTAGCAAGCCCACAAGCATTGTTATGCTTAAGAATTGCGAAAGTAGGGGCAGAATCCATGAACTCCTCCATTAGGTTAACTGCTGCGTCAATATCTAACAGGTTGTTGTACGAAAGTTCTTTGCCGTGAAGTTGCTTAAGGATGTCGTCAAGGTTGCCATAGAAGTGTCCCTTCTGGTGAGGGTTCTCTCCGTATCGAAGGCTCTTCTTTGAATGAATGTTAATGTTAAGATTGTCTATGCTGAAATTATCTTCAAGAATAGATTCTAGATACTTGTTAATTATAGTGTCGTATTGAGAGCTAGTGCGGAAGGCGCGTTTAGCCAGTTGAGTTCTCTCTTCAAGAGAAGTCTCACCATCATTTTTAAGAATGTCAATAAGAGTTGAGTAATCATCCATTGATGGGATAATTACAACGTCTTTATGATTTTTAGCGGCTCCTCTGATAAGTGCGATTCCACCTATGTCAATTTTTTCAACAATCGCTTCAGGACTTGCTCCGCTTGCAACAGTTTCCTCGAATGGGTAAAGATCCACAACAACGAGGTCGATTTTGGGGATTGTGTATTGAGCCATCTGCTCTCTATCTCCTTCATGGTCTCTTCTGCTAAGAATCCCGCCAAACACCTTAGGGTGCAATGTCTTAACTCTTCCTCCAAGTATTGATGGGTAGTCTGTAAGTGCTTCCACTGGCACTACTTCTCCACCAAGATCTTCAATGGTCTTTTGGGTTCCGCCAGTTGAGTAAATTGTAACACCTAGGCGCTTTAACTCAGCAACAATGGGCTCAAGACCTTCTTTGTTGAAAACGGAAATAAGAGCTGATTTAATTTTGCGGGACTCTGACATAAAAATAGACTGTTAATTGGAGCCGCAAAGTTAGCTAAAGCATTAGCTTTGATACCATGATGTGGCTACGTTTATTTAGAGAAAGTTTGGCCTTTGCGTGGAGCGCCATAGTGATGAATAAACTCCGAACTTTTCTATCACTTTTAGGTGTGATGGTGGGGATTTTTGTAATTAGTGCTGTCTTTGCAGTGGTTGATTCTATGGAGGATAACTTGATAGATCAATTCAGCATGTTAGACGAGGATGTCCTGTTTATCCAAAAGTGGCCCTGGGAATTTGGAGACGACTATCCATGGTGGAAATACATTCAGCGAAGAGAGCCCACCTTGAAGGACACAAGAGAACTCGCTTCGAGGCTGACTCTTGCAGATGCAGTGGCATTCCAAATGAAGGGAATGTATGATGCAGAAGCAGGCGATAATATGTTTCCAAATGTTCCAGTTGGAGCAGTTTCTCACAATTATAATGAGACTGTAACTCTTGATTTGGGCGATGGGCGTTGGTTTAATGATTCGGAGAGTGCATCAGGTAGACCAGTTGCGATTATTGGTAAAGACATAGCAGATAATCTGTTCAATGCTGAAGATCCTCTTGGACGCAAGTTCAAGATAAATGGTGTGAGACTTGAGGTGATAGGAGTATTGAAAAAGGAGGGCGCCTCAATAGTTTCTGGAGGAATCGATGAATTTGTTATGGTGCCTGCGGTTATAGGCCCTAAGTTTTTCGACGTTCATTCTAGTGAAGGGAATTCGATTATGGTTAAAGCGAAAGAGGGTGTAGAAATAGAGATGCTGAAAGATGAGATTATTCAGCAATTCAGAGCTGTTAGAATGGTTAGGCCTGCTGATGCGGATGATTTTGCTGTAAACCAAATGGACATGCTTACAGGTATGATCACCTCTATATTTACCCAGGTTGAACTTGGCGGCTGGTTCATTGCAATTTTTGCAATTCTAGTGGGATGTTTCAGTATTGCTAACATCATGTTTGTATCTGTAAGAGAGCGTACTAGAATTATTGGAATACAAAAAGCACTCGGTGCGAAGAGTGCCTTTATACTTATTCAATTCTTATTTGAATCAATTGCTTTATGTGTTTTGGGAGCTATTCTCGCAGTGGTTGCTATAAAATTTTTAATTCTATTGATTAACTGTGTTGGGTTAGGATTAAATCTAAGCGTGAGTATGTATAGAGTTGGTATGGCACTGAGTATTGCTGTGGTTTCCGGCCTAATTGCAGGAATAGCTCCTGCTCTCAAGGCTGCGAAAATGCCACCTGAAGACGCTATGAGGTCTAACTAGAGTGTAAAAGCACCTTCTTAAATCCCAATGCTAACCCCAACTCGGAAGTAGCCAATGGGTACTTTCCATGCATCAGTTGAATAGGTCAAATTATTCTCAGAATCAATTTCAACGTCAACAACCCTCTGTAGATCTCCAGATGTGATTCTAGCATAACGAATATCAGCAGCTAGCCTATCAGTAAATTTCCATCTGAATCCTAAAGCATATCCTATGTTGTAGGTTAACATTAATTTCTGTAATTCTCTTTCTGAAAAATCTGTATCTACTTCATTGAAAAATGAAGTCAGAGCAGCTCCTTTAAAACCAGCTATTCCTTCAATATAAGGTTTTAGTGGTTTATCCTTCAACATAGTCACACGAGTTGTAACATGAGAATGAACCATTTGATTTGTTGCTCTAAGTTGCCCTGTAGTTCCATTACTCAATGTGTCAGGAGAATTAGTTGTTTCAATTGGTTGCCATCCGAGGCTAAAACCGTGCTCAAGAGCTTTACCTTTTTTCTTTCTGTTGTAGAAAAAATCAAATCCCCATTGAGGGTCAGTCATATTTTCCTCAAAATATTGTTCGTTATGAATGTCCGTCATTAAAGCAACCCCAACTGTCCTAGTAGTGGGCTTATTCATGTTGCTTGAAGGTACTTGAGCCGCCGCCGCTAATGTGATAGCAAGCATGCATATAAGGGATAGATAATTCTTAAACATAGTTATAATCTTTGGAACTAATTGAGGCAAGTTACGTGCCAAAGACCCAATTAAAGTAATTTCGTAGCGTGAGAAAAGTAATAGTTTCAGGAGCAGAAGGACAGTTAGGGAAATGCATACTTAGAAGGTTTGCAGGAGATGAAGTATTTGATTGGTTAGGACTCAATAAGCAAGAGCTTAATATTCTCAACCGTGATCAAATCATTGAATTACTCGACTCAATAAAGCCGGAGTTTGTTGTAAACACTGCAGCTTACACTGCAGTAGACAGGGCTGAGAGCGATGAATTTGAAGCCATAGAGGTAAACGTAGAAGGCGTTAAAGTTCTTGCAGAAGCATGCAGAGATAGAGGCGTTAAGCTCATACATATTAGTACAGATTATGTTTTTTCAGGAGAAGATGGAGGTACAGAAGACAATCCATACACTCCGTTTTCTCCTACCTCACCTACATCTGTTTACGGTAAAACCAAACTAGATGGAGAAAAACATCTGCAAATTGCTTTTGTTTCTTCAGGAGTAAAAAATTGGATTATCAGAACGGGATGGCTTTACGATAACGAGGGTAGTAATTTCTTAAACACAATGAGGCACTTAGGCTCTAAGCCTGAGGCATCTTTAAAAGTAGTAGTTGATCAGGTGGGTACTCCAACTTGGACAGGTTCATTAGCTATTGCAATTCGTCAGTTGATGTTGAGTGATTTGAATAGTGGAGTATATCACTACAGCGATATGGGCGTAGTTAGTTGGCATGGATTTGCTGAGGAGATTTTCAAAGTCTGCGGTCTAAATCCTGAGCTTACATCCATAACAACATCTGAATATCCAACAGATGCAGTTCGTCCAAAAAACTCCCATTTAGGTGGGAGTGAGTTCGCTGAACTTTTAGGTTTAGATAGAATTCATTGGAAGGAAGCACTAAGGCTTTGTATTGAGGAAGAAAGACTTTGGGATGAGGTTCAGCATAAGGCAGAGTTATGGTCTCAAGCGCCTTATGATGAGAATATTAGAGCTCAGGTAAGAGAGTTAATTGATTCTGGCTCAAGGCATGAATTAATTGAGGCTTTCTATAAGGACATGGAGTTTGGAACTGGAGGAATGAGAGGAGTGTGTGGGCCAGGAACTAATAGGATTAATGTTGAAACTATAGCAGCTGCGACTCAGGGACTAGCTAATTATCTAAAAAAATCAGCTTCAGACTTGCCGTCCCCATTAAAAGTTGCCATTGCTTATGACTGCAGGCTGCACAGCGTTGAGCTGAGCAGGGTGGTTGCAGAGGTCCTAGCAGCAAATGGAATAGAGGCGTTATTGTACCATGAGCTAAGGCCTACTCCTCAACTTTCATTTACAGTTAGTCACCTAGGATGTGCTGCTGGGGTGGTTGTTACTGCTAGTCACAATCCACCGGAGTACAACGGATTTAAAGTTTACTACAAGGATGGAGGCCAAATCACCGCGCCACACGACCAAGCTATTATAGACGAGTTTAGAAAAGTGGGGTCGCCCGATGATGTACAGAGAGATAAGAATGGGGCTGGGATTACAATTTTAGGGCCTGAGTTAGACGAAGCATATAGGAAGAAGGTCCTCGAATTGAGGTCGTCTGAATCGCTGATTGAGCAAGGTTCTGATGTGTGCCTCGTGTACACGGGTCTTCATGGAACGGGTGCTGTGAGTGTGCCGGATGCTTTGAAAGAGTTTGGCTTTAAAAATCTTCATGAGGTAAAATCTCAATCTGTTGTTGATGGGAATTTTAGTACTGTTTTAAGCCCAAACCCAGAAGAACCGGAAGCTCTAAATCTCGCCATACAACTAGCTGAGCAGTTAGGCGCAGATCTTGTGATGGGAACTGATCCTGATTCGGACAGGGTCGGTCTGGCTGTGCCAGGGAAGGATGGTAAAATGGTTCTCCTTAATGGTAACGAAACCGGCGCTCTACTTTTTGATTACGTCCTCTCAAACGGCAACTACTCAGCAAGTGACTTCATCTGCTCTACAGTAGTTACTTCGCCACTTCTTGAAGAAATCGGAAAAGGCTACGGCGTCGGTCATCGAGAAACCTTAACGGGCTTTAAGTTCATCGCCGCAGCCATAGCTGACGACGATAGGAACTTCGTAGTTGGTGGCGAAGAGAGCTACGGCTACCTCGTCGGCGACACGGCAAGAGATAAAGACGGCGTCTCTGCTTGTTGCGTTCTATCCGAACTTGCTCATGAGTTAAAACTTCAAGATCATACTATGCTTGATCAGCTTGAGGACATCCACAGAAGATTCAATATCTTTCAAGAAGGCCTAGTAAGCGTTGTAAAAACAGGTAGGAATGGAGCAGAGGAGATTAAAGCTCTAATGACTAAGTACAGAGAAAATGCTCCCCAGAACATACTAGGAGAAAAGGTAGTTGAGATAAGAGATTTCTCTAATGGTACTCAGCCAGATTTCCCTAAGTCAGATGTGATTCAGTTTATTACGGAACACGGATCCAGAGTTACTGTTAGACCCTCGGGTACAGAACCTAAGATTAAATATTACGCGAGTGTAAATACTTCCTTAAATCCGGGAGACAATTACGACGAAGTTAGGACTGCACAGAAAGAAAAAGTTGAGAAATTACTTTCTTCTTTTTCGATTCTTAGTTGAATCAATCTTATCGCTTGCCTTATTTAAAAACTCTTCACCTTTTTCTTTTAAGTCGTCCATGTTTTTCTTCCTCTTGCGTTTATTCAACCTCTTTTTGTCAAACCCATCGTAGAATGGCATAACTGTATAGGCCAAATCTTCAACGTATGGATAAACTACGCAATCCTTATCAACTTTTCTTGGTAAGATATCTACCTCATGTAATCTAGAAATTACAAATGAAAGTAATAATGCAATTTGGAATACACCCAGAAGAATGCCTGCAATTTTATTTACAGATCCTAATGCAACCATGTCAACTACTTTTTCAAGAGCTTTTCCGAGCATGTGAATTCCTATTACAACTAAAATAAAAGTGATTGCAAACGCACTTACCTTGATTAGACCTTCTTCCCAGTTAAAATTTGAGTTAAGGAAATCCGCTACATAGTCTGAGCAATAAAATGCAGCTAATCCACCGGCTATCAATGCTATAGTGGATGCTGCTGTAATTACAAATCCTTTTTTATATCCTAACCATGCGCCCCATAAAATGAATAGGATCACAATAATGTCTGCAATTGGTAGTGGCAATGATTCCATGTGGCAATCTACGTTTAACTTAGCGGAGTGGAAAATCAAATGAATATTTCAATTCACAAGTTTGGCGGAGCTTCTGTTAAAAATTCAGATGCGGTTAAAAACATTGCTAAAATATTGAAATCATTTCCATCTGAGATGTCCTCAATTATTGTGGTTAGCGCAATGGGGAAAACAACCAATAAACTTGAAAAAGTAGCTTCAGAGCTCAATGATGCCAAGGCTAAACTAGCAATAGATAAAATTGCTGCTTCACACGTTGAAATAGCAAATTCACTTGAGTTGAGTGGAAAGTTTGTGGATGAGATTTGGTCTTTATTTTCAATACAAAATCATATTACAGACATAGATGAAAGATATGATGCAACAGTGTCTTTAGGTGAGCTAGCAAGTACAAGGATTATTTCTGAATATCTTAAAACTCAGGGTTATGACGCTAGTTGGTGGGATGTAAGAAACACCATCACAACTGATTCAAGGCATAGGGGCGCAAGAGTTGATGAGGAACAAATGAGGAACTATGGTATTTCAATAATGCAGCAGCTCAACAACTCTAAGTTTATTGTAACCCAAGGATTCATAGGTAAAAGCCCATCGGGTGCTACTACAACTTTAGGGCGTGAAGGATCAGATTATAGTGCAGCACTTCTTGCTTGTGCAGCTAATGCTCAAGAGGTGGTTATCTGGAAAGACGTTCAAGGTATGCACAACGCTGATCCAAGAATTTTCAAAGAAACTATTACAATAGACAAACTCGATTATCACGAAGCTTTAGAGTTGAGCTATTACGGAGCGAGTGTTATTCACCCTAGAACAGTAAAGCCTTTGCAGAATAGGAATATCCCGCTTTATGTGAAGAGTTTTTTAAATCCATCAGGACCCAGCACTTGCATAGGTGATTTTCCAAATCTAGCGGTAACAACTCCCATGTATATCTCTAGGCCCAACATCACTTGTCTTTCATTAGGCCCTGCGGATCACAGCTTTGTGGGAGAGGACCACCTAGAAACAGTTTTTAGAGCATTGTCGAGATCAGGCATTCATGTAAGAATGATGCAAAATTCAGCAGTTCAGTTTGATTTGGTTTTTGATACAGATCAGGCCAAACAAGATCGCCTGATCCACGATTTGGGTTCAGGCTTCCACACCAAATCCAATGATAACCTGGAACTGATTACAGTCAGACACGGAAACGCTGACCTCCTCGAAAGTCTAACTGCTGGTAAAAATATAATAATGGAGCAGATAAATATGCCAACAGTAAGAAGGCTAGTAAAAGCTAATTCTTAATTAGTATTCGTCTTCGTTGAAGAAGAAATCTTCCTTAGAAGGATAGTCAGGCCATATATCCTCGATAGTTTCATAGTTCTCATTATCGTTTTGAAGTTGCTGAAGGTTTTCAACTACTTCCAACGGTGCACCAGTACGCATTGCGTAATCGATAAGCTCGTCTTTTGATGCTGGCCATGGTGCGTCTTCGAGATATGAGGCTAATTCTAGGGTCCAGTACACTGTCTTGAGATTTGTTAATTAGACTAGATATTATGCGGCAAAAATAATAGAATCTCAATCATTTTCAACTTTCCAAGTAATTTCATCTGTTTTTGTAAGAAAAGAAAGCAATCTAGCAGTTGTAAAAAGCACATCAGAGAGTCTATTTAAGTACTTGATTATCTCTATATCAACTGTTTCAACTCTGCTAAGAGCAACTACTCTTCTTTCAGCTCTTCTGCAAATTGATCTCGCAATATGTGCGTCAGCAACAGATGGATGCCCTCCTGGTAGTAGAAAATTCTTTAGCGGGGGAACTTTTTCATGAACTAAGTCCATCCAATTTTCAAATTCTGAAATGCTATTAGGATTAAGCTTTGGTAGCATGGCCTGCATTTTATCTTCTACAGTAGCAAGGTGAGAACCAATAGAAAATAATTCGGCTTGTATTCCTCTGAAGAACTTTAATTCGTCGTTCAATTCAGGATGCTCAATAAGCCTACCTAAAAATGCATTTAACTCATCGACAGTTCCATAAGATTCTATTCTAAGATCATCTTTAGGCACTCGGTTTCCCCCAAATAAACCTGTAGTTCCGTCGTCTCCGTTTCTTGTATAAATGCGCATATGACGAAACTACGACTTGCGGGATTATATTGCAGGCAATTAATAGATAAAATGACAAAGGAGCAGACTAAGCAACTCAGATACGATAGCGCATACATTAGAATGGCATCGGAGTGGAGTGGGTTGTCACATTGCGAAAGGAAAAAGGTGGGAGCAATCATCGTAAAAGATGGAATGATCATAGCAGATGGGTATAATGGAACACCCTCAGGCTTTGATAATTGCTGCGAAAACACCGCTGGTGAGACTCACTGGTATGTGTTGCATGCTGAAGCAAATGCAATTTTAAAGCTTGCACGCAGTAACAATAGTGCAGATGGCGCAACTCTCTATATCACTCTCTCTCCATGTAGAGATTGCTCTAAACTCATTCATCAAGCCGGCATTGTAAGAGTTGTTTATGAGAAGGAATACAAAGATACAAGCGGTTTAGATTTTTTGCGTTCAGCTAATGTTCAAGTAGAGCAGATTACTCTTTAAAAAATGAAAAATAATTCCTACCTACTGGTGTTGATGCTTGTTCTTGGAATTTTCTTAGGCAAGGAGGTTTTCAGTACTAGTGGGGAAATTCCTATTTTTTCTAATCAACTTAATTCAGTTTTAGACCAAATCGAATATCTGTACGTCGACACTGTTGACAGAAGATCCCTAGAAGAAGCTGCTGTTGAAGCAATTGTTAACGAACTAGATCCGCATTCAGTTTATTTCGATGCTGAAGAGGTTCAGGCTATGGCTGAGCCAATGGAAGGCGGATTCGAGGGAATTGGTGTAGAATTCTTAATTACAAACGACACTTTAATGGTTGTTACTGCCTTGCCTGGTGGACCGTCAGAAGGTGTAGGCATTAGAGCTGGTGATAGAATTCTTAGGGTAGACACAACTGAAATATCAGGGCCTGAGCTGTCTAATAGCATGGTGATGAATCTCCTTAAAGGAAAAGGAGGGACTTTGGTAAATCTAGGCCTTATGCGAGGCGGAACAGGTGAGCTATATGATGTGGTAATTACCAGAGCAAGAATACCCATTCACAGCGTCGTTGCTTCATTTATTCTTGAGGAAAAGGTTGGATATGTAAAAATCATTCGATTTGCAGCAACTACTTCATATGAGTTTGCAGTTGCAATGGATGACCTTGTTGCTCAAGGAGCTGATAAGGTAGTTGTCGACTTGAGAGGTAATGGTGGAGGATATTTGAAATCTTGCACTGATATGATTGATTTATTTCTTCAAAAGGGGTGTGACATTGTCTACACTGAAGGTAAATCTTCACCTAAACTAGTTTATCAATCAGAATACGATGGTGTGTTTTCAGATATGCCCATTGCAATCTTAATTGATGAAAGTTCAGCATCAGCAAGTGAAATTTTTGCGGGAGCAATCCAAGACAATGATAGGGGAGTAATACTTGGAAGAAGATCATTTGGTAAGGGTTTAGTGCAAGAGGAGTATAATCTTTCAATCGATGGAGCACTTAGATTAACAGTTGCTCGCTTCTACACCCCTAGCGGAAGAGCAATCCAAAAGCCATACGGTGAAGGCGTAGACTACGCTCAAGATCATGATATCAGAGCTCAATCAGGAGAGTTATTCTACGCCGATAGCATTAGGCATCTAGACTCACTTGCGCATAAAACTGTCCTTGGAAGAACAGTATATGGTGGAGGCGGTATTACCCCTGATGTCTTTATTCCCCTCGACACAACTGAATCGAGTAGGGATCTAGCTGAATTGATTTGGTCTGGTAAACTAAGAGACGGAGCATTTAAATGGGTAGATAGAAATAGAGACGCACTTGATGGCATGAGTAGCTATGTTGAATTAGGATCAAGTTCGCTTTGGAATCACCCAGTCTATGGAGGCCTGGCTGAAATAGAAAGAGCTTACAACGAATTGATGGGATATGAGCCCAATTGGGATGGAGATGAGAAGGAAAGAATCTTAAAGAGATTTCTTGCTCAAGTTGCTAGAAACGTATTGGACGAGCAGGAATATTACAAGGTAATGGCGGAAGGGGATGAATTTTTAGAGCGCGCTCTTTATGAATTGTTAGTTGCTGATAGGTTCCATGTACAGGATGGAAGGCTATATTTGTTCCCAGCGGAAGCTGACACTATAATTTCTCAATCATTTAATCTCTCGCCCAATGGCTTTTGAATTACCTAAATTACCATATGCATATGATGCTTTAGAGCCTCATATCGACGCTCGTACTATGGAGATCCACCATGGAAAGCACCATGCAGGATATACAGCTAAACTAAATGCTGCAATTGAAGGCACTGACCTTGCAGATTCTTGCATTGAAAACCTTCTTGCAAATCATACTTCTAACAATGCTATACGAAACAACGGTGGTGGTTACTTCAACCATAACTTGTTTTGGAATTCAATGTCACCTAATGGAGGCGGAAAGCCTTCAGGCGACCTAGGCGCAGCTATAGACAGAGACTTTGGTAGCTACGACGCTTTTGTAGATGAATTCTCTAAAGCAGCAGCTACTAGATTTGGTTCTGGTTGGGCTTGGCTTTGCGTTTGTGAAGGAGGAAAGCTATGCGTTTGCTCAACAGCAAACCAAGACAACCCACTAATGCCAAGTGAAGGATGCGGATGTCCTCCTATCATGGGATTAGACGTATGGGAGCACGCTTACTACTTGAACTACCAGAATAGACGTCCCGATTACATCTCTGCATTCTTCAATGTAGTTGATTGGGATGCGATCTCCGCACGTTACGCTGAAGCGTCGAAGTAATCTAAGTAAACAATTTTGTTATGAGCCGTTTTGTTCTAATAGTTGCTGGTGGTACTGGCAAGCGTATGAAGACTAAAACAGCTAAACAGTTCTTATCGGTAAAGGGTCTGCCATTGATGTGGTGGACCCTTCGCCGATTTAAGGAAGCTACTCCCGATGCTCATCTGTCTATAGTCCTTAACCCTAACCTCTTTGATGAGTTTAAAGAGCTTGAAGAAAAATACGGTGACTCTGGTTCAGATTCCATCATCCTCGGGGGTGTAGAACGCTTCCACTCAGTCCTCAATGGACTTACCACCCTACCGGACGAAGGCATAGTCGCCATTCACGATGCAGTAAGACCGTTCCCCACAGTGGAAATGATAAGACAATGCTTCGATGACGCAGCGATCCACGGTTCAGCAATTCCGGTGACTCCCCTTAAAAATAGCATTCGCTCAATATCCCCTGACGGCACCTCGAAAGCCCTCAACCGCTCGAACTTCCTCGCAGTCCAAACCCCACAATGCTTCGACCTTGCATTAATTAAGCCTGCATTTGCAGTTGATTACAACGAAGTCTTCACAGACGACGCAAGTGTCTACGAAGCAGCAGGCCACCAAGTTTTTCTAAGCAAGGGTGACCACATGAATTTGAAGATCACAACCAAAGAAGATCTGATTATTGCTCGAGCCCTAAGTAATTAGCTTCGTTTTTCCTCCAAACGGAAATCTTACTTAACCCAAATGCTATAGCGATTATTATCGCTCCACAAACTGCCGCAGTTATATATTCTGTTTCCCCCCAAGGTTCGGGTGTTAAAGACAGGCTTTCTTGAACCCAATCTACACCCATATAATAAGCCATAATTACAATTGATGTGTTATTAATAAAATGACCTATGATTCCTGTCCATAGACTGCCACTTGCGACAACTAAATATCCAAAACCAGCTCCAAGTAGCATCCTAGGAATAAATCCTAAGATTTGAACATGAATAGCACTAAAAATAAAGGCGCTCACCCATATACCTACGTGGATATTACCACTCCATTTTGCAATAAGGGGCTGAAATGATCCTCTAAATGCATATTCTTCACATATAGCCGGTAGGAGCCCAATTACGATTAAGCAACTTATAAACTCAATAGGAGAATCCATTGATAAGATTTTTATTGAAAGCTCTGTAGTATCGTTATCTTGTTCAATTAACCAATCAAAAAAGGGTATTTCAGCTATATTAGAAATATTAATAAGCCAATTATTAAGTTTCTGAGATAAGTCTAAAAATGGAGCAAAAGAATATGTGCATATTATAGCCATTAATAAGAATAACCATAAAAGACTTGACGCGCCCTGTTTAGTAAACCCTACTCCAATGCCTTTGTCAAATAAAAAGTGATAAACTAAACCAATAGTTAAACAGGCAAATAATTGTAATGATGCACCCATTACAAGGGATGTCGAAGCTGCAGTTGTTGAGTGCCCTGAAATTCCTGAATATAAAAGACCTGTTATTCCTGATAAAAAAAGCCCCAGAACAAACAAGCATAAAAGAAATACTAATTTTAACATGGGATGCATGCCCCTAAATGCTGTTTGTATCATGTGGCTTAATTTTGCGGCAAGTTCGGAATATTTTGGCCAGAATAGGAGATATAGAATTAGGAGATTTTCCTTTATTGCTTGCACCCATGGAGGATGTGAGTGACCCTCCATTTAGAGCAATTTGCAAAAAGTACGGAGCAGATGTCATGTACACTGAGTTTATCAGCTCAGAGGGATTGATTCGAGATGCTGTTAAAAGTAAGCAGAAGCTAGATATTTTTGAGTACGAGCGCCCGATAGGAATTCAGATTTTTGGAGGGAATATTGGTCCAATGAGAGAGGCTGCTGAAATTGCTGAAGCAGCTGGCCCTGATATAATTGACATCAATTATGGTTGCCCGGTTAAAAAGGTAGCCTTGAAGGGAGCCGGGGCGGGGATACTACAAGATATTCCGAAGATGGTCGAAATGACTAAGGAGATTGTTGACACCTGTAAACTACCGGTTACAGTAAAGACTAGGCTAGGATGGGATGACGATTCTAAGTATATCGTTGAAGTCGCTGAGAGATTGCAGGATGTGGGAATTAAGGCTATCAGTATACACGGCAGAACTCGAGCTCAGATGTATAAAGGTTCAGCCGACTGGTCATTAATTGCTGATGTTAAGAATAACCCCAGGATGAATATTCCAGTGTTTGGCAATGGAGATATTGATTCGCCAGAGAAGGCGGTTGAGTTCAAGAAAAAGTACGGAGTAGATGGAGTTATGATTGGAAGAGCGTCAATTGGGAGTCCTTGGTTTTTCAATGAGATAAAGCATTTCATTGCAACTGGTGAACACCTAGAACCGCCTAATATGGCAGAGCGCATTGAAGCAGTTACAATGCATTTTGAAAGATCACTTGAGTGGAAAGGAGATAGACTAGGAATAGTTGAGATGCGTAGACATTATGCTAATTACTTTAAGGGGATTCCAGATTTCAAAAAGCACAGATTAGATCTTGTGACCTTTGACACTGTTGATGAGATAAGAGATAAACTGAAGTTTATATCAGAGAATTTTGCAGATCACGATTTTGCAAACTCACCTTACTAAGGCTAGGTCATTTTCCTGATTAGGTATCTAACCATTGCAGCTGAGCCTAGTCCCCCCAGACATATAACTACTGCAAGTACACTAATTATATCGCTGAATTTTAGCATAACTGGATATGAAGGGGTAACGGATTCAGCAAGTTTGACAAACCCCCATTTGGTTTGGCTTAAAACAAGAAGAATTCCTAGGATAGCACCTGCTAATCCTCCTATTACATTTATCGCAAGTCCTTGAAGGGAAAAGATTTTTTCAATTTCACCCTGCCTCAGGCCCATGGCTTTGAAGATTTCCAAATCCTTTTCCTTGTCAATCAACATCATGGTCAATGAAGCGAGAACGTTGAAAGCTGCGACTATCAAGATGAAGCTTAGAATGACAAAAGTTGACCACTTTTCTGCCCTGTTGATTTGGGTTTTAAATCTGTGCTTTTCTTCCCTAGTTCTGAATCGAGTCTCACCCAGAGAATCCATAAAATTACTATCCTCCTCAAGGTCGGCAAGTGTGGACCCAGAAGACAGAGCTAGTTCAAATCTACTAACCTCGTTTTCTCTTTGAAAAAGCTCGGACGCAACATCTATAGGAGCAATAATGTACCTGGTATCTAAGTCGTAGTTAATAGCGAACACACCACAAGCAACAGATGGCAGCTTTAGAAATGCATTTTCCTTGTGGCGACTGAGTTTTTTACCCCTTCTAGGTGCGCCAAGTACGAGTCGACTCATCATAACTGAATCCGATGGTAACATGAGTTGAGACTTTATGCCAGAACCCAGGATGCAACAACTCTCGTTTAATGAACCACTTTTTAAAGCCCTTTCAATAGGAGTGACTTTGTGGAAATTTGAATCTACACCCAACACAGAAGTGATTAACGTAACACCATTAGCACTTATCGTGGCTTCAGACTCAATTACAGCTGAGTAATGTGCAATATTTGGATTTTCTTCAAGATTAAGAGCAAGGTCAATAGGGATGTATTCACCAGATTTAGGTATAAGAGCTAATTCTGAATCTAATGTGCCAAACAAGTCTTGAACCAGCCTTTCAAGTCCGTTAAATGCTGAAAGAACTATTATCATTGCTGCCGTTACCATAGCGATAACGAACATAGAAATACCAGAAATTATGTGGACTAGTTTTCTAGACCTAGGTTTAAAAACGTAGCGTAATGCAAGTTTAACAGGTAGCCTCAAATTTTAACTTTTCAGGGCTTGCTCTACAGCGTCATAATAGTCTAAACTATCATCGATGTAGAAATGCAATTCAGGAATTCTTCGAACTTGTTTCCCAATTACACCTGCAAGCGTTTTTCTAATCCAAGTTGCTTGGCTCTTAACTTGTCTAAGAGCTTTTTCTTTGTCTTGCACAGCCATAAAGCTGAGAAAAACCTTAGCAACTCCTAAATCTGGAGACATTCGAACAAGGGTCACAGTAATAAAAGTACCATCAAACCTCATTGAGGTGTTTTGTTGGAAGATTATACTGAGCTCTTGCTTAATAAGGTTAGCTACTTTTTCTTGGCGTATGCTTGACATGGAACTAATATAAGAACTGATTATAAGGATAGCGCTTTGCGTGAAGTTCTTTTACTCTTTCATAGAGTACATCGCGTAGCATTAATACGTGATCTTTATTAAGAGCACTCATAAAGTATATGTCTCGACCATCTTTTTCAAACCTCTCTCTTAACCCTTCAATTGCCTCAGCTTCTTTAATGTTGTCAATCTTGTTAAACAGAAGTAAAGTCGGTTTGTCATCTGTTCCAATTTCAGCTAGTGTTCTTTCAACGACACTTAGCTGATCCTCAAACTGTGGATGACTAACATCTATAACGTGAATTAGAAAATCACTTTCTCTAGTTTCATCAAGAGTAGATTTAAAACTCTCGATAAGCTGAGTAGGTAGCTTTCTAATAAATCCAACAGTGTCACTTAATAGAAATGGAAGATTGCCTACGACTACTTTTCTAACAGTAGTGTCAAGGGTAGCAAAGAGCTTGTTCTCAGCAAACATATCGCTCTTTGAAAGTGTGGCCATTAGAGTGCTTTTCCCAGCGTTTGTATAGCCCACAAGTGCAACTCGAATAAGAGCACCTCTATTGCTTCTTTGGGTTGCCATTTGCTTGTCAATAGCAAAAAGCTCCTTTTTTAAAAGAGCAATACGGTCTCTAATAATTCTTCTATCAGTCTCAATCTCTTTCTCACCAGGGCCCTTCATTCCTATACCGCCTTTCTGCTTCTGAAGGTGAGTCCACATGTTAGTAAGTCTAGGAAGCAAGTACTCGTATTGAGCAAGCTCAACTTGAGTTTTAGCGTGAGCTGTTCTTGCTCTTTGCGCGAAAATATCCAGAATCAAATTGGGTCTATCGAGAATCTTCACATTCTCAATTTCCTTTTCAATATTTCTGATTTGGGATCCGCTAAGCTCATCGTCAAAGATGATCATATCTATCTCTTCAGCCTCAACGTATTCTTTTATCTCTTGAAGCTTACCTGAGCCAACAAATGTTTTCACATCAGGCTTAGAAAGAGCTTGTATGAAGGTCTTTTTTGTAACAGCATCAGCAGTCGATGCAAGAAAAGCTAGCTCTTCAAGGTATTCTTCTAACTGTTCTCTTCTTTGGTGTAGAGTTGCAACACCAATTAGCACACAAGTTTCTTTATCAATAGATGTGTCTATAAGTTGCTTCTTTCTCCTTCTAGACATTATTGAAAGGTGTCTATATATTCAGCTAGTCCTCTTATGGTCTTTGCGTCAAGTACGTCTTTTTGAGGAGGCATAGTAGTTTTGCCATATTTGATGATGGCAATTCTCTCCTCAATGGTCATTTTAGTGTCTTTAAGATTAGGTGCTGTTTTAATAATGCTAGTGCCGTTTCTGCCATGACACAATGCACATTTAAAACCGTAAATCCTAGAGATTTCAGCCTTAAACATGTCATCAGAACCACCTTCTACCTGAGTTTCAGGACTATCCATGCATGAAGCAAGCATAAGTAGTGCTGTTAAAGAAAATAATTGAACAGTCCTACTCATAAATGTGATTTAGAACCAGCCAATTTCGCTAAAGCGACTTAAAAAAGGCCAAGGAATTGCAGCTAGAACGAATAAAAGGCTAAGGCCAAAGAATACTAATTGCTTCTTGTACTTGGCTTGAACAGTTTTTGCTCTCTTGCTAAGGCTGTGGCCTAGTGTACTAAGGACAATAGCAATGCTCATCATAGTTGTGTGCTCCATCATAAAGAACCTACTTAAAGGCTCAGTCAACTCAGCAACGTGATCGCTCATAAGTAGCGCTAAACCAAGTGTAAGCTGAATATGCATAGATATCATTGTAAAAAGACCCAATTTAGCTTGCATACCAAATTCAGAATTATTTCTATTTAAAAATGCTCTAACTACTGTAACTAGTAATAGAAATAGGATTATCCACCTAATTCCAGAGTGTGCGTGTATTATACCTTCCATTGTTATACTACTCCTTGATCAATCATAGCGTCCGCAACTTTTACGAACCCAGCAATATTTGCTCCTTTAACATAGTCAATATTTCCGTTAGCGTCCTTTCCGTACTTAATGCACTGAGCGTGTATGCTCTTCATGATGTTATGAAGCTTTTCGTCTACTTCTTCTCTAGTCCAAGATAATCTCATGCTGTTCTGAGTCATTTCAAGTCCTGAAGTAGCTACACCACCAGCGTTAGATGCTTTACCTGGTGAAAAGAGAGCTCCAGCTTTATGGAATACCTCTACAGCTTCGGGTGTACATGGCATATTTGCTCCTTCTGCAACACAAGAGCATCCGTTTGAAGTAAGAGTGTTTGCTTCTTCTTCGTTTAATTCATTCTGAGTTGCGCATGGTAAAGCAACATCACACTTAGTTCCCCAAGGGCGACTTCCCGCTGTAAATGTGCTGCCAGGAAATTGATCTGCATATTCGCTAATTCTTCCTCTTTGATTGTTCTTAAGATCCATGATCCAGGCTAATTTTTCAGCATCGATTCCATCTGGATCTTGAATGAAACCTCTAGAATCTGACATTGTAAGAACCTTTGCTCCAAGCTGAATGCATTTTTCAGCTGCGAACTGAGCAACATTACCAGATCCAGAAATCACAACTGCTTTACCATCGAAGCTTTCGCCCTTAGTTGCAAGCATCTCTTGAGCAAAGTATACAGTTCCGTATCCAGTTGCCTCAGGGCGGATAAGTGATCCTCCCCAGTTGATTCCTTTGCCAGTTAGTACGCCCGTGAATTCATTGCGTAGTCTTTTGTATTGGCCAAACATATAACCGATCTCACGACCGCCAACTCCGATGTCTCCTGCAGGAACGTCGGTGTTAGCTCCTATGTGACGGCTAAGCTCTGTCATAAAGCTCTGGCAGAATCTCATTACTTCGTTATCGCTTTTTCCTTTAGGGTCAAAGTCAGATCCTCCCTTACCTCCGCCAAGTGGAAGAGTAGTAAGTGAGTTTTTAAATACTTGTTCGAAGCCTAAAAACTTAAGGATGCTGAGATTCACGCTTGGGTGAAATCTTAAGCCTCCTTTATATGGTCCTATAGATGAGTTGAATTCTACTCTAAATCCTCTGTTCACCTGAACTTTTCCGTTGTCGTCAGTCCACGGCACTCTAAATATGATAGTCCTTTCAGGTTCTATCATTCTTTCTAGAATACGGTGGTCGTTGTACTTAGGGTTGTTTTCGATAAAAGGGATAACGGTTTCAGCTACCTCTTGGACAGCTTGAAGGAATTCTGGTTCGTTTGCATTGCGCTTGGCCGCTAGAGCCATAAAAGCATCAATTCTTTCCTGCATAGTATGTAGTTAAACGTAGTTTATTAAAACGTTTGGTATAGGCAAATATAGTATTAAAGAGAGGCGGTTCTTCCACCATCAACGGGCAAATTAATACCACTGATGTAGTCAGCTGCTGGAGTGCATAGAAATGCTATTGCAGATCCTATTTCATTTGGCTCTCCAAATCTTCCTGCAGGC
>MDTA01054115.1_pt1 | contig 31093 bp, 28 predicted proteins | sample 811151 | NCBI WGS metagenome assembly MDTA01 (sample SAMN05326648, study PRJNA326480) | marine metagenome | isolation source: seawater | place: Indian Ocean: South | collected 2010
AAAAGTTCCAGTAACTTTTCTTGCTTGTACTTGCTAAGCCTAGAGCGCCTTTCAACCATGTAAATACCCTATATCAGGCTATCTATCTAGGCCAGCCCCTTTCCTTTTATGTTAGGATTTTCCTTGTAAATCACTAATTTTACCTTATAAATACTATAAAACCTCTCCGCAAACTCTTAATTGTTTCCAATCAGGTTTTTCTAATTAGAACATGTAATCTGATGCAGCCTCTTTTATTAAAAAGAAAGTATCTAGGTGTTCTTATTGATTCCCACCTCAAAACTCTGCTGAAAAAACGAGTCTTTGCAACTATTGGCTTTCTCTTGGAGTAAATAATGTAAATGATTAACTAAAAAGCTTTTTCTCTAACTTGTTAATAGCGTCAGCATGCTTTTCTTTATTCATATTTTTGATGTTATGAAGCTTCCATTTAATGGCCGGCATATTTTTAATATGAGGCAAATTTAAATAGGACCAATTAGGGTTAGCCTTTTTAAAGTTTATCAAAAACTCTTTATCCTCCAGGGTTAAAAATTCACGAATTGTTTTGATAAGGGTTTCCCTTGCCCCTTCTAACTCTTCATAAGAAACTTCATTAGATGTCATACCCCTAAATTCATTTTCATAAAGATCCCGTTGATTCAAATAATTTGGGCTAATGATTTCTGATATTGGTCGATTGCTACTGATCAAATAGACTATAAAAGCTTTTTTAAGTTTCTCAGTTATTTTATATTTCTCAAAAAACATTTTGATATCAAATAAGTCTCTCGGATGCTGGCGATCAAGTGCGGCGCAGAACTTACCGGCATATAAATCTTCAAAAGACACGGTTGGAACATATAGCTCAAAGTCATACTGTTCTTTTATAGCCTGACATGTTTTTTTAACTTCAGTTGGATATACGGTGCCCCTTAGTATTAGATTTGTTTCTATTTTAATACTCGCTTCAGCTGATGAAACCAACAATTGTTTTGGTATTTTATCCTGCGTTCTTTGGAGTTGTGTGAGTAAACCCCTATTTTTTAGATCTTCTTCCCTCTTCCTATAAAAGAAATCATTAGCTTTTATAAAATCGTCCCTGGACCCAATTTCTTTATAGGTCAAATCTATATCTACAGAAAGCCGTGGCAAATTCTGCCAAATAAAATTAATTGCTGTTCCTCCTTTAAGGACAAAGGAACTATCAAGAGGCAGAACATTTCCTAATATATTCAATAATAGATTTGTTTGGTTTTTAAAAAAGGGGGCTCTCATTTTTTTTCCAATCTGATGGATAATATATTTTATATTCAGGATCCCAGACCCCATCTTTAATATGGTGCCTCTCCCCTTCTCCTAACTCTATTTTCTGTATATCCAAAGATTTATACCATGGAATTCTTTGAATTTTAGCCAAACATAGAACCAATCTTTTTATTTTAATAGAATGGCATGTTTTAAGGGATTCTTGCATAAGATCAGCCGGAATAAAATGAAGGTTTTCCATCAATTGGTAAGCTTCTTCATAACTATGATATTTTGGGGTCAGATACATATATTCTAGAAAGGCCTGAGCAGTATTAGAGACCCATATAGAATAGCCACCAAAATCATATTGGACATGCCCTGTTAAACTTGGGAAAATGTCTGTTGATATAGAAACTAAGTTAAGTTCTTTAGTTTTGTTTTTTAACCACAATGGAACAGAAACATTGCTTTTTGAAAAAAGAAAAACTCTTTGATCCTTAAATTGAACAAAATGCGCTTTTCCTTGGAGCTCTAAAGCCGTTTTGCCCCCCACATAAACACTGTGGGTTTTTTGGACCCCCCAAACAGCACTACTCCACGAAACAGCGTCATGAGTGCGCACAAAAGCCCCTCTTCCGTATTTTTTAAGCCAACCAGAGTCTACATATTTCTTTATGAGACCCCTACTATATCCCTGTCTAGCTAACCACAAACTACTAGCAACAGTATTAGGCGGCCATATTTTAGCTAAGCTTTGTAATTTAACGTTTTTTTGTATACTCATAGTATACACAATAAACAATATTTGCAATTTTTGACAGTGTTTTGTAAATTTTTTGAATATCCTATGCTGTATAAGCTAAGAATTCATTGATTGATTCAGAGCCAACAGTATCAATCAAAATTAGATCTCGAAAGTTTTTTACTAAACATTACAAAGTGAGTTTTTATACTTGAGAATAATTTCTGCTGTAAAGAAAGCAAATAGATATCGTCCGCAGTCAATATTAATAAAGAACCTTATCTATTAAATTACAGTTTTGTCCGCCCGGCGGACAAACTAGATTTCGTTTATTTTATCAATTAAATTTTGTAATTTATGTTTAAGATCTTTGAGCTGTGATTTTGAAAGATTAGAAATTGATAAATCGAAAGACAAGGAACCGTTTTGAGAAAAAACCCTAATAAGATTCTTTTTTCTAGACTTTGGCTTAGATTTTTTTAGCAAACCAATAATTTCACGCATACTTTCTAAATCTTTAGCTTTCATTAAAGATCTAAATATTATTCTATTGGTTATATTGTGGTCAATTAAGTAGTCCTTTATTTCTTGTGGGAACTTGGAATAACTAAGTTGCTCAGCTAAAACTGATTTAGACACTCCAATTTTTTTTGCCAAATCTCTTACATTGATGTGATTTCGATCTATAACTGAAGCATAGGCCTCACCAAGCTCTATTGGATGTAAATCAACCCTTTGTAAGTTTTCAATTAATGCTATTTCTTCTAAATTAGCCTCTTCTGAAACAATAATACATGGAACCTTTTCTAAACCTATCAATTTTGCCGCTCTTAATCTTCTCTCACCACTTATAACCTCATAGTAACCAGGCTCATTAGATTTTATAACAGAAAGAGGTTGTCTAACTCCAAATTCTTTTATAGTCTCAGAGAGATTAAGTAGATCTTCTTCTTTGAAAACTTTTCTTGCTTGTTTTTTGTAGGGCAATAATTTTTCTGTTTTAAGATAAAAATGTTCACCGACGCTACCATCCATCATTACAGAAGATCTTTTTGAACTAGAAGTTGAATTAGCCAAGTTCTCAAAAGAAGATGAGGGCTTTCTTGTTGTAATTTTTCTCATTGTTAATCTCCAATTTATTCAAAAAGATTTTTTTTACTTTTAATTTTTTTTAATATTATGTTTATTAGGTCACAAATATCTTCAAAAGCAATAGAATTTATTTTACAAAAAAATGATATTGGAAGCTGATCTCTTGCTGATTTTGGAAAATCTTCAGATTTTCGAACAGCAAAATTTGGCTCTAAATACTCCCCATAATTATTGGTTAAAATTGACATTGCTTCAGCTGAGGTAGTTGACCTATCTTCATATTTATTTGGTATTACGAATATATCAGGGAGGGGAGCTTCCATTTGATCATAGAAATCTTTCATATCTTCCATTACTAGGCTCATGCCATGTACACTATACGGGTGTGTCTCACAAACAACATTTATAAGATTTGAGAAGCTTAAAATATTTCTGTTAAGAGTTGTGATATTGGGATTAGAATCAAAAATTATAAAATCATATTTTTTTGAAATTTCTTGTAAATACCTCTTAACAACGTTTTCTTGACGAGTTTTTTCTTTTATATGAACCTCCAACTTTGTCAGAGACAAATTGGCTGGTATCAAATCTAAACCATCCTCTACATTGATTATAAGGTCCTGAGGAGGAACGTTATTAACAAGGCCATCATAAAGTGTGGGCAAAGATAAATTATCAAGCAGACCAAAACTAACTGTTAAATGACTTTGTCCGTCAGTATCTACAACCAATACTTTATATCCACATAAAGATAAATGGGTTGAAACTTGGTACGAAAGACTTGTTTTGCCTGTTCCTCCTTTAAAGTTATAAAAAGACAGCACTTTCTTGTTCTCAGACACTGGTTTTTTATTCGCTATTAATTCCGCCAAAACTTTACGGGCCTCTGAAAAGCTATACCTACAATTTCTTTTGGATGAATTAGGCAGTGGCTTAATATCTAGATCAGATATATATCTAGAAACAGTTGAAGCATTGACTGACGCTAAGACAGACATAAATTTTGCGGTTATTCCGTGACCCTCAAATGCGCTCATAAAACAATTCCTTTTTAGTTTGTCCGCCGGGCGGACAAGTGATGTATAAACAATAATTAACAAAAAAACATGCAAATAACAACAAAATTACAAAAAAGGCCACGCAACCATAAACAAAAAAATAAAATTTATAGTTGCATGGCCTTTTTTCCTGTGTTAAAGGTAAATAGGATTTATTAAATTTTATGAGGTTCTATAAGAATTTATTGTGCAAAATGAAAAAAGGCGCTGAAGGCTCTTAAGAAAAAAACCAACAACACCCCTTATTACATCAACTCTAAGGGTATCATTTTTTTATCTTAAGTCAATTAATTTAGTCATCAGCTCCATAGAAATTAATGGAGTTTTTTTTGATTTTTATCTTTCCGTTTATACGGAAGGGCGGTGAAACTTTGCTTTTTTCATGGCTTATTAGTCTTGAGAAGGGTGGGTCTTATCCCCTAGCTAAAACACATATTAAAGAATTGTCTGAAGCTTTAAACTGTCATTCAGCTTCTCTTAAACGCAAATTGAATGCCCTTTCTTCATGTGAATTTTTCACAATTGAAAAGAAGAGGGGACAGACTGTTATTCATCGATCAGATAAAGATGTTCGGTATCAAGGAGTAATAGTTGATACAAAATCTCTTTCTTCCTTTCGTCTCTCTAATTGTGAACTGGTTTTGTTTTCAGCCCTTGTTTATTTTCATCTAAAGCAAAAAGATATTCCGCCTCGATGTAAACTTGCTGCTATGACAGGCTTTTCCATGCGCCAAATAGCATACTCTCTAAAGTCCCTTAAATCTAAAAAACTCTTGATTGAATCCAATCAAACAGAATCTTATGTCAGGAACACCCAAGAAGAGGGGAGAGTAGAGGATATCCGGGTTCGTAAAGTGCACTGTGTTAATCCGGCGCAACAAGATATTTTAAATAACTGCAAAATTGCACCCCTAAAGGATATTAATAAAAACCCAGTTAATACTAACGGATTTATAAAATCCGATTTGAAAGATATAGCTAATTATTTTTCTAAAAGCTTTAATCAGTCTTCAATAACCTGTTCTGAATTAAACAAATCAATAACAAAACATCAAATCACAAACCTTGAGGATGTGAGAAAAGCAATTGATAAAGTAAAAGCAACACCGTTCTTGCATAAAGCTATGCAATTTGGTTGGCAAGAAGCAGTGATTGAATGTTATCAACAACAAAAAGCCCGGATATGGGAAAAGTCAAAACACTTAACTAAGTACTGTCAAAAAAAACTAGGGATCAACTGGATTCTGAAAAATCTCAAAAGAATCCTTTCAGGATATTATGATCAGAGATCTTTGAGCGATAAAGCACAAAAGATCTGGAATCCAAACAAAGAGCAGCAGAAAGACAAAACAAAGCCAGAAAAACAACCAAAAAACAACCAGATCTGTGAGAGAAAGATTAAAGAAAAAATCCAAACTGATTCTTCATATGCCGAAGAGGAGAGGGGGATCCGTTTGCATCTGATGGAAAAACTAGGCGCATCTATTTACCATGCATGGATTGATACAGCTCAGGTGATACTTGAAAAAGGCACCTTAGTCCTCAAAGGCAGAAATAGATTTGTTCAAGATCGGTTGGATCTTCTCATGTTGAAAATTTAGGAGGCTTAACTACATCTTGGGTTTAGAAAGCCTAATTCAAGCGTTTAGAAATTATATCCCGGCATTCTAAAATCCAGTTTGTAACAGCAATACCAACATCTGATTTAGCAAAATATTTATTCATTTTAAGATAGAGCTGATATTTAGATTTGCTTAGAGAAATATTGCTTGAATAGGTTTCGTGGTTAATCTTATTCATTTGAGCAAGTTCTTTTGAGAATAAGAATACACATTGGAAGTTTCTGATAAGAGAAATCATATGTCCTAGGTTGGTAACGGTAATGATTTGGCCCCACTCTTCTTCTTTGGGAGGTTTATTTAAAAAACGACAAAAATGTTCATAGCAAACAAGAGATTTTTTGGGGTTGAGGGTTGTTTCATCATCAAGAGATTGTTGGTTTTGGTTTGTAAGATAGGTCAAGGAAAAATCATAAAAGGGAATGTAAATGGTGTTTTTCTCTTTTGTATCAAAAGTATCTGTAAAAAGAATGGTGTTAAAAGAGATATTCTCGTTATCTGAAATAAATGAAGATTCCTTTTCAGAAATATTCAAAGTTATGAAGGGGTATTGTTTTACAAAGTTTTGATAGTATGGGGCGAGAAATGATAGAAATATTCCAGAATCCAGACATAAGTTAGCTGACGAGCTAAACGCTCCTTTTTCAACAGATTCATTGAACGTTTCCAAACAAACATCAATGTTGGTGAGTTTTTCAAGAACCCACTGATGTTCGGGGTTTATCTGAACTGAATCGGCTTTTTTCTTTGAGATAACCAGTTGAACACCAAGGTGATCTTCAATTCTTCTGATGCTGTGAATAAATGCTGATTGGGATAAGCCGATAATTTTACTGGCTTCTTTAAAGCTGCCTGTTTGATTTAAAACAGATAAATAGTGAATGTGTTTAAGCGTTAAAGTTTTCATAACTGTTTCATCATAACCCCTCACACAATGTGACATATGGGACATAATATCAACAAGATTGAAAAATAAACTAAAATTCCATTAAATAAATAATAAAAAATCATTTTTTTTGGCAATTAACGTTGTTTTCATTTATCTGTTGACACAATGATCAAAGGCTTATAATGTTGGATTCATAAAGAAAAAAAGGCGCTGCCAAAAGCAGCACCTCTTCATTAACTAACTAAATAAATATACTAAATTGGTATATTTGTCCAGGTCTTCTTGGCGCGCCACGTTTTTCTTTAAGTGTAGTAGGTATAAAAAAGAAGGAACGTGGGTCATGAACTCATCCCCGCATCGTATTTATCATGTGCTGTCAAAGCCGCCTAGTTTTTTGGGCTTAACTTTTGACGAACTTGTTTTATTAATTGGCGGCGGTGCTTTCTCATTTCATCTGATTTCAATTCAACATGCTTTGTTGGGTGTTGTGTGCTTGATTTCAACAATTGTTAGCATTGGCTTTATCAAAAAGTTCAAAAAACTCTCTGAAGGGTTTTCAATAAAAAGCTATCTGTATATGCATGGTATATGGCCAAAGCCCTCTAATACATATCCCTCTTGGAAAGTAAGGGAGTATGCGCCATGAACTTTCAAGAACGCCAAGCTTCTCTTAAACGCCTTATTATAGAAAAACAGCTTTCTCATTACATTATCTTAGGCATGGTTATTCTCAATGTTTTGACTTTGTTTCTACTTTCGCAGAAAGAAGAGAAGTGGATTTTAATCCCACAATATGATGTGAGTCACCGGGTCGTTGTTACATCAGATGGGTATACAGATCAGTATTTTAAGGATCTTGCCCATGGCGCTTTAGTGCATCTCTTAACCGTCAACCCAACAATTGTGCAAAGACAAGTTCAGCTCTTTAGAGAATTTGTTCGAACCGGATCAGCCGCTGAACACTATCTCAAGAAACATCAAAAATACGTCATCGATAACAGCGTTAGCATGGCCTTTTACCCTAAAGATTATGACGTGGATCAGAGCCAAAAAACCATTCGTGTTAAAGGTGAACTGAAATATTGGTTTGGCGGCGGTAAGATGCCGATCAACAAACCTATTACCTTCATCTTAAAATATACCATTGTTGGCAAACAATTGGTGCTGATCAAAGATATCCGCGAAGAATCCGCAATGCCTGATAATGAGGGGGAGCGGATATGAGATTACTTTTTTCTCTTATTTTCCTACTTTTACTTCAAACTACAACGGTGAAATCCTTACAGTTCTCAGAGAATAAATCTCTTAAAATCTCTGTCTCTGACAAAGGCCTCACAAGGCTTTCCTTTAAAGACGATAAGATTGTTGATCTGTTTGTTTATCCAGGTGAGTTTCAAAATAACTTAAGTCTGCATAAATCCGGCAATCTTTTCATCTCACCGGGAGAGGGGACCTTTTATATGACCTTGATTGGTCTCTCGGGCATCAAGCAAGATTTTACTATTGTCTATAAAGAGGGCAAATCTATAGACCCAATCATTTTGGAGCCTAAGATTGAAACACACCGCCCTATAAAATCCAAACCTGCCCAAGAGATCTTACAGGACTTTTTAATAACTGGATCAAGCGATGGGTTTGAGTCAGCATCTTACCGCGAGGTAAGTTCACTTAAAAAACTAAATCCCGGCCTTGTTCTTAAAACAACCGGTCATTATCGCAAAGGTGCAGCCCATGTATTTGAGGGGATTTTGAAAAATCAAACTGACAAAGCCCTCAAACTCAACACAACTACATTCAAAGGGTTCAAAGCTGTAGCTGTCAAACAAACACACATTCAGCCTAGAGAAAGTATCACTCTTTATTTCATGACAGAGGAGGGGGCCATGTAGTGTTCTTCATTTGTTTTAACTTTAAAAACAACTTCGTTTAACACAACACTGTAGGAGGAATTCATGTTAAACATCACTTCAAAACAAGCAATTTACTTTGCGCTCGCTCTCACAATCTTATTTGTGGCGCCAGATGCATTGGCAACTTTGGATACCCAATTAGACAAAGTTAGTGATCTCTTTGTTCACAAACTGGGTAAAACAGGCCTATTGGTCGGTACTGTTGTAGGTATTGTCTATAGTATTTTTACCGGTAAGATTCAACAAGCATTTGTCATCTTCGGCGTTTTGTTGGCCAGTACCTTTATCTTGAACTGGGTACAGTCTGACGGATTCTTTGACTTCTTTAAGGTAGGATAAGGACCTTGGGAAAAATGCTGAGCATTGAGCAAATTAAAAAATACCGATTGGCTCTGATTGTCTTTGCCATTTTATTGCTGTTTGGTTTGATTTGGCAAATGGGTAGCTTTGATAAAAAAGCGCCTGTTGCTGTTAGCAAAGCACCTGATAAGATCACCCACGCAGAAGAGGTAATTGATCCTCGGGAAACCTGGACCAATCGTCTTGTTGAGCGCTCAGCAGAAACCCAACAAAAATACCAAGAAACGCAGCAAAAGCAACAAGAGCTGCAGCAAACTCTATCCTCTTTGAGAGAGGAGATAAATTCTTTACGAGAAAATCATCAAGCTCTTTTACTGCAAAGAAACGAGCAGTCTTTGGCTCCAAAAGAAGAAAAGAGTCTTAGCAAAATAGCCCAACCCCTTGCTCATCTCTCTCTCGGACTTGAAGTAGATGTTGGTGAAGAGTCTTTAAAAAAGCATGTGTCAACGTATGTGCCGGCCGGAACCTATGTTAAAAGCATTCTCTTAACCGGGGTCGCTGCGCCGACTACGACCAGTAGCGCTCAAAACCCCGTGCCAATTCTACTTAGATTCTTGTCAGAAGGATCTATGCCTAAAGGATTTAAAGCCCCTTTGAAAGAAGCGCGCTTGATTGGGGCTTGTCATGGCAACATTTCATCAGAGCGGGCCGAGTGCCGGATTCATACTCTGACTTATGTGGAGGATAATGGTGAGATCATTGAGAAAAAAGTGGAAGGTTGGGTGATTGGGGAAGATGGCCGATCTGGTCTGAGAGGAGAGGTGATTGATCGCAGTCAAGAACATGTGAAAGCGGCCTTTATCAATGGGATCTTTGGTGGCATCTCTAATTTCTTCAGTCAACAAGCAACCCAGGGCATTTATCCCGTTTCACCCATTACTGGTCAAAGTAGCGCGATGAAAGGCAAAGATTTGGTTGAGGGCAGTTTGGCAAGTGGAACCGGATCCGCTCTGACCAAGCTTGCTGATTATGCCATTAAGCGGGCCGAACAAATGCAGCCTATTATCATGGTGGAATCTGGCCGCAGAGTTGATGTTCTCTTCAAAAAAGGGGTGGACTTTAGCACTGAAACCCAAGTCAAACAGCATTCATTTAAAAGCGCCCAAACGTCAACGTATCAAGACAGTTATAACGCTGCTAAAAGCCAGGCTAAAACTTGGGAAAGCAAAATGAAGAGTTCATTCAAAAAACAACTGGCCAATCTCCAGTTTAATAAAGAGGTAACCTTGTGAAGTATCTATATCTAACATTTCTTCTTATTAGTCTCAGCAATTGCTCAGTATACCAAGATGGGTTTAAGTGCCCAATTGGTAAAGGCGAGTCTTGTAAATCTCTTTCCTACGTTGATAACAATGTCGATGAGGGCGTTTATGATGAGATAAAGAACCCAGCCCATCAATCTAAGTCTGAACGCCTAACGATCTTTTATCCCAAAACCCAAGAGCGGTTGGATTTAAAAATCCCCGATCCGAAGAAGTAGAACTGGGAGGAGTTCATGTCAGATAAATATCATACCATTGATCTGGGTCGCTTGAACGATCTCTTGCCCTATGAAAGTTACGATCCAGAAACCCAGTTGTTTTTTAACAAGAAAAGCATCGGGTTTGTTCTTGAGGCCAATCCTTTAGTTGGGGCTTCATTTGAGGATCAAGGACAAATTGCCCGGCTTTTTAAAGAAGAAAAGCTGTTTCCAGAAGGGACAAGCCTGCAGATCATGCTTCTGGCTAGTCCAGAAATTGATGATCTGCTTGAGAACTGGGCCTCCTATCGATCTGGATTTTACAAGGACCTCGCCTCTAGACGTCTTGAGCATCTGAAAAACACACCGCAAACATTACGCAATTATCAAGTTTTGATTGCCTATACACGGCCGCTTATCCACGCAACACAGCCAGAGTTGGAAGATATCATCCGTGCTCGGGACAATGTCCTTGATTCCTTCAAAGACATTGGTATGCAGTCAACCATTTTAAATGCCGAAGGGCTTTTACAAAAACTCTATCCGTTATTAATGCTGAGTGGCGATGCGCAAACCCATAGCCGGACTTATAATCCCCATGAGGAAATTGCCAGACAAGTGGTTGATCCAGACTATAGTTTGAAAGTTGACTATGAACATTTACAAGTAGATCAGCGCCGGGCCCAGGTTCTGATTGCTAAACAAACGCCCGATGAATGGGCTTTGCCACTGATGGATCAGATGATTGGTGATGTTCTGGATCGACGTGGATCAATCCCGACAGAATTCTTTATTACTTATGGGTTTTACATATCCCCCAAACAAGGCACACAAAAAAGAGGAGTGTTTGCCAAACGGGAGGCCCATGAAAAAACCATGCAGAATAATCTTTTGAAATGGCTCCCTAATTTAAAACAAGAATACCAAGAATTAGATGCGGCTTGCATTGAACTTCAGGGCGGCGAGCGCATTGTTGAAACGCTTTTTACTGTTACCTTGATGGATGATCCAAGTGAATTAGAAAACAGCGTGCATCGCTTTAAGTCTATTAGTTCCAGGCTTGGCTGGTCTTTTATGGTGGGCCGGTATGATCAATTGCCACTTTTTCTAGTAAGTATGCCCATGACCTTGGTTGCTCGGGGTGAAAAAACCCTTTGGGGCCGTGAGAAGATCTCAGGTCTGGGCATTGATCTTTGTCAGTTTAATCGCACTCGCAAAACCATTTCCAAAGAATCGCAAAACCTTTTGCCGCTGTTGGCTGAATGGAAAGGCGATCCACTTTCACCAGGACTTTTACTAGCAGGCAGGCGTGGGCAACTCTTTACCTGGTCTCCCTTTGGACCTGTATTGGTTGATCATAAAGGCAAAGGGTCTGCGCCCAATGAAAACTTCAACCTATGTATTGCCGGTGTGCCTGGGGCAGGTAAATCAGTTTTTATGCAAGAGTTGATGGTCTCTGTGTTGGGTGTGGGCGGTAAAGTCTTTGTCTTAGATTATGGTCGCTCGTTTAAGAAAACTTGTTTGTTGCTCGGCGGGGAATATATCGAATTTGAAATCAAAAACCCACTTTCTCTTAATCCCTTTTCAGAAATTCCAGAAGATGAGGCGTTATTTGAATTGAGAGAAGATGCTTTAGCAAACATCTATCCAATTTTACAAACCATGGCCGCACCTAAAGAGGGCACCAATGATCTGCAGAATGCCCTTTTACAAAAAGCCATGCGTAAAGTTTGGAATCAGAAGAAATCCAAAATGGACATCACTGATATTGCTAATGATCTTCTAGATTCAGACGATCCGACAGCGCAGCAATTGGGACAAATGCTCTACCCCTTTACCAGAGATGGGATCTATGGCCGGTTCTTTAATGGCCCGGCTGAACTCTCACTAGATAAAGACATTGTTGTTATTGAAACCGATAACCTTAGAAATGCCCCGGCTTTACTCACCGTATTGGTGCAGATGATGATCGTCCACATCAATCAAACCATGGTCAAAAGTGATCGAAGCCGACCATTTTTGATTATGATTGATGAGGCTTGGAAACTCTTACAAGGAAAAGCCTCTGGTTCCTTTATTGAAGAAGCTGGGCGGATTTCAAGAAAGTATAAGGGCTCCATTGTTCTGGCAACTCAACAATTGACAGATTATTTTAAAGAAGAAAGCCCTGCTGCCCAAAAAGCCTTTGAGAACGCTTCCCACAAAGCCATTCTTAAACAAACCCCTGAGGCCATTACCGCTTTCAAAGAACATCCACACTTAAAAGAGTATGTTGCAAGTGATTGGTCCATGCGGCTTTTAAAGTCTGTGCATGTCTCATCTCCTCATTATAGTGAAGTTGCTCTTTATTCCCCGGGCGTTAAAGGAGTTGTTGGTCGTTTGATGCTTGATCCCTTTAGTGCCTTGTTGTTCTCAACCAATGCCACTGACTACAAACCCATTGATGAACAGATTCATCAAGGCGTACCAATTCTTGAGGCCATTGAAAACGTCCTCCAAAGTCGTTTGAAGAAGGGAGCCTGAAATGAAGAGACTGTTATGGATTTTGTGTCTTAGCGCTTGGTCACTTCAAGCAGAAAATCCACGCATCATTGATTTAGGTCACGAGGGGCATACGTTTGAGATTGTAGAAGAGAACCTTTTGGAGGTTATTCAAACAAAGCTGAAAAAACTTGAGCAAGAAGGGTCTCTTAAAGATCTGCAGCAAAAAATTCAAGCCCGGGCAAAAGAAAAAATCCTTGCTCCTCAATCCGTCAGCGGTATCACCAAAGCAAGCGAGACAAAAGAGCGGATTTATGATCCAAGGTACACGGTAAAAAGCACGCTTAAAGATCAAAAAGGACACGTCTTTGCCAAAGCAGGAGATATAATTAATCCTCTTGATCATGTATCGTTTGGTGACCCGCTTCTCTTTATTGATGGAAAAGATACTGATCAGCTGAGCTATGCCAAACAGCAATTACAAAAAGGCCCAGTTAAGATTGTTCTGGTCTCAGGGAGGCCTCTAGACCTTTCGAAAGAACTACATCAGGCCATCTACTTTGATCAAGGGGGATTTTTATCTAAAAAGCTTCGGATTACCAAAGTACCCGCGCTTGTTTATCAAGAAAACAAGCTTCTGAAAATTAAAGAGGTGAGGGTATGAAAAAAATTATCTTTGCTCTCTTTATCTTAAGCCAAATGATTAATGCCTCTTCCGATTGTCCGGGCAAGTTTATTAATCCTATTACCGATATATGTTGGAAGTGTGTTTTTGCCATTCGAATTGCTGGCGTTAAAGTTGCCAAAGGGGGACCAGATCCAGATTCAACGCCCAGGAGACCGATTTGCTTTTGTAAAGGCAAAACCCCTCCCGTGCCTGTTCCAGGTATTCCTGTTTCTTTTTGGGAGCCGGTTCGTCTTGTTGATGTTGTGCGTAAACCCTTTTGTTTGGTCAACATGGGCGGTATGGATCTGAAAGGAACGAGTTATAATCGAGGGGATAGAGAAGAGAACTCTAAAAAACAGCTCAACACGTCTTTTTACCACGTCCACTGGTATGTATATCCAATCTTATATTGGCTCGAAGTGCTGATTGATTTTATCTGTCTTGAAAAGATGAGCATTGATCTGGCTTATCTAACCGAATTTGATCCATTGTGGAATGATGATGCCAAGACAGCGATTTTAAATCCTGAAGTATTTTTATTTGCAAATCCCATTGCCCAAATGGCCTGCCTGGCTGATTGCGCGGCCGCTTCTGCTAATTTACCTTTAGATCCGTTGTTTTGGTGTGGAGGGTGTCAGGGATCTATGTATCCTTTAACAGGTAATGTGGGCGCTGCAACCAGTGGCCTTCAATCATCCTTACTGATCTCACAGCGCTTTATGTTCAAGTTACACCGACAGTTGATGCTCTGGGGATATATGGGAAAAGAAGGTCAGTGCCGTAAATATCCTATGCCGATTATGAAAAAATCTCAATATCGTTTGCAGTTGACGTATCCAGTTTCAGAAAAGTGTCATCCGCTGGGATCAAGTGAGACCCTTTGGCAGTCAGGTAAAGAATACCCTTATAAAGGATCTGACTTTGGCTATCTGGTCTGGCGCAAGAGAGACTGCTGCCTAACCCCTATTCCAATTAAATGGGATTGACCATGCAGTATGTTTTTTCGAGACAAGCTAATTTTCTTTTGAGGATGGGTTCTCATTTATTTCTTCCCAATTGGCGACGTATTGGGAAAGTACCATTTCAATACAATATTGCTTGGTTACGTTTAAATTCTTGGCAACTTTTTCCAAGCGTTTTTCAAGATCTTCGGGCAGTTCTAAGGTCATTTAAAGATGTTCTTATTATGTTGAGTCATATCATAAATCAAAGGAGATCACATGCTTTTTAGTTCACACAACTTGTCTGAAAAAATCAAGATATTTCAATTGTTTCTAGGTCTATTAATATCGTCAATCCTGATGGCAGAGCAAAAACCTTGCCAAATCTTTATCAGTTCTTCAATGCCGGATACAGCAATTCAGGAATATTACAACGCAATTAAATCCCAGCCTGAAAGCAGGCTTATTATGCGCGGCCTGATAGAAGGCTCAATGATGAAAACCAAAGCTTATATTGAACGCCTTAAAGTTGTTGTTGATATTGATCCGCCTGCCTTTGAGGACTTTGACATCAAAGTTGTCCCAACCATTTTGATCCAAGAAGGGGAGGACCACTATTACAAGCATACAGGCCATGTGCCTGTTTCATATGTTTTGGAAAAAATCCAGGAGAGCAAAAAATGAGACTTAGGTTTGTCTGTCTAATTTTTTGTTTTTGTCTTAAAGCAGATATGGCTGGTCAATACAAAGAGGCAGCGTCAATTGCGCAAAAAATGAATTTAGGGGAGGCAAGATCTTTTATCGCTGAAAACAAAAGAGATCTTCTAAAAGACTTGAATTACCAAGGGAACAAAGTAACTAAATATGCTAGTGAGGTATCACTGAATTCTGCAGCAAAAACCTACGAATCAACTGAAAGAAGTAAAAGAAAGAAAAGAGAAAAAGCAAATCTGGAAGAGGGGAAGGAGTTTGAATATCTGGATTTAGATAACACAAAAGAGTTTCAGTTTTATGAGTTTGCCCATGGATCTTCCCTCAAGTCAGACCTGGAGTTTGATAAAGAAGGAGTTCAGCAAGAAGCTTTCATGAAGGATAAGGCTGCTGAGGTTTATAAAGATCCCTTGAAACTCGTTCAAGGACAAAAGAATCAAATCAAACGCCGCAAAGCTGAAACTTATTCTTATGCCTGCACTACACCTAAAACATTTGAGCTGAGAGTTCGCAGACGGTATCACTATCAACCGCCGCCACGTGTCTTGAAAAGCAATGTGGTTGACTTTAGAAATTCAGCCTTTGCTATCAAATATCATGGTTTTCACTTATTAAGTCAATTTCGAGGTTCTGGTCTTAGTAGAGAACAAATTATAACTGAGGTTGTTAAAAGATATGGTTATCCTTTTATTATACCAGTTGATGTCAATACTGGCGAACAACTTAATATAAATCCTAAACACATTGTAAGCGTTGATCGTGGATTTGTTGTTGATAGGACAATGGACTATATTTATCAATACAAATATGAATCCGCAAGCGTAGCTCGGATGACAAGGCGTAACATCAAGCATTATACCTATCAAACGGACAAAAGCGACCATGAGGGTTGGGAAACCGTTAATCCAGATACCGAAGAATTTACCAAAAAACTAAACTGTTCTGTCAAATCGAGACGATGTCTTGATGAGGTGCCGCGTGAGTTTGATGAGCTGACTGTTAAAAGACCCTGCTGGGAAGATGAAGTTGTCTATGAATGTGATGGTGAGATTGATAATACCTGCCGGGAAGAGGATATCAAAAACTGTACACTTATCAAAAGTGAGCCGATTATTCATGAAGTACGGGAACCAGATACAGAGCCTCTTTCAATCATAACCGGCTACAAACGTTTTTATGATTGCAAAAAAGAAATCGAAGAAACAGATCTTGAGATCGGCGGTGAAGTCCCATTTTGCCTAGATGGCAAATGTCATCAACCCAATTCACGTAAGGATCAAGACTTTCAAGAGGTTATCTCTAAACTTAATATCTTAAAGAAAATGGGTGAAAAACAAACAGGTGAGCCCATTCATGTCTTTACGGGTGAGCCACCCCACGGCCGCAGTTGTAAAGTTAATATCGTAAACTTCAAAGACTGTTGTCAAAGTCGAGGTTGGGGGCAATCTCTTGGACTTGCTGATTGTTCGCCCGAGGAAAAAAACTTAGCCAAACTCAAGCAAGCCGGACAATGTCATTATCTAGGTTCTTACTGCTCAGAAAAAGTCCTTGGGTTTTGTATTGCCCGTAAACATAGCTACTGTTGTTTTGGTTCCAGACTTGAACGTGAAGTGCAGGTTCAAGGATCACCTCAAGTTGGCAAAGGTTTTGGCGATGCTAAGAATCCTGATTGCCGCGGCTTTACCGTTGAAGAGCTCTCAAAACTCGATTTTGATCGCATCAATTTGGCTCCCTTGTTTGAAGAATTGGTCAATACAAAGATCAGAAGTAAAGATATGACAACGGCGTTCTCCAGTAGCTATAAAAGTCATTTTGCCATGGCTCAGCCAGATTTGAAGAACAAGTTTGAGACCAGGGCAGAAAACCGAGAGGGAGATCTATGATCCGGTTACTGATTGCTCTTATGTTCAGTTCATCTGTTATGGCCACTTATAACATGAAGGATCCAGAAGGATTTCTTTGGTACAAGGAGAAGAAAGAGCAGGATCAACCTCTTAAAAAATCTAAAAAAAACTCTAAAGACCTAACACCTGAACAAAGGGCTGTTGATCGCAACAAATCTCTTTCTGAAAAGTTAGATAGAGCCATTCATATGGCTCTCGATACACCCACACTCGAAAATGTCATTGCGGCACAAAAGCTGCAACAGCAAGTGATCAATAAATCAGAGAAGTTCTCTAAAGCGTGGGTGATTGCCAGTATGTTGAATCCACAAAATCAAGATCCAGGCTCAAACCCCAACTCCGTTCATCAGCAGCTGTTAAAGTTTGAGAAAGCCAAAAAAATGAAAGAGATCTTCAAAACCCTTTCTGAAGATTATGGCCTTTTTTATGTGTGGCAACCTGGCTGTCCTTACTGCGACCGTTTTCTGCCCATGGTGAGAGATTTTTCTAAAAAGTATGGCTTTGACGTCTTAGCCATCTCCAAACAAGGCGGGCAGGTTCAGGGATTAAAATCAATTCCCGATAACGGCTTTATTGATCGGTATAACGTTCAAGGCACTTATCCGGCTTTGTTCCTGGTTCATTACAAATCAAAACAAGTTTTGCCCCTTGCTTGGGGTATGACAGCGGTGAGTGAGATGGAGGAGACTCTATGGAGATTGATTCAGTACATATCTGAAGGGGAGAACAAGCAATGAGATTACTTCTATGTTTGATCTTAATATCTGCTTTCTCCTCGGTTGAAGCTAATAAACTAGAACAATTTTTCAGAGATATTGGCTCGAATGCCAATTATACATCCCCGGGTCATTTTCAATCTCAATCAGCTGGTCACTATACTGGCGGTAGTCTTGCTATTCGTAATAAAACCAAATCCGTTCAACCCTTTAATGTCAACTTGCCCAAGATTAATGCCGGCTGTGGTGGGATTGATGCTTACTATGGCAGTTTTAGTTTTATCACCCAAGATCAATTGGTGGGTCTGGCCAAACGGGTTGGCGCCGCCGCCCCGGCGTATGCTTTCAAATTGGGCATGAAAACCTTTGCCCCGCAAATAGAAAACACCATGTCACAGCTGCAAAACTGGATTCAAGAGATGAATAGCTTTCTTCTCGAAGATTGCCGACTTGTTGAAGCCGCTTTTGCCTCTGCTTTGCCAAAAGGCAGTGTGATGCAGCAGCATGCCTGTACGGACCTCACGCGGCGAGGAGAGGCCCCGGATTGGTTTGGGGCAAGAGAGAGTTGTAAAGCCGGCGATACTTCACAAAAGAAACTGGAAGAGACGTTTGGCAAGGGCAAGTCAGATACCCTTTTAGGCTCTTATAATTTAGTTAGTCATGCGTGTAAGAAAGCCGGCATTGATCGCTCCCAGTGTGAGTTTTACATGAGTACAGTTGGAACAGTGGTTTCCAAAGAAGAAGCTGTTCCAGGCGCTGAATCAGGGGAGACGACTAAAGTTTATAAAACGCGTTTTTACAAACCACTTTCAAACAATAAAAAACAACTCTTAGCTTATGTGAAGGGCGATAAAGCAACTAAGTACCAATGTAATGATGATTTATGTTTGATGCCAAGAGAGGTTGAAGTAACAGTTGATCAGAAAGAGTCTCTAACGTCGTATGTTTCTAAGATGGTCTCGACCATTCAAGCTAAATATAATGCCGGAGAGGCCTTTACTACTTCCCAGACATCTTTCCTTGAAACTGTGGGAGAAAAGATCCCCATTTACACCTATATCCAAGTTTCAGCTGTTCAAGCCTCGCACATTATGGATGAAGCTAGTGAATACACGGCCTTTCATATCTTGCTGACCAACCTTGAAAAAATAACAACTGATGTTGAAACGTGGATTCAGCAACTAGAGTCCGTTCAATTGGACGATACAGTTCTAAAGGCCTTTAAAGATGGCCTCTATCATTTGCGTCAAGATATTGCCGCTGAAATGGGCCGCCTTGAAGGCAAGATGATGGCCTTTCGGACCCATGTTATGGGTTTGGAGCGTATGATCACCAACCGGCGGTTTGTATAGGAGAGAGGATATGGAGTGCATAATTTACACCTATGGCGGCGGTGAGTTTGTTGCCAAAGTCTTTGATGGCATTGCTATGATCTTTGGCGGTCAAAACAAAGAGTTTAATGCCGTCATTCAGCTAAGTATGGTGATAGGGGCTTTTTGGATATCAATCAAAGCCATTTATGGTCACAATATCGGCATCTTTGCCAAAAGTTGGTTTGTGCCCAGTCTCTTAATCCTAGGCGTTTTTTTGGGCCCCAAAACAAAAGTAAACATTGAGGACATTTCAGGATATGTAACGCAAAAGGATCATATCCCCTATGGGATTGCCTTGGTAAGTTCGGTCTCAAGTATGATTGGTCACCGCGTTACAGAGATGATTGAAGATACCTTAAAGCCTGTTGATGATAATCCGGCCTATCGCTTTGGCAAAACAGGACCAATGTTTGGGGCCAAGGTTCTTGCCTCCATGAAAAACATCCGCATTCAGGATGTAACCCTTCGAGACAATGTCAAAGAATTTATGAACAGGTGTTATACCTGGCCTTATGTGATTACAGACATTCAAGGCAAACGGGAAGAAGCCTTAAAAAGTTCAGATATATTAAGCTTTGTTCAAGAAAATGCTCATCCGGGTTTGGGGATGTATTGGAGAGAAGGCGGTGAAACTACATTCAAAGCCTGTAGTGTTGCTGCGAGAGATGTTAAAACTAAAATAGAGGGTGATTCCAGAGGTGAGGGGGTTTTAACTCAGTTAAAAGGTCTCCTGGGTTTAACCTCCATAACAGGTAAGGGCAGTCTTGATCGCAGTGTTAATATGAATCATCTCTTAAAAACCAACAGCGCTGATGCCTGGCAGATCATTGGTGAACAAAGCCGAGAGTTTCATCGGGTTTCAGGGCAGCAGATGATGATGAATGCCTTTAAAGAAGGCTATGATGATTTAAGAGAAAAACATGGTCATCAACGTCTTTATCCAGAGTTGATTAACCTGCAAGCAGGGCGCTCTATCATTCAGCAAAACTCAGGATGGCTTGTCGGTGGAGCAGCCATTGCAGAATATCTCCCCCTGGCTCAGACCGTTATCTTTATGATGCTGATTGTGGCAACAGTCCTGATACTCCCGCTTAGTTTTATGCCAGGCGGATACCAGCTGCTTGGTACCTGGATCAAAATGATGATTTGGGTGCAGAGTTGGCCAATATTTTTTAGTATAATTAACGGCATTGCTGCCAATGCTCTGGAATCACAAACAGACCTTCTAATTGCTGGAGGAGGCGGATTAAACCTCGTAACTCAAGATGGTATGGCTGATGTAGCCTTTAACATCTACTGCATCACCCAAGGATTTATGATCTCTGTCCCCATGATATCCTGGGCATTGATCAATCAAGGAGGATACGCCCTTGTTAATATGATGGATCGCTTCTCGCCGGCATCTCTAGGTGCAAGCATGGGCTCCTCCATGGTTGATAACAATACTTCTTTTGACAACATGAGTATTGGCAACAGATCCTTTGCCAATACCCAAATGGCCCAACAAACCATAGGAGCTATGACCCAGAGTGGCATGCAGTTTAGTGATGGTCGTTATGCGCAAAACATGAGTACAGGCGGCATTGAAACCATTACCGAAAGCCAGACAAGTCTCTTAACCCAAGTCGGGTATAACTTTGCCAATGACAATACATTCAGTGAAGCTGCTAATAAAAGTCGCACAGCGATGCAAAGCAAGCAGCAATCCTACAATGAAGCGCTTGCGCGATCTGAGCAATTAACCCATGAACACAACATGAATATCATGAGGGGAATGACCTATGATCAAAGTTTATCTGAAGAACAAAGGGCAAATATCCAAAATGCCTTAAACAGATCGTATGGTTCTGGATCTTCAACCAATGAAAGATTTGGCACCAATGAATCCAAAAGCGTTGATGCATCTCTGGGAGTCTCTGCATCAGCAAGTGCAGGTCTCAAACTAGGATTTGTTGGGGGATCTGTCTCAGGCACAGCTTCTTCTTCCATGCGGGCAGGCTCTGATAAAGTACATGGGATGAACAGGGAAGAATACAATAAGTTGAGTGTGGATGAACAGGAAGCGTTTTCAAGAATACATGGAATGGCTCAATCACAAAACATTAAATATACTTCTGATTCAAGCGAACGTACCAGTCATTCCCTTCGAGAATCTCTTGATCAAACCAGTCGTCTCTCAAGTGAAATCTCAGCTCTAGATCAAGAAGCCCATCGTTATGAGCAAATGGCTAATTACCAACGCAAACACGGCATGCAGATCAACCAGAATATTGCTGGGCTAACCCTACAAAAAATAGCTGATGATAATGGCTGGGATCTTAAAAAAGCAGCCACTTGGCAAACAACCCATCAATCAGAATTTGCAGGTGTCGCTCGAAAGGTAGGAGAAGGATATCGTCAAAGATTGATGTCCCTAGCGGCTGATTCATCATTCACCATTAATGAACAAAATATTCAAAACGCTTCAGACTCATACTTTAATGGATTTAAAGATAAAAACTTAGAGGCAGGTTTTGGTCATACAGTGCCGACAGGGTTCGAGCAGGGAGTACAACAGACCATGTATGATAAAGAGAAGGAGTTAAAATCTAAAAACAATACCAATACCCAAAGTGTGAATGAAATGATTCGTAATGAGAGGTCAAATATTGATGAGTCTCGGAGTGCTCAGGGAGAAAAGTTTAAGGAATCTAAAAACAAGAACATGTACCGCAGAGGTTGGAACCACGGGATGAATAATGAAGACTAATTCTTGTTTTCACCAATTAAGTATAAATCTTGTGAAGGATGATGAAGTGATCCATGGCCTAAGCCATAAATATAGTTTTTATTGTCATGAGCAGCTGACTTTTCCCACATGTTTGAAGAAAGCGGAGAGTGGGTTTGAACAGGTACAGGGGTGGGGACATGACCTTTAACCCTAAATACAGGAAAAAATCCTGCTTTGATGAAGCCTATTACAAAAATGCTTGCAAAAAGGGTCAGTCCACTCAGCAAAAAGAATCCTTCTTCTGCCCCTCGCAGCAGATCAAAATTGATAATCAAAGCAGTCCATACAACGAAAAGAATTGTGCGCGCAATAAGACTTACGATGCAGTATCGTTTGTAGGTTCTACGCGTCGATTTGTATTTGCTTTGCAGGATTTCATCAGAGATATTATCGCTATCCTTAAACCCAAAAACATTAAGGGCTATTTCTCCAAGAATAGTGAAGCTGACAAACAAGAAAAAAGCCAGGGGAGTTTGGCTAAGGCTTGTTTGCCAGAAATTCTGCGATACAAGAAAGTAAATGATACCAAAGGTGCCCACAGATATTGGCAGGGCAGGTATCATCGCTTTGATGAAATTCGGCAGTTGAGTTTTCTTAATAACACTATTCATAATTATGTTTTACTACAGATTTTAAATAATCAAAAGGCTTCTTATTATGAATAATAAAGGAAATTCAAAGCTATGAAACGACACTCAACCACTGATCAATTTACTAAGGGCGGGCAGATATTCAGTCACCGTTTGAGAATGTTGGTTCAAAACATCACCCTTCTTGTTAAGGTCTGGATAGGATCGTATGTTCTGCTCTTTGGTTTGCAGAGTCTTTTATATGCGCTTAAGACTGATCATTTGAAGCTTTTTAGTATTTATTTGTTTGCCAAAGTTAACATTGCTCTCTGGCCAGTCCTTAAGCCTTTGCTTCAGAGTTTGGATGAGGTGTTTCATGCGCTTCTTGGCCATTCTGTATTCCCTGTTGCCTATAAATCTTTTACAGCTCTTCGCACGGAAGCTTTTGTTTTTGATCGTCATATCAATCTTCCTTCATATCTATTTGTACAAAATAAATATGTAAATGCTCAGTTAGGCGAGATCTTTCAAATCCATTATGTCAGCTTGGCCCTGGCCTGCAGTATTGTTCTACTCATGCTTTTACGGTTTCGGCGTATTGCGCAAAAAGTTGAGGATAAAAGAACCGTCAAAGGGGCTTCTCTTATTACAGGGACGAAGCTAAATGCTCTTTTAAAAAAAGCAGGACTGGTTTCTGCGTTTAAGATTGGCCATACCTCTTTACAAAAAAATACAGAATCTCAGCATATGTTGCTTTTGGGGGCAACTGGAAGTGGTAAAACAACAGCATTACACCAGCTCATTCCCCAAATCAGAAAACAAAAAAACAGAGCTATTATCATTGATCAAAAAGGAGATATGGTTGGCCAACATTACGACCCTGAAAAAGATATCCTTTTAAATCCTTTTGATGCCAGATCCCCTCAGTGGGATATTTGGGCTGAAGGCGCAGATGATGTAACCCTTGATATGCTTGCAGGGTATTTGTTTCCCGCAGATACTTATAAATCAGATCCCTTTTGGGAGCGTAGTGCTGGGATCGTTTTTAAATACACAGCTAAATACCTTAAGGACAAAAAAACAAAGTCAATGACACTTCTAGCAAAGCTTATGGCCTCTAGTGATCCGCCTAAGTCATTGGTTGAGTTTTTGAAGAATGAAGCCAGTGATGCTTTTACCAATGATTCCGTTGAAAAAACCATTCTTAATATCCGTATGATGATGACACTGGTCGCTGATAAGATTCGCTATTTTAAAAATCAAGAAAACAAAGAGACTTTCTCACTTAAAGACTGGGTTCAAGAAGACAAGAAAGATGGTCAGTTTTTGTTCATCACCATTGGACCTAATCAGAAAGAGGCACTTCTTCCTTTTGTCCAGTTTTGGATTTCGTGGTTTATGGCTGTTGTTGAAGGACTCAAAGAGACAAACCCAAGTAATATCAACTCAAAATTATGGTTCTTAGTCGATGAACTCCCAGCTTTGAGAAAGATTCATCAACTAGAGCACAGCCTGGCCTTTATGCGTTCCTATGGCGGATGCTTTGTTGCCGGTATGCAGAACATCTATCAATTGCAAGAGATCTATGGCTATGCACAGACACGATCCATGCTAACAAATTTTAGCACTAAAATTTGTTTTAGGTTAGGGGATGATCCAGATACCCGAAACTACGTCTCAAACTTCTTTGGTGAAAAGCAAAGCATTGAAACACAAGAAAACTTCTCGATTGGATCACATCAAATGCGAGATGGTGTTAACATCAATGCCCAGAAAAACACAGAATCTGTGGTTGATAAATATGAGTTGAATAACCTTAAGCAAACCAAAAAATATGTTGAAGCCATTCTGAAGTTGCCTGGCAACTTTCCTCCTGCAAAAATAAAGGTCAAGTTCTCTAAATTCAGAGACCCTTTGCCAAGATATGTTTCGATCAGCTCAAAAGCTCCTGAAGAGAAAAGTACGCAAGAAAAAATTAAAAAAAAGGATTAAATTCGGGATGAAACTGTCCTCTCATTTGAGCATCATATAACCGAACTTCAAAAGCTCTTTGAAACCTATCTGAACTTAAAACTATTAACGTCAAGCAAATATATATAATCTATTTAATTAATTACGATAATTGAATGAAAACTCTACATCATTTTCTATGAAAAAGAATAACTCATCTCTAAAGCGATTTAATAAATTAAGCAGCAAGTCTTTTCTGGTTATTTTAGGATTCATAGCAGGTTACTTTGCTTATGAGTATTACCATGTCTATCCTATTCCTGTTGCATCAAACAAAATAGAGGTTTGTTTTACGCCTGGAAGTCCATGTGAAAATAAAATCATTCAAAAAATTGAAGAAGCTCAAAAAGAAATTCACATCCAAGCTTTTTCGTTCACTTCAAAGCCTATTTTTCAAGCTCTTTTAAGAGCCAGAGAACGAGGTGTTTCTATTAAAGTCCTAAGTGATATCAAACAATCTCAAAACCGTTATTCACGTATTCAAGATCTTAAAAATATTGGAGTACCTGTCTATTTTGATAAGCAACCCAGTTATGCCCATAGTAAGGTGATGATTATTGATGACCTTTACACAATCACTGGATCTTATAACTGGACCTATAGCGCCCAACACAGAAACTCAGAAAATGTTATCTTTGTAGAGAGTCCTGAAGTTTCAAAGAAATATACCAATAACTTCTATGCTCTTTTAGGAAAAAATGGATGACAAATTTTTATCAAAAATCAGCAGTGATAGAAGAGCTTACAGGTCTTATTGAACGCATTACCTTTCATAACCAGGATACAGGCTTTTTTGTCATCAAAACCAATGTTAGAGGTCACAGAGATCTTGTCACCGTTGTGGGTTCTTCTCAAACCATCAGTGTTGGCGAACATTTTAAGGCTGAGGGATCTTGGGTGCAGGATAAAGCGTATGGACCTCAGTTTAGATCTCAGAGAATTATCTCTCACCCACCAACAACTGTTGAAGGCATCATAAAATACCTTTCCTCAGGGTTGATCAAAGGCATTGGTCCCGCCTATGGAAAAAGACTAGTGAATGCTTTTGGTCAGGAAGTTTTTGATGTCATTGAATCTTCTCCTGAAAAGCTTCAAGAGGTTGAGGGTATCGGCAAGAAGAGGGGGAAGATCATTGCTGATGGCTGGGCAGAGCAAAAGCAAATCCGGGAGATTATGGTCTTTCTGCATGCCCATGGGATTTCAACAGCAAGAGCTGTGCGGATTTATAAAACCTATGGGGATCAATCTATCCATGTTTTAAAGACCAATCCTTACAAACTCGCTCAAGATATCAAAGGCATTGGCTTTTTATCTGCAGATAAAATAGCTGAATCACTTGGCATTGAGAAAGAATCTCCTGAGCGTATAAAAGCCGGCCTTTCTCATATACTCCTTACAGGATTCGATAATGGCTTGTGTGGTTTACCAAAAGAAGCATTAGCTCATGAGACAACAAAACTTCTGGAGATAAACCCAGAACCGGTCAGTCAGGTTTTAGATCAAGAGATCTTAACTAGCGATCTGATTGAGTTTGAAGATTCAAACACAAATAAAAGCATTTGTTATATGCCTGTGGTTTATCACACAGAAAAAGCCATTTCTACAAAGCTCAAAAGGATTCAAGGCACACGTGATTCTATTACCATCAACGTTGATAAAGCTGTAGAGTGGGTACAGACACAAATCAGCTTTTCTCTCTCTGCTTCTCAATTAAGCGCTTTACAAACAGCAATCGAAAGCAAGCTATGTATCATCACAGGCGGCCCTGGTGTTGGTAAGACAACACTGGTTAAATGTCTGCTTAAAATACTAAGCATTAAAGCTTCTAGAATTCATTTAGTAGCTCCCACAGGAAGAGCTGCAAAGCGTTTATCAGAAAGCACAGGTAAGGAAGCCTCAACTCTTCATAAGCTCTTATCATTCTCTCCCAAAGTAGGAGGATTTAAATATAACGAAAATAACAAGCTTAAAGGAGATGTGTTTATCGTTGATGAATCATCAATGATTGATATCTTCTTACTTCATTCTTTTTTAAAAGCCATGCCAGATGAAGCACGTATATGTTTCATTGGCGACATTGATCAGCTTCCCTCAGTTGGACCCGGACAAGTCCTCAAAGATATGATCATGTCACAAACACTGCCTGTTGTCAGATTAACAGAGATCTTTAGACAAGGAAAAGAGAGTCACATCATCTTAAACGCTCACCGTATTAATCATGGCAAGATGCCAATTAACGAAGAGGGGAAGTTAAGCGACTTTCACTTTATCGCAGCAGAAACCCCTGAAGAGGGGTTAGAGTTGGTTTTAAAATACATGGTTGCTCAAAGCAAAGGCGGAGCCAATACACCTAAAGTGCAGATACTAACACCCATGAAATCAGGCATTCTTGGCACCCGCACCTTGAATGCCTCTCTTCAACAAAAGCTCAATCCCAATAAATCTCCAAGCGTCATCATCTTTGGTCAGACCTATCTGGTTGGGGATCCTGTGATTCAGATGAGCAATAACTATGACAAAGATGTTTATAATGGTGACATAGGAAAGATCATCCACATTGATGCCCATGCAAAGCAGGTGATCATTACCTATGAACAAAGAGAAGTTTCCTATGATTTTGGGGAGATGGATCAAGTTGACCTATCCTATGCCATGACTATCCACAAGTCCCAAGGGTCAGAGTTTCCAGTTGTGATCTTACCCATCTTCATGAGCCATTATAAGTTACTGATGAGAAACCTGATTTATACAGGCATCACTCGAGGCAAGCACAAAGTGATTGTGATTGGCCAGAAGAAAGCTCTATATCTTGGCATTCAGAATAACAGCCATTTAGAGAGGAATTCACTTCTAAAGCATTGGCTCTATGATCAATATTCTTAATGAATAACTTTAGGTAGAAGGTGTGAAAATTAGATATCCATGCCAATACTGCAGCAAACACAATATGATAGACGCTACATCTACAGTATTAGCCCCATAGTTTTTCTCATAGTACCAACCATGTCTCGCCTAAGTGGAAAAATATTAAAAAAAATAATTTTCTACGAATCAAAAATGTAAGACATTATTAATATAAATGGAGTTAATTATGAAATTTTTTTACTTATTAATATTGCCTTTTGTTTTATTTGCTATTCCACCAGAACAAGAATCTGATTCTGCTTATAGATTGAACGTTATATCAGGACAGCATGAAAGAATAAGCCATCATCAGAATCCGCATGAACAACAAGCGCATGTCAACCCCTTATCTGGTGAGCTAAATCATAGACAAGAGCATTGCACTACGTGTGCAACAGCGAGTTATCGAGAGTCACCAGACCATGGCGTTAGAGCTAGTAAGTGTTATTTTGGGTGTGGTGGAGGCTGCTGTGGAAGATCGGGGTGTTGCAATGCTGAACATACAAGAACAATGACTGGTTTGGTAACTAAAGTAACAGATCTCGCAAAGGTTGTCTTAAATAGGGGATGAATATGTATTATTTTCACTTATCGGTTTTAGAAAAATTTAAATTTCAAAAAGTTTTAGCGCTGATAGCTTTTACGCATCTATTTATCTTTTCAATACTTGCTGTTGGCCCCGAAGTATGTGAAATGGAACACGATAGAAGTGATGAAATCCATGCTGTGCAGCAGCCCCCCAGAATGCAAACTGTGGCACCACTAATGGTAGAAGCCTTAAGCAATACTAGTTCAACTATTAGATATGCTCGATTTCATGCACGACGTGTTCAAAATACCAATCATTTCACTTCATATAGTACTCATGTCTACTTAGTTCTAAATTTGTTTGATGAATCCAATCACAGCATTCCCATTTACTCATTTCCAGAGTCAGGCCTTGCTCTAATGTTCATACAGCAGAGACCTGTGCAATTAGGTGAACAGAGGCAAAGAGAACAATCTAATAGCCATGCAGAGTTATATTATTATGATTTTATGAAATTATCCTTTTCCACTGACCCCTCTATTAAATTATCAGAAGGATTGGATAGAAAAGGTCCCTACATTTGTTTTGAAACAGACTTTTTTACAATCAAGGATCAATCTAATCCTGTGGAAGCACTCATATCAAAAAAAATGCTATATCCAGTACAACATTGGCCTCTTAAAGAAAGGAACATAGAAGGTTTATTCAAAAAAATTCAGGTAGACAGCATTAAGTCTTTAAATGTAGATGAAGAGGCATCTCCAAATTACTTTAAGGATCTTTTAAGTCGAATTGCCAAACCAAGTATTTTAAAGATTGTAAGATTGTTCGAGAGCAATGCATCAGGCATATCTGTTATTTCTCCAGGATTAAACAATTCGCGTTGTTGTGGGAAAGTGATTGCTGATTTCACTTCCGATCCCCATCACAGTATTTTTCAAGGTAGACGACTTATACAAGATGTAGCACACACGAAATTATCCTATATTTCAGAACTATTAACGTCTTGCTGTCAAGCAACCAATCTTAGATTTACTAATAAATTCTTCAAACCTCTCGTAGTTAGACGTTTTCTCGAAGAAATAATAGGTTCTGGGTCAAGCATTGAAAATGATATCGCACGGCATGCGGCACCTGATATGTCGCCAACGTCGCGGTTTTTTTATAATTTATATTTATTTATCACTCAACGTGAAATCCGTTAAAAAAATATGGGAAAAATAATGAAAAACAACAAATTTTTTAGCGTTTTTAACTCAATTAAAACCCTTTTTTTTATGGTTGCGCTAGCCGCTTACACAAATAGCCATATGTATGGATACCCTCTAGAGTATGAAGTGGAAAATGAAATCAATACATATGTAACACATCCAGGAATTGGTCAAGAAGGGCCAGATATAGAAAGATGTAGAACCCAAGGATTTTTCTATGACATTAATCGGGATGGCTATACTTCAGTCATCCTTTGCTTCAGAACACCGGAGCCCGTAGGTGAAGAGAGAAAAGTGCATGATCCAAGGCATCCTTTGCTTATTTTCCAAATGCAGAACGGGCAAAACTATTACTATGAAGGTCTTCACTTTGTTAATCGGAGTGGAGATGTCGAAAATGGTTTAGGGACAAATGCAAATATCGTAACACTCAATACGGAGGAGGTCCTTAAATTATGTCATAGAGCTAAAAAAGAAACTCGAAAATATAGACAAAAATGGAGAAAAGAAAGCAAGAGAAGTCATCCAGTTGAGCTTGAGAGTACGCATTTACCTGCCTTTGATAGGACAATAGCCAATAACTTAGCGGATGATGCGCCGTCAATTTATGATAAGTATTGCGCTTTTTTAATACCTAACAATAGAATTACAGATTTTCGTCAACATATTTTGCCTGTTTGGCAAAACGGGCGTGAAATTAGATTTGGATCAACTGGACTTATTGACCACAACTGCTGTACCTTTACGGCTATGGCATTGAGAAACGTTGGTATTGACGTTTATTGTGAGGGGTGGTTTCGTGTACGTGATGACTCTCTATTACGCGACTGTATAAATTATTATGTAAGGAAAATGAGAAAAAAAGTCACACAAGGCAATGATGGAGACACTGCTATGAGAGATGAGTGGATTAGAACTTATAGGCAGAGGGATAATGTTGGTGCAGTTTTTGATATTTACTACTATTATTTTAATCATATCCGTTGGAGATAAACAGACTAGAGTTTTTAGTTTGAATAGATGTTTTTAATGAAATTATTAAGTTTATTACTTGTTTTTTTATGTCTACTTGACCTCAAAAGTATAAGATTTTTCGAGATTGTTTGGGATCCTAAAAAAGATATTCCTGAAGAGAAACTTGCAGTTTCAGCTGTAAGAGATTTAACTGATGAAGAAGGTAAAGAATTTAAAATACAAGAAAACATACTTTCAGGAGTAAGAGATAGTTTAGGCATAGTAGATCCGGATAATGGAAAAAATGTTGCATATTATTCACTTTCTGTCCAGATAGATGGTGAAACGCATGAAATCAAATTGGGAAATCGGGCCTTACTCTTTTTAAGCGGTGGTGACCTAGATTTATCTCAGGCGCTTGCTAATCAAACAGGTGGGTGTGGTGTTAATTGCATTGCAAATTATTTTCCCCCAGAAAAAGCAAATGATTCAACTTATTTATTGAGAAGGGCAATTGCAGAATCCTTTAGATTTAAAGAGGCACAGCCAGGTTTTTCAACTAGAATGAGTAGAGAGTTTGAAAAACAAGTGGCAAAAAGTATGAGGGGATTCAAAGAGGCCGTGTTGCTTAAATCAGAAAATTAGAAAAACTTATACCTTTCCCCTGATTTCAAGAGACTTTTTGTGTTGTGGGCATGCCAAGGTTCGTCATTTGGTTTAGCAGGTCACAAACTAATCTTGATTCTGCTTCTTGGTTTTTCCAGGTGCGTGATATTAATTGACGATTGAAGATTGTTTTAAGTCTGTAAAACGTATTTTCAACTCTGTTTCTTCTGCCATAATTATTCTTACTTTCCCAGGCATGCTTGCCTTTTTCTTGTATATAGTTGATTGTTTCATTTCGGTGAGGATTTCCTTTGTTTTTGTAGGTTTGTTTTGCGTTTCTGGGAGGTGGAATAATCGTTTTGATATTTCTATCTTCACATATTTTATA
>MDTA01133164.1_pt1 | contig 31088 bp, 26 predicted proteins | sample 811151 | NCBI WGS metagenome assembly MDTA01 (sample SAMN05326648, study PRJNA326480) | marine metagenome | isolation source: seawater | place: Indian Ocean: South | collected 2010
CTGCGCAAGCTGTCGACGCGCAAGATCATGGACGAGGCGATGACCACCCTGAAAGGCCGGGCGCGCGTCAAGCGCACGATGTGGAGCCGCCGGGCCCAGGAATACGAAGCCAAGATCAATTCGGGCAATCCCGTTTCCATCGCGGAGGTCGTCCGCGACCTGCACCGGAACGTGGGCCAGCCCGATCAGTCGTTCTCCGAACGCCAGATCTACGAAGCCGCCCGCGACCGTCTGGCCGCCGAGCTGGCCGCCGTCGACAAGACGGACGTGGAAAAGGCCACCGAGAAGCTGGAAAAGGTGCTGCGCGCGGCCTGATCGGCGCCCGGCATTCGATTGGATGAAGAAAGCGGCCGGCCCCCGGGGGGGCGGCCGTTTTCTTTTGCCGTGTTCACGGGGCGGAAGCCGCCGTCAGGGGGTGACGATCTTGACCTTTTCGCCGGGAGTCAGGGCGTCTCCCGGCGTCATGCCGTTCAGCGCCCGGAACCAATCGATCTTGAAGGACTCCATGGGCATGCCGGCGGCCAGGTCTTCCGCCGTGTCGCCCCGGTTGACGGTGATGACGCGAAGCTTCAATGCCTTGACCGCCGCGGCCTCAGCATCGGTCATGCGGCGCAGGCTATAGGTCGTGCGGCGTAGGTCCTCGCTATGCTTGGCGGTTGCGCCCGGCGGCGTCAGGAACAGGAAACGGTAGATGCGGTCGCGGGCGAACCGGGCGGCGACGAGGCGTACGTCCCGCGTCCCTTCGGAGGTATTGATCCGCGCACTGCCCGTCGCGGCCTCGATGCCGTTGACGGTCAGGCGTTCGACCCCCTTCAGGCGCCCGCCCCCCCAACCGGCGACATAGGCGCGGACGTCCGAGACCTGGGACGCGTCTTTCTGATTCAATTGGTTGAAGACGATGGTCGTATCGTCCGGTCCGTAGGCGACGACCTGAGAGGGTGAATTGCTCAGGTAAAACCCGGGCGGGACTTCGAAGCGGAACTTTAGGTCGGGATGCTCGAACACCCGCCCCCGCACCACGCCCTGTTCCGGGGCGTCGCCCCACAGCATCCCGTCGATGCGGGCAAGGTAGTCCTGACGGCCCAGGCGCGGATCGGCGTTGGGCGGCACGCGGGCCAGGCGGATCGCCTGGGCGATCCGGTCCGAGGTCCGCGGGTGGGTCGACATGATGTTGTCCGCCGGGTCTTCGTCGGGGCGGCCACGTAACCGCTGGCTGATCGAGACCTCCTGGCGCAGCTTGCGGAAGAAGCTTTCCAAAGCGCGCGGATCGTATCCGGCGCGGGACATGTACCGCACGGCCAGCATGTCGGCTTCCAGTTCCTGATCCCGGGAATAGGCCTGCAGATACAATTGCCCGAAATGTCCGGCCATCTGATTGAGTTCGCCCGGCACGCCGAAGACCGAGCCCAGGATGCTGGCGCCCAAGAGGCCGATATTGGTCGCCATGGCCGCGGAATACCGCTGTGCCGTGTGGCGCGCCGTGACATGGCCGATTTCATGGGCCAGGACGCCGGCCATTTCGGCCTCGTTCTCGGCCAGCGAGATCAGACCCCGGGTGATGTAGACGTAGCCGCCGGGCAGGGCGAAGGCGTTGATGTTGGGTTCGTTCAGGACCGTGAAGGTGAACTTGAGATTTGGCAGGTCCGAGACCTTGGCCAGTTTCTCCCCGACCCAATCGACGTAGGTCTGGATCGTCGGATAATTGTAGGTGCCCCCCATCTCCTTGAGAATCTTGGGGTGCTCTTCGGCGCCGACCCTGATTTCGTCCTGTTCGGACATGAAGGCGGTGAAGCTTTGCTCGCCGGTCGCCGGATTGGTCGAACAGGCCGCGACGGAAAGTAGCGGCAGGATCAGTGTGAATACGGCCACAAGGCCGAGGGGGGAACGGTCTTGGTTCATGCGGAATATATAAGAACGAACGGCGTCACTTTTCCAGAACCTCGATTGCCTCCGGATGGGTGATCTCGATCATCGGGCCGTTGCGCGATTTCAACCAGCCGCGCACCCGAACCCATTTGCCGCCGTAGGTTTCGGGGCCCAGGCCCTCGCGGCGGAACTGGCGCGCCGTTTTCGGCGCCAGGCGGACCGTGAAATCGGACCGCCAATCGGTTCCGAAATTCAGATAGATCGTACCGCGCACCTGGGCGGCGTCGACCACCCGGCCCTCGACGACTTGGAAGGTTCCGATATCGCGGCCGAGCGCCGAGGGTGCCGGGCTGCGCACCGCGTAGAACGGATGCCCCCAGATCCCGCGCCCGGCCGAGCGGGCCTCTCGTTCCGGGGCATACATCTCCGGCGCCCGCTCCCGATTGTCGGGAAAGGTATAGACCCGGGCCAGCCCGCGTCGCAGCATCTCGCCTTGCAGCCACAGACCGTCCGTCGTCGTCAGATGGGCGAGCAACCGGCCGTGGCGGTCCATCCGCGACCCGCCGTAAAACAATTGCACGGTCTTGTTCAGGCAGAGTGCTTCCAATTCTGCCTTGGCTTCCTTGGCCAGCGGCCATTCGGCGAAGCCTTTGCGGCCGAGCGGCAATTTGGGCGCCTGGATGCCCGTCATGCGGACCTGACGCGCCCCGGCGATCTCCCGGTCGAGGATCACCGTGTCGCCGTCGACGACCTCGATCACCCTCGCCGTCTCGCCGGCGTCCAGGCCCTCCAGCGCCGCCGCCGGCCAGGACAGGAGGATCATGAACATTGCGGCAAGGCAAAAGCGGATCATGGCCGATCCCCTTCGCCGATCCCGGCAAGCGCCCAGACCTCGCCGGGCGTGCGTCCGGCCTCGCGCAGGCTGCGGAGCGTTTCCGACTTGTCCCGCTTGGCGAAGCGTTTGCCGTCGGGCCCGGTCAGCAGCCCATGATGACGATAGAAAGGCGTGTCCAGGCCGAGCACGGCTTGCAGCAGGCGGTGCAGATGGCTCGCCGCGAACAAATCCTCGCCCCGCGTCACGCAGGTCACGCCCTGGATATGGTCGTCCAGGGTGACCGAAAGGTGATAGCTGGTCGGCGTGTCCTTCCGGGCGAGCACCACGTCGCCGAAAATCTCGGGCGTGGCTGTTTGCGCGCCCCGGTCCAGGTCGGTCCAGGTCAGCGGTCCCGCTTGGGCCGAGGCCGCGTCGGTCTTGAGGCGCAGGGCATGGGCGTCGCCCGCCGCGATCCGGTCCTTGGCCTCGACCGGGTCCAGGTGGCGGCACGTGCCGGGATAAAGCGGGCCGTCGGGCCCCTGCGGAATATCGTGGGGGGCATGGCCGGCGGCCTCGATCTCGCGGGCGATCTCGGCGCGGGTACAGAAACAGGGATAGATCAGACCCCGGCCGTCCAGATCGTCGAGGGCCTGGGCGTAATCGTCCATATGATCGGATTGGCGGCGCACCGGCACCTCCCAGGTGAGGCCCAGCCAGGCAAGGTCTTCCAGGATCGCCACCTCGAATTCGGGGCGGCAGCGGCCCCGGTCGATATCCTCGATGCGGATCAGGAACCGGCCGTCGGCCCCGGCCCGCCGGGCCTCCGCCCAGGCGAACCAGGCCGAATAGGCATGGCCCAGGTGCAGCAGGCCCGTCGGGCTGGGCGCGAAGCGCGTGACGGTCGGGGCGGGGGGCGTCGGCATGGCGGCGAAATAGAGTCCTCAGAGACGGCGGCGGCACGAATCGTTAACCATTCTCGGATAACAATGGCATGCCGGTATCCAGGATGAAACCGGCCCCGTGTTTGAATAAAAGAGCGTTTGATTGGACGAGCCCCGAGCCATGAGCAAATCGAAGAAGCCCGCCGACCATCTCGGACCCGACCTGCCGCCGGAAGACGATATTCCGCATCTGACCGGACCGATGGTGATGCCCGCCGACGGCTCCAAGCCGGAACAGATCGTGCTGTTGCTGCACGGTGTCGGCGCCGACGGCGACGACCTGATCAATCTGGCGACCTATTTCGGCCGGGTTCTTCCCAAGGCCGTGTTCATCGCGCCCAACGCGCCGTTCCGGTTCGATGGCGCACCGTCGGGGTTTCAATGGTTTTCCATTACCGACCCGTCCAAGGAACAAAAGCTCGAGGGCGTCAAGATGGCCGCCCCCATCCTGAACGCGCTGATCAACCATCTCTTGGCCGAATTCGAATTGGACGAAAGCAAGATGGCGATCGTCGGTTTTTCCCAGGGCACCATGATGGGCTTGCATGTCGGGCTGCGCCGGGTCAAGCCGCTGGCCGGGATCATCGGTTATTCCGGTGCTCTTGTCGGTGGGGAACTGCTGGCCGACGAGATCAAAACGAAACCGCCGGTCCTGCTGATGCACGGCAACCTCGACCCGATCGTGCCGCCGGACATGATGCACCACGCCGAAGATACGTTGAAGGCTGCGGGCGTGCCCGTGGCGGCTTATCTCTGCCCCAATCTGGGCCATGGACTGGATGACATGTGCATTCAGTTGGGCATGGAGTTCCTGGCCGAGATGTTCGGCATCGACGTGCTCTCCGTCGCCGGGATGAAACCCTAATCGGCAGGGAACCTTTCGGCCCCGGCGAGGGGACCGAATTCTCATCGAATTTTGACCTTTCGCCCGGGGCCGTGCCACCTTGTCCCGGGCCGTGATCACGCGTGCGGGGCCCGGCGGGCGGTCATGCGTCTGTAAGGCGTTCGTCCGGATGCTTGTCAAAAAAACTTCACGGCCGGAACATTTGGCGCTGAATCACAATATGTAGTATTCTCCGATCCAGCAGGAAGAAACATGAGGGATGACGCCCGTGAGCGCTTCCGCCGAAAGCTGTCCCGCTCTTGTTCTCAACGCCGATTTCCGGCCGCTGAGCTACTTCCCCCTTTCCCTTTGGTCCTGGCAGGACACCCTCAAGGCGGTGTTTCTCGACCGGGTCAACGTGGTCTCCGAATATGACCGCGTGGTGCATTCCCCCAATCTGGATTTCCGCCTGCCCAGCGTCATCTCGCTGAAGGAATATGTCTCCATGGGCAGGCGCCCGGCCTTTACCCGGTTCAACGTGTTTTTGCGCGACGCCTTCCATTGCCAGTATTGCGGCGACCATTTCCCGGCCGATGAGTTGACCTTCGATCACGTCATTCCGCGCGCCCGGGGCGGGCGGACGTCCTGGGCCAATGTGGTTACCGCCTGCTCGCCGTGTAACCTTCAGAAAGGTCACCGCCTGCCCAGGCAGTGCGGCATGGTGCCGCTGCGCGAGCCGGAGCAGCCGACGAACTTCTTGTTGCAGGAAAATGGGCGGGCTTTCCCGCCCAATTATCTTCACGAAAGCTGGCGCGACTTTCTCTATTGGGACACCGAACTGGAGCCTTGAGGGCGCCGGTCCGTCCGTCGCCATTCCGCAAGGCCCTTCCGTTATTGCGGCCCGTTGATCAGGTCATGACGGCGGCGGACCTCGTCCGGCCAGGTGCTCTTGATATAGGACAGCACGGCGATGATGTCGTCGTCGCTCAGCACATCGGCAAACCCGGGCATGTCGCTTTCGTATCCGCCGCCGACCACGGCGGCCGGGCCGCGCTTGGTGATGTCGAACAACTGGGCGTCGGGGTGGTGCCAGGTATGGCCCGTCCTGTCATGGGGCGGTGCCGGCAGGCGGCCCGTCGGCAGGCGTTCGCGCCAATTGGCCTGGCCTTCCAGGTTGGCGCCGTGGCAGACGGCGCATTGCTCCTGATAAATAGCCTCGCCGCGCGCGACGGCCTGCGCGTCGTCGGGGCGCAGGTGAATTTCCGCCGGGCCGCGATTGCCGTCGTACCAGGCCCAAAGCGCAGCACCGACAAGCGCCAGCGTGACCACGGCCAAGGCGGCGAGCGTCCCCTTGATCTCGGCCCGTGTCATCGGCGGCCTTCCTGGGTTCTGGATTTTCGAATTGCGTCCATCGGTTCTTGTCGCCCCGGGGGGGCGGGCCGTCAAGCCCGCCCCGCGTTGGCCGGAGGATTGGTGGCAGTGGATCAGTGGCGCGCGTAGACGCTGGCCGATCCGTCCGCCTGGAACAGCAGGACCTCATATGGTTCCGGGTTGGCGCCTTCCATGCCGGGCGATCCGATCGGCATGCCGGGTACGGCGAGGCCCCGCGCCTTGGGCTTCTCCGTCAAAAGGCGGGCGACGTCGGCGGCGGGGACATGTCCTTCGATCACATAGCCGTCGACGACCGCCGTATGGCAGGACTGAAGGTGTTCGCCGACGCCGGTCATCTTCTTGATCGCCGTCAGGTCCTCCATCTCGACCGTCTTCATGTCATGGCCATGAGACCGCATATGTGTCACCCATTCGGCACAGCATCCGCAGTAGGGCGACTTGTAGACAGTGATGTCCGCGGCCACTCCGGCCGTAGGCAGCAGCGACAGCAGGATCAGGACCGCGGCGAACACCGCCGCGGCCCCTCCCAACGAAATTGATTTCATTCGCAATATCTCCTTACAACCAGAAGCTCAGCCCGGTGACGAACTTGACCGCCGAGGTGTCCTCGCCCTCGTCGCGGGCGAAGTTGGCGGTGGCGCCGAACTTGCGCTCGTAATGCACGCCGATATAGGGCGCGAATTCGCGGCGCATTTCGTATTTCAGGCGCAAGCCCAACTCGACCGTGTTGATCCCGGCGCCCGAATGAATCTTCCGATCTTCGCTGAACGACAGATCGGCCTCCGCCTGAGGGACCAGGACCAGGCGTTGCGTCAGCAGCCATTCGACCTCGGCCTCCAGACGGGCGGAGACGTCCCCGGTTTCGCTGACGAACAGATTGGCATCGGTCTCAATGAACTGTTCCGCCAGGCCCTGAATGCCCAGCACGGCATAGGTGCGGTCCGGATCGGGGCGCAGGTTGTGCCGCAGGCCGACATTCATGTCGAAGAAGTCGGAGATCGGGCGGCGGTACAATGCCTGTACCTCTGCCTTTTCCAGACGCTTGCCGATCGGGTTTTCGCCCTTCGTCTTGAAGGCCAGGCGATGGTCGTCGTTGCCGATCCAGCCGTCCGCTTCCCAGGCGAGCGTATCCGTGCCTTCGCCGGTGCGCATTTCGACCTGTTCTGCCTGGACGTGCCAGTAGATGGCGTCGTCCATCGCGTCGGCTCGGGCCGGCGAACCGGGTTGCAGGATGGCCCCGACGGTCAGGGCGGCGGCCAGGGTGACGGTTCTGATGGACGTATTCATCGGCTGACCTCGGCCGTCTCGCGTTCGACCACGACCTTGCGGAACATGCCGGACGCCATGTGGTACATCAGATGGCAATGAAAGGCCCATTGGCCTTCGGCGTCGGCCTCGATATCGGCTTCCACCGTCTTGCCCGGCGCGATGGAGATCGTGTGCTTCGCCGGATTGTACTTGCCCGATCCGGTATCCAGGATCTGCCACATGCCGTGCAGATGCATGGGATGGGTCATCATGGTTTCGTTGATGAACTTGAAGCGCACCCGTTCGCCGTATTTCAGGCGGATCGGTTCGGCGTCGGAATATTTCACGCCGTTGATGGACCAGACGTAGCGTTCCATGTTGCCGGTCAGGCGTACGATGATTTCCCGCGCCGCCGGGCGGTCGGGGTATAGCGGCTTGATCGCCTTCAGGTCGGCATAGGACAGGAACTTGCCGCCCTCCGCCGCCTTCGGCATCAGTCCGCTGCCGGGCGCGTAGAAAGGATCGTCCTTGTCGCCGGACGCCATCGCGCCATGGGCCGAATGATCCATGCCCGCCATCGACTGGCCTTGCGGCATTGCGTGCCCGGCGTGGCTTTCGCCCTTCATCACCGTGCCGTCGGGCATGGTGTGGGTCATGCCGTGACCTTGATGGTCGGCCCCCGCCATGGTCGACCCGTCGGGCATGGTATGCGTCGGGCCGTGGCCCATCGCCGAGTGATCCATGGGGGCGGACTTCTGGGGCATGGCCCCATGGTCCATCGATCCGTGATCCATCGATCCGTGGTCCATGCCGCCGTGCCCGGCCATGTCGGCCATGGTCAGGAACTGTTTCGGGCGATTGGGCGGCAGGTCCGCGGCCATGCCCATTTCCGGGGCCAGGGTGCCGCGGGCGAAGCCCGTGCGCGCCATGCTTTCGGCAAGGATGGAGAACGCCTTCGCATCCGTCGGGCGGACGATGACGTCATAGGTCTCCGCCACGGCGATGCGGAATTCGTCGACCGGCACGGGCCGCACGTTATTCCCGTCGGCCTGTACCACGGTCATCTTCAACCCCGGCATGCGGACGTCGAAGAAGGTCATGGCGGCGGCGTTGACGAAACGCAGGCGCACGCGTTCACCCGGTTTGAACAGGCCCGTCCAGTTCTGATCCGTGTTCTTGCCGTTCATCAAAAAGACGTAGCCCGAGACGTCGGCGATGTCCGCCGGGACCATGCGCATGCTGCCCCAGTCCGCGCGGTCGGCGAGGGTGCGCCCGAGGCCCATTTTTTCGGCGTCGTCCAGGAAGGTCGATAGCGTCCGTTGCTGGTAGTTGTAGTAGTCGGCGGATCGCTTGAGGTTCATCAGGATGTCGCGCGGGCTATCGTCGGGATGCCAGTCGGACAGCACGACCGTGTACTCCCGGTCGTAGCGGAACGGTTCGCGGGCTTTCGGGTCGATCACCAAGGCGCCGTACATCCCGACGGCTTCCTGCCCGCCGGAATGGCTGTGGTACCAATAGGTGCCTGCCTGCTGCGCCGGGAACCGGTAGGTGAAGGTCTCGCCCGGTTTGATGCCGGGGAAGCTGATGCCCGGCACGCCGTCCTGCTGGTACGGCAGGATCAGTCCGTGCCAATGGATCGAGGTGTCTTCGTCCAAGGTGTTGGTGACGTTGATGATCAGGTCTTCGCCCTCGGTGAAGCGCAGGACCGGGCCCGGTACGGTGCCGTTGATCGTCATCGCCGTCTGGTCCCGGCCGGCGACGTTGATGGCCGCCTTGCCGATGGTCAGGTCGTAGGTCCCGGCCCAGGCCGGCGGGGCCAGGGATAGGGTCAGGGCGGCGGCAAGGGCCGCCCGGAACAGATGTCGCATGGGGTGTCTCCCTTTATCGGTCGCCGTCATTTGATGCGGATCGGGCCCATCATCCCGGACTCGTAATGGCCCGGAACGTTGCAGGCGAATTCCAGCGTCGCATCCTTGGGGAAGGTCCAGATCATTTCCGACGATTTGCCGGGTTCGACCAGGACGCTGCCGCTTTCGGCCCCATGCTGGTGGCTCATCGGCGCCATACCGGGGCCGTGGTCCATCTTCATGCGTTCCGGGTTGATCCGGTCGGCCTCGATCATGCCGTGCTCCATCATCACCATCATTTCCTTCTGATGGGCGGCGTGCATGGCGGCGGTGCCCAGGCCGAATTCGTGCAGCAGGCTGCCTTTGTTGACGATCTTGAAGCGGACGGTCTCGCCCGCCTTCACGGTGATTTCCTCGGGTTCGTAGTAATTGTCCTGCATGACGATATCGATGGTGCGGGTCACGTCGGCGGCCTTGCCGGGCCCGCCGATAGCGTCGGTCATGGCGCCGTGATGTCCGGCGGGGCCGTGCCCGCCCGGCATCTGGTCGCCCTGCATCATGTGGCCGCCTTGCATCATATGGCCTTGGCCTTCATGGCCGTGGCCCGGCTGCCCGGCGCCGGCCAGGGCGGGTTGGGCGAACGTCAGGCCGGCGGCGACGGCCAACCCGGCAAAGGTTCCTCGGGTGGTGAAATTGAATGAATTGGACATCTTGTGATCCTCGGTTGTCGGTTGAATACACGGGTGGTGTTTCGAACGACGGCGACAAGGATGCCGCCGTCCCGGCAATGGATTTCCGTGGGATCGCTGGGGCCGCCGTAACGGCGTTGCCTAGGGGATCACGCGCCCTCGATCAGGGTCGTCGGTGTCGTGTGAATCGAGTGTCGCGCCGCCCGGTCGGGGCGCACGGAAATCACAGGATGCGCCGGGGCGGCTTGAACAGGGCGCCCAGGGGGCGCGACGCGGCGGCCTGATGGGCGCGCGGCGTCAGGCGTTCCATAACGACGGAACGGACCGGGACGAAGGTGATTTCCGGATTGGTGAAACTGGGGAAACAGGCGCTGGCGCAGCAACCGTGCATGGCGCCGTGCTTCTGGGGCGATGCGGGATCGGCCTTGGCACTATGGGCGGGGCCGTCGCAATGCTCTTCGGCGGGTTCGGTCATGGCGGTGCCGCCATGATGGCCGCCGTGATGGCTGCTCTGGGCAGTAGCCGGTGCAGGAGCCGGATGGTCCGTCGCCAGGGCCGCATGACCCATGCCGACGCTTGTGAACAGGACGGCGACGGCCAGCACCGTGGCGCAAAGGCGCCGCAGACTGCGGATCGAACGCGATGTCCCGTTCATTTTCATCATGGCCGATATTTTACCATTCGGGTTCCGTGTCCTTCAAGAAAGCCGCGTGACCGCCCGGCGCTCAATGGTCCGGGCCCGCCAGGCCGTCGATGATCGGACAGTTGGGCCGTTGGTCGCCGTGGCAATGGTCGACCAGGTGCTTCAGCGTTTTCTGGAAGGCTTTCAATTCGGCGATCTTGTCCGCGATCTCGGCCAGGCGTTCCTGGGCGATGGCCTTGACGTCGGCGCTCGCACGGTTTTCGTCTTCATAAAGCGACAACAGGGCGCGGCAATCCTCGACGGAAAAGCCCAGGCCGCGTGCCCGCTGCACGAAGCGCAGCTTGTGCACGTCGTCGGGGCCGTAGACGCGGTAGCCGTTTTCGCCCCGCGCTGGCACGACCAGGGAAATGTCTTCGTAATAGCGGATCGTCTTGGCCGGCAGGCCCGATTGCTTGGCGGCGTCGCCGATGTTCATGGCGTCAGGCCTCCCCGATGTCGGCGCGGCGCAGGCGCAGCGCGTTGGTGATGACGGAAACGGAACTCAGGCTCATGGCCGCCGCCGCGACCATCGGCGACAGCAGGATGCCGAACAGGGGATAGAGCACCCCGGCCGCCACCGGCACGCCCAGCGCATTGTAGACCAGGGCGAAGAACAGGTTCTGTTTGATGTTGCGCATGGTCGCGCGGGCCAGGTTGCGCGCCCGCACGATGCCGTTCAAATCACCCTTCACCAGGGTCAGCCCCGCACTTTCGATGGCCACGTCCGCACCCGTGCCCATGGCGATGCCGACATCGGCCTGGGCCAGGGCGGGGGCGTCGTTGACCCCGTCGCCGGCCATGGCGACCCGGCGGCCCTGGGCCTGCAGGTCCTTGACGATCTTCGCCTTGTCCTCGGGCAGGACGTCGGCGCGGATGTCGTCGATGCCCAGGTCGGCCGCGACCGCGCGGGCCGTGCGTTCGTTGTCGCCGGTCGCCATGACGATGGCGAAGCCCTGGGCATGCAGCGCCTTGATGGCGTCGGCGGTGGTTTCCTTGACCGGGTCGGCGCCGGCGATCAGGCCCGCCAGCGCCCCGTCCACGGCGACGAACATCACCGTTTCGCCCTTGTCCCGCCGGGCGTCGGCGTCGCTGCCCAGGCTGCCCCGGTCGAGCCCCAGGTCGTCCATCATGCGGGCGTTGCCCAAGGCGACCTTGCGGCCGTCGACGCGGCCGGACACGCCCTTGCCGGTCACGGCCTCGAAATTCTCGGCTTCGGTCAAATTCAGGCCCCGGTCTTCGGCGCCTGCGACGATGGCTTCGGCAAGCGGGTGTTCCGATCCGCGTTCCAGCCCGGCGGCCAGGCGCAGGACGGTGTCTTCCTCCTGACCGTCCGCCGCCTGGACGGCGACCAGTTTCGGTTTGCCCAAGGTCAGGGTGCCGGTCTTGTCGACGATCAGGGTGTCGACCTTGGCGAAGCGTTCCAGCGCCTCGGCATTCTTGATCAGCACCCCCGCCGCGGCGCCGCGCCCGGTCGCCGTCATTACGGACATGGGCGTCGCCAGGCCGAGCGCGCAGGGGCAGGCGATGATCAGCACGGCGACGCCGGCGACCAGGCCGTAGGCCATGGCCGGGGACGGTCCCCAGATCGTCCAGGCGATGAAGGCCAGGACGGCCACGGCGATGACCGCCGGCACGAAGATTCCGGCGACGGAATCGGCGACTTTCTGGATCGGCGCGCGGGACCGCTGGGCTGAGGCGACCATTTCGACGATCCGGTTCAGCATGGTATCGGCACCGACGCGCTGGGCCTCCATGATCAGGCTGCCCGTGCCGTTGATGGTCGCACCCGTGACGGCATCGCCGGCGGTTTTCTCGACCGGCACCGGCTCGCCGGTGATCATCGATTCGTCGATGGACGACCGGCCTTCCAGGACGACGCCGTCGACGGGAACCTTGTCGCCCGGGCGGATGCGCAGGCGGTCACCCGATTTGATCTCATCCAGGGGCACTTCTTCTTCGGTGCCGTCGGCGCCGATGCGCCGGGCGGTCTTGGCCGCCATGTCCAGAAGTGCCCGGAGGGCGGCCCCCGTGCGGTCGCGGGCCCCCAGTTCCATCAATTGGCCCAGCAGGACCAGGACGATGATCACGGCGCCTGCCTCGAAATAGACGCCGACGTGGCCTTCCGGCCCTCGGAAACCGTCGGGGAAGATGCCGGGGGCGATGACGGCGACCAGACTGAACAGATAGGCCGCGCCGACGCCCATGGCGATCAGGGTGAACATGTTCAGGTTGCCGCTGACGATGGATTTGACGCCGCGCTGGAAAAACGGCCAGCCGCACCACAGGACGACCGGCGTCGCCAGGACCAATTCGATCCATTGCGCCGCCGTTTCGCCGATGGCCCCCCGGATGCCCAGACCCACCATGGGCCCCATGGCCAGGACCAACAGGGGCAGGCTCAGCACCGCGCCGACCCAGAACCGCCGGGTGAAATCCACCAGTTCCGGATTGGGGCCTTCGTCGCCGCTGGGGATGCCCATGGGCTCCAACGCCATGCCGCAGATCGGGCAATCCGCCGGTTTATCGCTGACGATCTCCGGGTGCATGGGACAGGTGTATTTGGTGCCCGCCGGCATTTCTTCCGCCTGCTTGCGATGGGCGCCGGACAGATAATGCTCCGGATCGCCGGAGAACTTTGTCTGACAGCCTTGCGAGCAGAAATGATAGGTCGTGCCGCCGTGGTCAAAGGTCGGCTTGCCCGTGTTCAATTGCACGGTCATCCCGCAGACGGGGTCTTTCGCGGTATCGCCCTTCGCGCCGTCATGGCTATGGCCGTGGCAGCAGCCGCCCGCCGGTGCGGTGTCGGAGGAATGGGTGTGTGGGGCGTGGGAATCGCTCATGGCAGGGATCCAAATTTCATGTTACTCGCCCTACATAAGGGTTCCAGTCGCTGGAAGGTCAAGGGTAGTCACATGTCGCCTCAGGGCGCCATAGGCCATGCCGATACATCCCATCGGCATTAGCGATTTGACGTATGGCTACGCCGATGGCGACACTCGCTCTTTCTTCCTCCAGGAACGAGCGCCCGGCCATGCCCTTTGAAACGCCCCCCGCCCAATCCGAAGGCGAGAGCAATACCTCGCCCCGGCGGCGCGATTGGGCAGAGGGGGCGCTGGGCGCCGCCTCGCGGACAGCACTCGACGAAGACGCCAAGCTGTTCCTGCATCAGTCCGTCTCGACGCCCTGCCTGTCCGTTATCACCAAGGCCGAAGGTCCCTGGATCGAGGATGCCGAGGGGCGGCGTTATCTCGATTTTCACGGCAACAACGCCCATCACATCGGCTACGGCCATCCCAGATTGAAGAAAGCCATCGCCGATCAGATGGACGAACTGCCCTTCGCACCCCGGCGGTTCGCTTGCGCGCCCGCGACGGCGCTGGCCCGCAAGCTGGCGGATATCGCGCCGGGGGATTTGTCGAAGGTGCTGTTCACCACGGGCGGGTCGGACGCGGTCGAGGTCGCGTTGAAGCTGGCCCGCGCGGCGACGGGCCGCTTCAAGACCGTGTCGTTCTGGGATGCTTTCCACGGCGCGGGGTTCGGCGCGTCCTCGGTCGGCGGCGAACAATTGTTCCGCGGCGGCGCCATCGGCCCCTTGCTGGCGGGCACGGAACACGTCGCCCCCTTCGCCTGCTATCGCTGCCCTTATGGGTACCCGGAACAGGACGGCCAGCCGGACCTGGACCTGTGCAAGATGACCTGCGCCAACATGCTGCGCTACGTCCTGGAAAAGGAAGGCGACGTCGCCGCCGTGATCGCCGAGCCGGCGCGGGCTGTGCCCTACATCCCGCCGCCCGGGTTCTGGGCCGCCGTGCGCCAGGCTTGCGACGACGTGGGGGCGTTGCTGATCTTCGATGAAATCCCGACGGGTCTGGGCAAGACCGGTCGGATGTTCGCCTGCGACCATGACGGCGTCGTGCCGGATATCCTGGTCATGGGCAAGGGGCTCGGTGGCGGCATCCTGCCGCTCGCCGCCGTGATCGCCCGGCCGGAACTGGACGTGGCGGGCGACTACGCCTTCGGCCATTACACGCATGAGAAAAATCCCGTCACCACGCGGGCGGGCCTGACCACCATCGAGATCATCGAGGACGAAAACCTGGTCGAGAACGCGGCCACCGTCGGCGCCCATGCGCTGGCCCGCCTGCACGACATGAAGGCGCGCCACGGCGTGATCGGCGACGTGCGCGGGCGCGGATTCCTGTTCGGCGCGGAAATGGTCAAGGACCGCGCGGGGAAAGAACTCGCCCCGGAATTGGCCGAAGACGTTCTCTACCGTTGCCTCGACGGCGGCCTGTCGTTCAAGATTTCCATGGGCAATACCCTGACCCTGACGCCGCCCCTGGTGGTGACGATGGCGCAGATGGACCAAGCCCTCGACGTTCTGGACCGCGCCATCGCGGATGCGGCCCAGGCCGCCGGTCTCGCCTAACCTTCAAGACCCGGAAAGGGGCCCGCCATGGTGAAAGCCGTCCGCACGGACCGCGAATTGGAATGTCCGGCGATCGATGCGGGGCTTGCGGCCTTGGGCGTCGATCTGGTCAAGGTGCCCGACGGCGCGGGGGAGAACGTGTTGATCGACGCGGTCGCCGACGCCGAGCTGATCCTGATGTGCTACACGCCGATCACCGAACGGGTGATCGAGGCCGCGCCCAAGCTGAAGGGCATCGTCAAATACGGCGTCGGCATCGACGCCATCGACATCCCGGCTGCCCGGGCGCGCGGCATCCCCGTGGTCAACGTCCCGGAATATGCCGAGCGCACGGTGGCCGAGGGGGCGTTCACCCTGATGCTGGCCCTGGCCAAACGGCTGATCCCCATGGACCGCGCCATGCACACCGACGGCTGGATCTGGCCGACCGGCGACTGGCGCGGATCGGACATCGCCGGCAAGACCGTGGGCATCGTGGGGGCCGGGCGGATCGGCCGGTCCTTCGCCCAGATGGCGGGCGCGGGCTTCGGGGCCCGCGTCATCGCCTACAGCCCCCATACCCCGCCGGAAGAATTGCAGGCATTGGGCATCGAGCCGGTCGCCGACCTGATGGACTTGATGGCGGAAAGCGACGTGGTCTCCGTCCATTCCGTGCTGAACGACGAGACGCGGGGCCTGATCGGCGCGGCCGAGCTTGCCGCCATGAAGCCGACGGCCTTCATCATCAACGTCGCACGTGGCGCGGTGGTCGACGAAGCGGCTTTGGTCGAGGCCCTGGTCGAAGGCCGCATCGCCGGGGCGGGGCTGGATGTCTACAGCCAGGAGCCCCTTGCCCTCGAAGGCCATCCCATGAGCGCCCTTTACGGCATGGATAACGTGATCCTGCTGCCGCATATGACGTTCTTCACCGACGAGGCCATGGAACGGCTGGAGGAGGAAACCCTGGCGCGCTGCCGTGAAATCCTCGACGGCCGCCCGGTCACCGTGAAATCGCCGGACCCGCGCCTGCGCGCGCAGACACAGGGCGTGACCTTCGTCGATCCGTGAGCAGGTGCGGAAATCCCCTGGCGCGTTCGGGGCCGGGGGGCTAACGTCCGAACGTCCATCGCAGCCGCGCAACGAGCCTGAAAGAAAGGCCGCCATGTCCGAAATTCTCTCCTGTATTTCCCCCATCGACGGATCGACCTATGCCGAGCGCCTTGCCGCCGAGGACGCGACGATCCGTGCCGCCCTTGACCGCGCCGCCGCCTGCCAGGCGATCTGGCGGCGCATGCCGATCGCCGAGCGGGCCATGGTCTGCGCCCGCATGGTCGATGCCTTCATCGCCGACAAGGAAGCGATTTCGGAAGAGCTCGCCTGGCAGATGGGCCGGCCCGTGCGATATGGCGCCGGGGAGGTCGGCGGGTTCGAGGAGCGGGCCCGGCATATGATTTCCATCGCCGAGGCGTCGCTGGCCGACCGCCCGGCGCCGGACAAGCCCGGCTTCACCCGCTTCATCCGGCGCCAGCCGCTGGGCACGGTCCTGGTCGTCGCCCCCTGGAACTATCCCTATCTGACGGCGGTCAACGCCATCGTCCCGGCGATCATGGCGGGCAACGCGGTGATCCTGAAACACGCGACGCAGACGCCGCTTTGCGGCGAGCGCATCGCCCGCGCCTTCCAGGCCGCCGGCGCGCCGAACGGATTGTTCCAGGTTCTGCACCTGACCCACGATCAGACGGCCCAGGTCGTGGCATCGCCGGAAATCGGTTTCGTCGCCTTCACCGGCTCGGTCCCCGGCGGGGCGGCCATGGAGCGCGCCGCGGCGGGCCGCTTCATCGGCCTGGGCCTGGAACTGGGCGGCAAGGATCCGGCCTATGTGCGGGCCGACGCCAACCTGCCGCACGCCATCGAAAACGTGACCGATGGCGCCTTCTTCAATTCCGGGCAGAGCTGCTGCGGGATCGAACGGGTCTATGTTCATGCCGATGTCTACGACGATTTCGTCGCGGGCATGGTGGACCTGGCTAAGACCTATGTCCTGGGCGACCCGACGGACGACGCGACGACCCTCGGCCCCATGGTCCGCGCCCGCGCCGCCGATTTCGTGCGCGGCCAGATCGCGGAGGCGATCGCCGGCGGGGCGACCGCGCATCTCGACGCGGCGGCCTTCGACCGCGACGCGGCGGGCAGCCCCTATATGGCGCCGCAGGTTCTGACCGGCGTCGATCATAAGATGCGGGTGATGACGGAAGAATCCTTCGGTCCCGTGGTCGGCGTGATGAAGGTCGCGTCGGACGACGAGGCCGTCGCCCTGATGAACGACAGCGACTTCGGCCTGACCGCCAGCATTTGGACGTCGGACGAAGCGGTGGCGCTCGAATTGGGCGACCGGATCGAGACGGGGACCCTGTTCATGAACCGGGCCGACTACCTGGACCCGGCGCTCGCCTGGACCGGGGTCAAGAATTCCGGGCGCGGCTGCACCCTATCCCCCCTGGGCTACGACCATCTGACGCGGCCCATGTCCTTTCATCTTCGCACACAGGTTTGACGCCCATGACGACCATGTCCCTGACCGGCAATTGGAACTATCCCACCGCCATCCGCTTCGGCGCCGGGCGCCTGTCCGAACTGGGCGAGGCCTGCAAACAGGCGGGCATGGCCAATCCGCTGCTGGTCACCGATCCGGGCCTGGCGGCCCTGCCCATGGTCGGCGACGCGGTAAAGGCGGTCGAGGGGGCCGGGCTGACCATCAAGGTCTTTTCCGACATCAAGGGCAACCCAACGTCCGACAACGTCGAGGCGGGTTGTGCCGCCTTCAAGGCGGGCGGCCATGATGGGGTCATCGCCTTCGGCGGCGGCAGTGCGCTGGACGCCGGAAAGGCCATCGCCTTCCAGGCCGGGCAGACGCGGCCGCTGTGGGATTTCGAGGACGTGGGCGACAATTGGGCCCGCGCCGACGCGGACGCCATCGCGCCCAACATCTGCGTCGCGACCACGGCGGGCACGGGGTCGGACGTCGGCCGCGCCGCCGTCATCACCGATGCCGAACGGCATGTGAAGAAGGTGATCTTCCATCCCAAGATGATGCCGACGGTGACCATCGCCGACCCGGCCCTGACGCTCGGCCTGCCCGCCCATGTCACGGCGGCGACGGGGATGGACGCCCTGGCCCATAACCTGGAGGCCTACCTCGCGCCGTTCTATCACCCCTTCGCGAAAGGGGTCGCGCTGGAAGGCATGATCCTGGTCAAGGATTGGCTGCCGACGGCGGTGAAGGACGGATCGAATTTGGAGGCCCGCTCCCACGTCATGGCCGCCGCCATGGCGGGGGCGACGGCGTTTCAGCGGGGCCTTGGCGGCATCCACGCGCTGGCCCATCCGCTGGGCGCTCTTTACGACGCGCACCATGGATTGCTGAATGCCGTGCTGATGCCCTACGTGGTCGCCGCCAACCGCCCGGCCATCGAAGGCGAATTGACCGATCTCGCCCGCGCCCTCGACGTGCCCGGCCATTCGCCGGAGGGGCTGATCCAATGGATTCTCGACCTGCGGGCCGAGGTCGGCATTCCGCATACCCTGGTCGAGATGGATATTCCGGCGGACGACGCGGAAAAAATCGGCGCCATGGCGATCGAGGATCCGACCGCCGGCGGCAACCCGATCCAATTCACGGCGGACCAATACGCCGCATTGTTCCTGGACGCCCATGGGGGGCGTCTGGAATTCTAGGCAGATCGAAACACGCCCGACGGGGCAGGCAGGGGGACCAGGCATGAAACCGGAACAGGTCAAGACGGCGGCCGACGCCAAGAAGATCGTCGCCGAACGAAAGCTCGACTACGTCAAGGTCGGGGTCGTCGACATGGACGGCGTGATGCGCGGCAAATACATGAAGGCCGACAAGTTCGTCTCCTCCCTGGATAAGGGCTTCGGCTTCTGCGACGTGGTGCTCGGCTGGGACTCGTATGACCAACTCTATGACAACGTCTCGGTCACCGGCTGGCATACGGGCTATCCGGACGCGCCGGTGCGCGTGCTGCCGGAAACCTGCCGGGAAATCGCCTGGGAGGACGGCATGCTGTTTTTCCTCGGCGAATTCGATGGCAAGCACGAAGAGGTCTGCCCCCGCGCGACCCTGCGCCGGACCTTGGCGAAGGCCGATCAGATGGGCTTCAAGGTGCTGGCCGGGCTGGAATACGAATTCTTCCTGTTCGAGGAAACGCCCCATAGCGTGCGCGAAAAGAACTACCGAGGCATGAAACCGATCCAGCCCGGCTGGTTCGGCTATTCGGTCCTGCGCAACACGGTCGACAGCGATCTCTACCGCGACCTCTTGGACGGCTGCGTGAAGATGGACATGGCGTTGGAGGGCCTGCACGAGGAAACCGGCCCCGGCTGCATGGAGGCCGCGATCCAGGTCGATACCGCCCTTGCGGCGGCGGACAAGGCCGCCCTGTTCAAGACCTTCGCCAAGATCATGGCGCAGAAACGGGGCCTGATGGCGACCTTCATGGCGCGCTGGTCAGAGGACTGGCCCGGCCAGTCGGGCCATATCCATATGTCGCTGCAGTCCAAGGCGGGCAAGCCGCTGTTCCTGGACAAGAATAAGCCCCATGGGATGAGCGACATGATGCGCCATTTCGTCGGCGGGCAGCAGAAACTGATGCCGGAATTCCTTTCGATGATCGCCGGCACGGTCAACAGCTACACCCGCCTGGTCCCCGGCTTCTGGGCGCCGACCGACGCGACCTGGGGCATCGACAACCGGACTTGCGCGATCCGCGTCATTCCGGGATCTGAGAAATCGCAGCGCGTCGAGTTCCGCGTCGCCGCCGCCGACGCCAATCCTTACCTGGCCTTGGCCGCCGCCGTCGGCGCCGGCCTCTGGGGCATCGAGAACAAGATCGAGCCCGAAGCCCCCTGCGACGGCAACGCCTACGACAGGAAATGGCCGAAGAAGCTGAACCTGCCCCGCACCCTCGGCGAGGCGGCCGGTCGCCTGACGGCCTCAAAGCCCGCCCGGGCCCTCTTCGGCGACGCCTTTGTCGATCACTACGCCGCGACCCGCGACTGGGAAGAACGTGAATTCCGCCGCGCCATCACCGACTGGGAGATGGAGCGGTATTTCGAGATTATCTGACCCGCTGCCGTTTGCAGCACCCGGTCGCTTTTTTCTGCCGCTCGGGTCGGACGTAGGGTAGAAGATAGGCATATGCGCGGGACGCGCCATTCAGCGGAAAGGGCAGGCCAATGGGCTCAGGATCGACACGACCGAACAACGCCGACGACAAGATGTTCGCCGCGATCGAGCGGGGGGATCAGGGCGATTTCAAGGATCGGAAGCCGCCCAAGAACACGGATGTCCAGCTCATCAAGGACAAGGCCCTGCGGACGGAAAAAGCGCAGCAGAAAACCGAATCGTTGAGAGCGCTGCGGTTGGCTGCCGAAAAAGAAAAGGCAGCCGAAAAGGCAGCCAAGGCCAAGTGAGAGAGGACGCCGGGAGGCGAGTGGTGCCGGGCGTCCATTGAGCCGGTGCGCTGGTCCTTTTCGCCGTCGCTGTCGCCGGCCCGGGGTCAATTCAACGGATCATCCCCGCCCTGGGAGCGGACGTATTCGGATTTGAGTTTGGCGAACAGGTCGTTCTGTTGCGGGTCGAGGTCGAAGCTGTAGGCCTGGAAGGCCTCGACCGGCAGGGGTTTGGAATAGAAATAGCCCTGCGCTTCATCGACGCCCAACGCGTAGAGCATGTCGTGAATGTCGCGGGTTTCGACGCCTTCGACCGTCACCAGGAAGCCCAGGTCCTGCATCATGCGGATCGAGTTCTCGACCAGTTTGAAGGATTTCTCGTCCTCGTTGATCTGATCGACGAAGGACTTGTCCAGTTTGACTTTGTCGATCGGCATGTCGCGCAGCATGGTCAGCGACGAATAGCCGGTGCCGAAATCGTCCAGGGCGATGGTCAGGCCCAGGTCGCGCAGCCGGTTGAGCGCCGCGGTCACGCGCTTTGGCGCGCTGGCGACGGCGGTCTCGGTGATTTCGATTTCGATCAGGTCCGGGTCGATGGAAAACTGATCGAAGGTGTCCTCGACGAAATCGACGAAATTGACGTCGATCAGCTGGCGCGGCGAAACGTTGACCGCGAGCTTCGGAAAAAGGTCCGTCGATTGCCGGGTGCCGCGGACCAGGGCGGATGCCTCCAGGAACACGAATCGCCCGATGGCGTTGATCAGGCCGGCGTCCTCGGCGATCGGAATGAAGACGTCGGGCGGGATCATGCTGCCGTCGCTTTTCGTCCAGCGGACGAGTACTTCGCCGGCGTTGGCCCGCCCGCTTTTGATGTCGATCTTCGGTTGAATGACGATGGCGAATTCGCCGATCTGGATGGCGTCGCGGATCTGGTGGGTGATCGTCGAGGTGAAGACCATGGAGTTCAGGCGGTCCTCGTTCATCAACCGGACCCGGCCGCGGGCGTTCAGTTTGGCGTCGCCATAGGCCATTTCCGCATGCTTGATCGCGGATTGGGGAGTGTCCGCAAGGTCCGGCACGCAGATGACGCCGGTCGTGATGTCAACCTGAACGCGGGCATCGGCTACGGTGACCGGAACCGCGACGACTTCGTCGAGCCGGCCGCGCAGGTTCGCGACCGCGGTTTCCGGGGATTGGCCGGTTGGGATCTGATCGATCACGACGAACTGGTCGCCCGAAATTTTTCCGAGGAAGGGGGATTCCCGGAATTCCGCCTCGAGACGCCGCGCCATGGCATCGATGACCATGTCGCCGACTTCAAAGCCGAACGATCCGTTGATCGAGCGCATCCGGTCGATGCCGAGGACGGCCAGCAGATAGGCGGTGTCTTTGTCGTCGCCGAGAAGGTCCGCCAACAGCATCTCAAGGGATTTGAGGTTCGGCAGGCCCGTCAGCAGGTCGGAAAAGGCGAGGCGGTGGAGCTCCTGTTCCTTTTGTTCGACCTCCGACATGTCGCGGATGAACGAGGTATAGAGGCGTTCGCCTTCGACCGCGCAATAGAAGACGTGGATATCGACGGGAAACAGGCTGCCGTCCCGTTTCTTCGCATTGATGCGGCGCAGGCGGTTCATGACGGGGGTGTTTTCGCCCGACAGGTGGCGTTCGACGTATTGCCCGTGGGCGGCGGCGTTCTGATCGTTCATCAGGCGTTCAACGCGCTCGCCCAGCAGCTGTTCGGCGGTGTCGTATCCGAACATCTCGACGGCCGTTTCATTGACGAAAACGATCTTCGAATCGCTCGTCATGCAGACGATCGCATCGTGCGAATTGTGGAAGATGGCGTCGCTTGCGATCAGCGCATTCTTAATGTTTTTCAACCGCATGGGGAATCGTACCACAAATGATACCGAATGCCATCCGATGAGGCGGGTGAATGCCGACGCGGTGCCTTAGTCCCGCTCCGCCACCGCCATTTCCCAGAATGCACTGACGACCCGCGTCTCCGCCCGGTTTTCCAGGCAGACCATGTATTCGTGCATGGGCAGTTTGCTGTCTTCCAGTTCCAGCATGGCCAGGCGGTTGTCGTGGCCGAATTCGGGCTTCGAGACGAAGCCGACGCCGTTGCCGGTGGCGACGGCTTCGCGGATGCTTTCGCGGCCTTCGACCTCCATCACCGTCCCCATCTGCAGTTCCAGGCGCGCGAATTCCTGTTCGATCAGACGGCGGGTGGTCGAGCCGCGCTCGCGCAGCACCAGGGGCTCGCCCGCCAGTTCGCGGAACTTCACGGCGCGGCGGCCGGCCCAGTGGTGGTCCTGGGAGATCACGGCGACCAGCGGGTCGTCGCGGAGGCTGAGCACCTTCAGCCGCGCGTCGTCGGGAACATGGGAGAACACGCCGACGTCGGCATCGAAATCGTAGAGCTGGTTCAGGATGTCTTCCGAGTTGCCGATCTTCAGGTTCACGGTCACGCCCGGATAGGTGTTGCGGAAGGCGCGGACGATGCGCAGCACGTGAAAGGGCGCGTCGGCGGCGAGGGTCAGGGAGCCGACCAGCAGGTCCTGCGATTCCTTGAGGTACTCCAGGGCCTCGGCCTCGCATTCGAACATGCGGTTGGTGATCGCGAGCAGGTGCCGCCCGGCGTCGGTCAGCGAAACCGAACGCGAGGTCCGATTGAACAACAGGACGTCGAAATCACGCTCCAGCTTGCGCACCTGGTCCGACAGGGTCGGCTGCGTCAGGTTGAGGAATTCCGCGGCCTTGGAAAACCCGCCCTGGGTGGCCACCGCATGGAACGCCCGCAGTTGCGAATAGTACATAGATGAAACCGATACGACCTATATAAACTGACGATTTGACTTATATTTCCGGAATGCGATTGAGTCTATACGGAAGCCCGATGCCCGCCCGATTTCGGGGCGTTTGAGGGCTTCCGCCGGCATCGGCGCCGGCAGGGGGGCGGAATTGGTGCAGTGCCGAACGAATCCTGTTCCCACACAGCAGAAATGGTTAATACTGTCACATGCCGGTAACGGCGCGTGCCGATAATCCGGCGTTCAAACAGGGAGTATCACGATGAAATTCAAATGGTTCAGCGGCCTCGCCATGGGGCTGGCGGTGGCCGCCACGGCCTCCGTTCTGGGCGCCGCCCAGGCAAAGGCGAAAACCGATCTTCTGGTCTACACGGCCGTCGAAGCGGACGAACTGAAGAAGTTCAAGAAGGCCTTCGAAAGCGACTATCCCGACGTCAACATCAAGTGGGTGCGCGATTCCACCGGGATCATCACCTCGAAGCTGCTGGCGGAAAAGGACAACCCCAAGGCCGATATCGTCTGGGGCGTCGCGGCGACCAGCCTGCTGCTGCTCTCCAACTACGATTATTTCCAGGGCTACGCGCCCAAGGGCTTGGATAAGCTGTCGAAGAAATATTACGACACGACCAACCCCGCGCCGCTCTGGGTCGGTCAGCGCGCCTGGATCGCCTCGATCTGCTTCAACACGGTCGAAGGCGAGAAATACAAGCTGCCGGTTCCGACCTCCTGGGACGACCTGACCAAGCCGGTCTACAAGGGCCATGTCATCATGCCGAACCCGAACTCCTCGGGCACCGGCTTCCTGGACGTGTCGTCCTGGATCCAGCTGAAGGGCGAGGACGCGGCCTGGAAGTACATGGACGCGCTGCACGAAAACATCGCGCGCTACACGCATTCCGGCTCCAAGCCCTGCAAGCTGGCGGCCAAGGGTGAAATCCCGATCGGCGTGTCCTTCGCCTATCGTGGCGCCAAGTCCAAGAACGACGGCGCGCCGCTGGAAGTCGTCGCCCCGTCGGAAGGCGTCGGCTGGGATCTGGAATCCTTCGGCATCGTCAAGAACACCAAGAACCTGAAAGCCGCCCAGGCGCTGGCCGATTGGTCTGTGTCCAAGAAGGCCCAGGAAATCTACAACGAAGAGTACGCGGTCGTCGCCATGCCGGGCATCGCCAAGCCGGTGAAGAACTTCCCCCCGGGCATCGAAGACAAGATGATCAAGAACGACTTCAAGTGGGCGGCCTCCAACCGCATCCGCATCCTGGACGAGTGGCGCAAGCGCTACGACGGCAAATCCGAGCCCAAGTAACGGAATTGCCCATTCTGATCTGATTGAATGGATGGCCCCGGCTCCTGATAAGGGGCCGGGGCTTTCTATTCGGGGATCAGTGCATCTGATACCATTCGTCCCGGAGGGCTGGGGAAGTGACCGACACGGATAAAGGGGCCTATCTGAAGGTCCGCAACGTTCTCAAGAAATTCGGCGAGTTCACGGCGCTGCACGATATCTCGCTGGACGTGGCCGAAGGCGAATTCGTCTGCTTCCTGGGGCCGTCGGGCTGCGGCAAGACGACATTGCTGCGCGCCATCGCGGGGCTGGATATCCAGACCGCCGGAACGGTCGAACAGGCCGGGCGCGATATCTCGGCCCTGCCGCCCAACGAACGGGACTTCGGCATCGTTTTCCAGTCCTATGCCTTGTTCCCGAATCTGACCGTTAAGAAGAACATCGCCTACGGTCTGGAAAACCGGAAGATGGCCCGCGCGGCGATCGACACCCGGGTGTTCGAATTGCTCGATCTGGTCGGGCTCAAGGATCATGCGAACAAGTATCCGGCACAGCTGTCCGGCGGCCAACAGCAGCGCGTGGCGCTCGCCCGCGCGCTCGCGACCTCCCCGGGCCTGTTGCTTTTGGACGAACCCCTGTCGGCGCTGGACGCCAAGGTACGCATTCACCTGCGCCACGAGATCAAGGAACTGCAGGAGAAGATCGGCATCACCACGATCATGGTGACCCACGATCAGGAAGAGGCCCTGGCCATGGCCGACCGCATTGTCGTGATGAACCACGGCGTCATCGAACAGGTCGGCACCCCCGAAGAAATCTATGCCGAGCCGGCGTCGCCCTTCGTCGCCGACTTCATCGGCACGACCAACTTCATCGACGGCGAGGTCCAGGCCGGCGGCACCGTGAAGGCGGCGGGCATGGTCGTCGAATGTGCTTCGGCGCTCGACGGTATGGCGCCGGGCGAGAAAGTGACCGTCTGTATCCGGCCCGAGGACGTCAAGATCACCGAAGGCAGTGACGGCGACGCGGGCGTCGCGGTTGAGATCACGGATATCGAGTTTCTCGGCTCGTTCCAGCGATGCCACGTCAAGCCCAGGAACGCGGGCGGCAAGGCATTCCTGATCGACCTGTCGGCCAGCCGCGCGCGTGCCCTGGCGATCAAGGAAGGCGTCACCGTGCAGGCGGCTCTACCGCCGGAATTCGTGCGCATCTACCGGCCGGCGGCCGGGGCCTGAGGGACCGGTCATGGCAAACGGCACCGCCACGACGGCGAACGCGGCCCCGCTGATCAAGCCCAAGGTCAGCGGAGAGGATTGGATCATGCGCGCGGTGCTGATGGGCATCGCGCTCTATCTCCTGATCTCCATCGTCCTGCCGCTCTACGCGATCCTGTCGAAAAGCTTCAAGAACGCCGACGGCGTTTTCGTGGGGCTTGCCAACTACGTCAACTTCTTCTCGACCCCGGCCCTGTTCTGGTCGATCCAGAACAGCCTGACGGTGACGCTGATCTGCTGCGTCATCGTCGTCACCTTGGCCTTCATCTATGCCTATGCCCTGACGCGGACCTGCATGCCGTTGAAAGGATTGTTCAAGGGCGTGGCGCTGCTGCCGATCCTGATGCCGTCGCTTTTGCCGGCGATCTCGCTGGTCTATCTGTTCGGCAACCAGGGGATCATCAAGGAATGGCTGTTCGGTTATGAAATCTACGGTCCCATCGGGATCGTCATGGGCGAATGCTTCTATGTCTTCCCGCATGTCCTGACGATCATGCTGATCGCCATGGCCAATTCGGACGCGCGGCTGTACGAGGCGTCGGACGCCTTGGGGGCGTCCAAGATCAAGACCTTCTTCACGGTGACCCTGCCCAGCGTCCGATACGGCGTGGTCTCGGCCTTCTTCGTCTGCTTCACCCTGGTCATCACCGACTTCGGCGTGCCCAAGGTCGTCGGCGGCAAGTACAACGTGCTGGCGACCGACATCTACAAACAGGTCGTCGGCCGCCAGGATTTCGAAATGGGGGCGGTGGTCTCCATGGTCCTGCTGCTGCCCGCATTGTTCGCCTTCGCCGCCGACCGCCTGGTGCAGCGCAAGCAGGTCGCCCTGCTGTCCGCCCGCGCCGTGCCGTACCAGCCGAAAAAGAACGCCGGCGTCGATTACGGCATGTTGGCCTTCTGCGGGGTCATCGGCTTCATCCTGGTCTCGATCCTGGCCATGGCGGCCTATGCGTCGTTCGCGACGTTCTGGCCCTATAACCTGTCCCTGTCGTTGAAGCACTACGCCTTCGAGATGATGGACGGCGGCGGCTGGGATGCCTACTACAACTCCATCGAAATGGCGGCCTGGACGGCGGTGATCGGCACCGCCATGGTCTTCACCGGCGCCTATCTTGTGGAGAAGAGCAAAGGCTTTCACACTGGCCGCGCGGCCATGCAATTGCTCTGCATGGTGCCGATGGCGGTGCCGGGCCTGGTGCTGGGGCTCGCCTACGTGTTCTTCTTCAACGCGCCGGACAATCCGCTGGGCTTTCTCTATCACACCATGCCGATCCTGGTGATCTGCACGGTCACGCATTTCTACACGGTCTCGCACCTGACGGCGGTGACGGCGCTGAAACAGCTGGACGCGGAGTTTGAAAGCGTCTCGCAGTCATTGAAGGTACCGTTCTACAAGACCTTCTTCCGCATCACGGTGCCGGTCTGTATGCCTGCGATCCTGGATATCTCCATGTACTTGTTCGTCAACGCCATGACGACGGTCTCGGCGGTGGTGTTCCTCTATTCGCCGGATACGGCATTGGCCTCCGTCGCTATTCTGAACATGGACGATGCCGGGGACGTTGCGCCCGCCGCCGCCATGGGCATGATGATCGTCGGTACCGCGGCTGCGGTACGTCTCGTCCATGCGGGCTTGACGCGCGGCATTCTCGGCCGCACCCAGGCCTGGCGGAAACGCTGATCCGACAGGAAAACCGAAACGGTCGGTTCGCGTTGTCGAATAGTTGTCATCTATGGATGATATCCGAATTAACGATTTGACGGGCGGCCTCCCGGGGGCGGAAACTCCGCTCCATCGCCGGCCCCGCGTGGTGCCGAGACGACGGACCCGGCGCCGATGAAACTTTGTAAACGGAAAGGCCACGCCATGACCCTGACACCCGGTGATCCCCTGCTGCTGACCCCCGGACCGCTGACCACGGCGGCCGAAACCCGCGACGCCATGATGCACGACTGGGGTTCGCGCGATCAGTCCTTCATCGACGCCAACGCGACCGTGCGCGCCGCGCTGTTGAAGATCGCCAATGCGGAAGGCAGCCACGTCTGCGTGCCGCTGCAGGGCTCCGGCACCTTCGTGGTCGAGGCGACGCTGGGCACCCTCATCCCCAGGGACGGCAAGGCGTTGATCCTGATCAACGGCGCCTACGGCACCCGCATGGGCAAGATTCTCGATTATGCCGGCCGCGCCTATACGATCATGGAAACGCCGGAGGACACGCCGCCGGACCCCGCTGACGTGGCCGACGCGCTGGCCGACGGCGACATTACCCATGTTCTCGTCGTTCATTGCGAGACGACCTCGGGCATCCTCAACCCCATCGAGGATATCTCCCGCGTCGTCGCCGAGGCGGGCCGGTCGCTGATCATCGACGCCATGAGCGCCTTCGGCGCCATCGAACTGGATGCATCCAAGGTCACCTTCGACGCCGTCATGGCATCATCCAACAAATGTTTGGAAGGCGTGCCGGGTATGGGCTTCGCCCTGATCCGCGAGAGCGTGTTGGAGGGCTGCAAAGGCAACGCCCATTCGCTCGCCCTCGATCTCTACGATCAATGGAAAGCCATGGAAGGCAACGGTCAGTGGCGCTTCACGCCGCCGACCCATGTCATCTTCGCCTTCGCCAAGGCGATCGAACAGTTCGAGGCCGAAGGAGGTCAGCCGGGCCGCTTCGCCCGCTATTCCAACAACTGCAAGATTCTGGTCGACGGCATGGCCGAGCTCGGATTCCGCACCCTGCTGCCGCAAGGTCTGCAGGCGCCGATCATCGTGACCTTCCACATGCCGTCCGACCCGGCCTTCGATTTCCAGGTGTTCTACGACAAGGTCAAGGATCGCGGTTTCGTGCTCTATCCCGGCAAGCTGACCGTCGCCCCCAGTTTCCGCGTCGGCTGCATCGGCCACCTGGGCGCGGACGAGATGAAGGCGGCACTGAAGGCGATGTCGGAGGTTCTCGATGAAATGGGCGTCAAGACCGGCGCGCCGCAGGCCGCCGAGTAGGCGTTCGCGTAAAATTCTTTAAATAAATCAATGAGAAGAACGGGTCCGGCTGCCATCGCGCCGGGCCCGTTTTCATATTGATTTAACCTATCAATCACATAGTTATTAGCGATTTGACATATCCTTAGCCTCTCACGAGAATTTCCGCCAACCGGTTGGGCCGCCGTCAGGCCCCGCAAAGGAATTCAGAGGTTAAGCATCATGGATCAGTCGCAATCGCATCCCAGCACCGTCTCCGTCAACGGACGCACCTATGCCTGGCCCAGCCAGCCGCTGGTCGTTGTCTGCATTGACGGGTCCGAGCCCGATTACATCGAACAGGCCATCGCCGGCGGCCATATGCCGTTCCTGGAAAAGGCGCTGAAGGGCGGATCGGACCTGCGGGCCGATTGCGTGGTCCCCAGCTTCACCAACCCGAACAACCTGTCCATCGTCACCGGCGTGCCGCCGAAGGTGCACGGCATTTCCGGCAACTTCTTCCTCGATCCCGACACGGGCGAGGAGGTGATGATGAACGACCCGAAGTTCCTGCGCACGGACACCATCTTCAAGGCCTTCCACGACGCGGGTGCCAAGGTCGCCATCGTCACGGCCAAGGACAAGCTGCGCCGGCTGCTGGGCCATGGCCTCGATTTCACCTCGGGCCGGGCCGTCGCTTTTTCGTCGGAGAAGGCGGATGAGACGACGGTGGCCGAAAACGGCATCGCCGATGCCCAGGCCATGGTCGGCCGCCCTATCCCCGATGTGTATTCTGCGGACCTGTCGGAATTCATTTTCGATGCCGGGGTCAAGCTCATGGAAACCATGCGCCCGGACCTGATGTATCTTTCGACCACCGATTACATTCAGCACAAGCACGCCCCCGGCACGCCGGTCGCCAATCAGTTCTATGCGATGATGGATAGCTACTGGGCGAAGCTGGACGCGCTGGGCGCCGTCCTGGCGATGACCGCCGACCACGGTATGAACGCCAAGTTCAACGACGCGGGCGCGCCCGACGTGATCTACCTGCAGGATGTCATGGACGGCATCGTCGGCGCGGGTGCGGCGCGGGGGATCCTACCGATCACCGATCCCTATGTGGTGCATCACGGAGCACTCGGCTCCTTCGCCACGGTCTATCTGCCCGACGGCGCGGACCAGTCGTCCGTGGTCAGCAAGCTGGCGGCCGTGCCGGGCATCCAGAAGGTCTATGACAAGAAACACGGCTGCGCCGAGTTCGAGCTGCCGGAGGACCGCCTGGGCGACCTGATCGTGGTGTCGGAGAAATCGAAGGTGCTGGGCACCTCCGCCGACCGCCACGACTTGAGCCAGTTGAAGGAGCCGCTGCGCTCCCACGGCGGGGTTACCGAACAGAAGGTGCCGCTGATCGTTACCCGCCATGCCGATATCGAGACCGGCAAGCGGCTGCGCAATTTCGACGTCTTCGACGTCGCCTTGAACCATACGGCGCTCGCCGCCAACGCTGCCTGACCCAAACAACCTGTCTTTCGGGAGGATAAACCCCATGGATACTGCCGCCGCCGTTCTCAACGACGAAGTCATTCACGAACGCCTGCGCATCGTCGGTGACGATGGCAACCGCGATGAACGCATCGAGGTGCTGAACCCCTATTCGGGTGCCGTCGTCGGCACGGTGCCGAAGGCGTCGGTCGCCGATGTGCGGAAGGCGTTTCAGACGGCGGCCGATTATCAGCCGACCCTGACCCGTCACGAGCGCGCGGAAATCCTCAAGAAGACCGGTGAAATCCTGTATTCCCGCCGCAACGAGGTTTCCGACCTGATCACCGCCGAATGCGGGATTTCCAAGAAGGACTCGCTTTACGAGGCCGGCCGGTCGAACAGCGTCTTCAGCCTGGCCGCCGCCTTGACCCTGATGGACGACGGCGAGGTCTTTTCCTGCGACGTTTCGCCTTCGGGGCCGAAGCGCAAGATTTTCACCACGCGCAATCCGCTGACGGCGATCAGCGCCATTACCCCGTTCAATCACCCGCTGAACCAGGTCGCCCACAAGATCGCGCCGTCGGTCGCCACCAACAACTGCATGGTCCTGAAGCCGACGGAGAAAACCCCGCTGACGGCGCTGTTGCTGGCCGACGTGCTGTATGAAGCGGGCCTGCCGATGGAGATGCTGCAGATCATCACCGGCGACCCGGCGGAAATCGCGGATGAATTCATCACCAACGAACATGCCGAACTGGTGACCTTTACCGGCGGCGTGCCGATCGGCAAGTACATCGCCGAGAAGGCCGGCTACAAGCGGACGGTCCTGGAACTGGGCGGCAACGACCCCCTGATCGTCATGGAAGACGCGGACCTGGAAAAGGCCGCGACCCTGGCGGCCGCGGGCGCGACCAAGAACTCGGGCCAGCGCTGCACGGCGGTCAAACGCATCCTGGTCGTCGATGCCGTGGCCGACGCCTTCGTCGAAATTCTCAAGGGCAAGGTCGAAGCCATCAAGTACGGCGATCCGATGGATCCGGATACCGACGTCGGCACGGTGGTCGACGAGAAGGCCGCCATGATGTTCGAGCGGCGGGTC
>MDTA01204183.1_pt1 | contig 31081 bp, 27 predicted proteins | sample 811151 | NCBI WGS metagenome assembly MDTA01 (sample SAMN05326648, study PRJNA326480) | marine metagenome | isolation source: seawater | place: Indian Ocean: South | collected 2010
GATGCTAGGGAGGCAGATGCAATACCCTTTCCTAGGGATGATACTACACCACCAGTGATAAATACATATCTTGTCATACCTTCAAGATGAGTATAGACGATATCTAGATAGAAATATATAAATTGTTTACATAAAGATGAGACATCTTAATGTTTGTCAATTGATAGCTTGTTACCATTTTTTGTGATTTTGGCATTATTAAATACAAATAGAGGATTTGAATCATTATTTGTATTCATAATTTTTAGGATTTCATGGATATGTCTTAGGTTAAGTATGGTTGATGATGCCCTATACACCCATTGATGAATTAATAAAACTTGTACATCAAATTCCAAATGCTTGACTTCATCTATATAAAGCAATGTATCATCTGCTGAAATACACACTTCATAAAATGAGTCAATAAATTTATCTATGGCAGACGATTGGAGCTCTAAAACACTGAGGTTGTTTGACATGATTTTTTCTAATGATGTCCATCTTTTTTTAAGCTCAGGTATTATATTGCATCTAATAAAATTTCTGTCGAATCTTGTGTCTGCGTTTGATGCGTCTTCAATGTAAGTTATCTTATTTTTTTTTCGATAAGCCTGTATCTCACTTTTAGTTATTGATAATAGAGGTCTTATTATGGTTCTGTCATTTATTGTCGTGGACGTATTCATAGAACTCAAACCTTTCAATGCTGAACCTCTAAGCATTCTCAAAAAAAATGTTTCAATTTGATCATTAAGATGATGTCCAATGAGTATTAACTCATTTCGATGTGAATACTTCTGTAAAGTATTGTATCTTTGTGTTCTACATTTTTCTTCTACATTTGATGATGCATCTATTTCAACATTATAAGAAGCGTGTTCAATGCCATAATCTTGCGATATCTGCGAACAATGAGCTGAAGTTTCATGAGCATTTTCTTGTAAATTATGATTAATGTGTATTGTTCTTAGTTTAATTTTTTTATCTTGCATTAATTGTACCATTGCATGTAATAGTACAGAAGAGTCCTCCCCTCCACTAAAAGCAAGAATATACTCATTTCGCTCATAAAATGAATCAACTACTAAACTGCAGGCGTTTAAAATTAAGTCAGGATTCGTATTCTCCATATGATTCAAGTTTCTCTCTTCTTCTATGTATTATTTGATCAATGGTTAATTGAGAGAGTTCATTGAACATATTAAGTATATTTATTTTCAATGACGAACTCATGGCAACTAAATCACGATGTGCCCCACCCAATGGTTCAGGGACGATTAAATCAATTAATTTAAAATCTAAAAGTTTCGATGATGTAATACAGAGCGCCTCTGCTGCCTGCGCTGCTTTTTTTGCATCCTTCCATAATATAGAAGCACATCCCTCTGGACTTATTACAGAGTATATGCTGTGCTCTAGCATACAGAGTTTGTCTGCTATACCAATTGCTAACGCTCCACCAGAACCACCTTCTCCAATTATTACAGATATGATAGGTATTTTTAAATTTGACATTATGGATAAATTTTCTGCGATAGCTTGACTTTGATTTCTTGATTCAGCATCTATACCAGGATATGCGCCAGGGGTATCAATAAAAGTTATTAGAGGTAATCTAAACTTTTCAGCTAATTTCATTATTCTAAGTGCTTTTCTGTAGCCTTCTGGCTTTGGCATCCCAAAATTTCTATGGACTTTTTCTTTAGCATCCCTTCCTTTTTGATGACCAATGAACAAAAAAGTGAATTTATCAATATCACCAATTCCAGCTATGATAGCCTTATCATCTCCGAACATCCTATCACCATGTAACTCAGTGAAGTTATTAAATATATTTGGGATATAATCTAGAGAATACGGTCTGAGTGGATGACGTGCTAATTGAGATATTTGCCAATCAGTCAAATTGCTAAAAATTTTTTTTGTAAGATTAGCATGATCTTTGTTGAGTTTATCTATTACGCTATCACTCTTAGCTGTCTTATCAGGATCATCGTTAATTTGTTGTATTTTATTCTCAAGATCAAGAAGAGGTTGCTCAAAGTCTAAATAATTAGGATTATATTCTTTCATTTTAAATAATTATAAACAAAAAAAACAAAATAACTATTGATATTTAACGATAATATTCTCACTTCCTAGTAATTTTATCAGATTATTTATCAAAACACTTGTTGGATTAATATGCCATTGCTCATCAAGTGATAAAGGTACAATATGTTGTTTGCTTATGCATTTGATTATAAGTGGACATTTCCCATTTTTATGTGGTTCTAATATGCTTATTAATTTTCCAATGGTTTCATCATTTGTTTTATCTGATGTTATTAGAAGCTCAATCTTTTTAGAGTAGTTTTGTCGCGCGAAATCAATATCCACGACACTAGAAGCCTTTATGCTTAATGATCCATTATACTCATCTATAGATATATTTCCGGTTACAAAAAGAATTTCATTTTCTCTTAACATGTCCTTATACTTATCATAAACATCTGGATATATTATCACCTCAATTGAGCCACTAGAATCATCTATTGACAAAATATTTATAAACCTATCACTCCCAACTCTTTGCACCCTAGAATCTACGATTACCCCTGAAAGAGATATATGCTCTGAATAATTTTCTTCTATACCATCATTTATTTTATTTAAATAAAAACTAATAGGATTAAATCCCATAGATTTAATCTCAGTCTCATATTCAGCTATAGGGTGACCTGATAAGTATAAACCTATAACTTTTTTTTCACTTTGAAGTATCTCTAATCTATTTTCTCTGGTCAGCTCGAATTGCTTTTCTGATAATTTAACATCTTTCGCAACAGAAGATGACGTGTCTGATGCAAATAATTCTGTTTGCCCACTAGTCTTTGTTAATTGTTTTTTTTGACCATATGTAAGTGCCTTATCTAGTACTCTTTTTAGAAAGATTCTGTTTGTGTCAAAAAAATCGCATGCACCTGAGAATATAAGAGCATCCATTGCAGCTATATTAATTATAGAATGTGAAACTCTCTCACAAAATTCAAAAATATTATTAAAAGATCCATTTTTGTCTCTTTCGTTAATCAGATGATTAACTGCATTCAAACCTACTCCCTTTATTGCGCCAAGGCCAAACATTATGACTTGATTATCTAGTGCTTGAAACTCATAACTAGATTTATTTATATCAGGTCTTACCACTTTAATACCCATTTCATTAGCGGCTCTTATTAACGAAATAACTTTGTCTGTATTGTCCATATCTGACGACAGTGCAGACGCTAGAAATTCTGATGGGTAATATGTTTTCAAAAATGCAGTTTGATACGATATATATGCGTAGGCAACTGAATGAGATTTATTAAATCCATATCCAGCAAATTTCTCCATCTTAGAAAATATAGATTCAGCAATATGTGCAGGAATTTTATTTTCTTTAGCTCCAGATAGGAACTTTTGTCTTTGATTTTCCATTTCCTCCTTCTTTTTCTTGCCCATCGCTCTTCTTAGAATATCTGCTTCGCCTAAAGTGTAGTTAGCTAAGGCCCTTGATATTTCCATAACCTGCTCTTGGTACAATATCAGACCATATGTTGGTGATAATATAGGTTCTAATAGAGGATGCTCATAATTAATCTTCTTTCCATGTTTGTTATTGATAAAATCATCTACCATATTCGTCCCTAATGGGCCAGGTCTATATAAAGCTACAAGCGCTACGATATCGTCAAAACAGTCTGGTTTGAGTTGACCCATGTATCTTTTCATACCTGAAGACTCAAGTTGAAATACACCTGTAGTTAATTTTTTCTGCATCAATGTGTACACTCTGGAATCATTTGGATTGATGGTATCGATATCTATATCAGCAACATTTTTTAATTTTAAGTTCTGAATCGTTCTATCTATTATACTCAACGTTCTCAAGCCTAAGATATCAAATTTTACTAGTCCTAATTTCTCAATATCATCCTTATCGTACTGTGTAACTATCTCTCCACTTTCCTCTACTCTATATAAAGGAATATGATTATAAATTTCGCTTGGTGATATGACTATTCCAGCAGCATGTTTGCCAACATTACGAGGAAGTCCCTCAATTTTTTTTGATGTATCGATAAGATTTTTTATTTCTTCACTAGAATTATACTCCTCTCTTAGCTCTTTATTTTGTTTTAATGCGTCATTAATAGTAATTCCAGGAGTAAATGGTACTAATTTCGCAATTTTATCAACATAGGTATAACTCATTCCTAACACTCGTCCCACGTCTCTAATTACAGCTCTAGCAGCTAGGGACCCATAAGTAATAATTTGAGAAACTTTGTTTTTTCCATATTTTTCTGATATGTGTTCAATTACTTTCTGTCTGTTAACCATACAAAAATCTATGTCGAAGTCAGGCATGGATATGCGGTCGCTATTTAAAAATCTTTCGAACAATAAATTATGGGGTAAAGGGTCAACAGATGTTATGCCAAGTGAATAAGCAACTAACGATCCTGCTCCTGAACCTCTTCCGGGGCCAACAGGAATATTATTTTTTTTTGCCCATGAGATAAATTCGTGCACGATTAGAAAGTAACTTGTAAATCCCATATTTTTAATAACATTCATCTCACTCTCTAATCTTGTGTGGTATGCCTTATGTTTAGATTTATCAAGCATAGACAGTTTTGATTCAAGCCCTTTTCTAACAACACTCTCGAAGTGTTGATCAACAGTAATTCCATTAGGAGCATCAAACTCTGGCATATGATAAGTATCAAGTGTAAGTTTCAAATTACACCTCTTGATTATTTCACTGATGTTGAGAATAGAATCAGGTAAATCTTGAAAAAGTTCTCTCATCTCATCTGGTGTTTTAAAATACTGATCCTCTGTATATTCGGTCTGTTCAATACGATCATCTAGCTTAATTTTTTTGTTAATACATACTTTGACTTCATGAGATTCAAAATCATCTTTATTAATAAAAAGAACATTATTGGTTGCAATAATAGGTATTTTTGACTCTTGTGCTATCTTGAGGATTTTATTATTTATATTCTGCTCTGAGATATGATTTGTTTTTTGTACTTCTATATATAAGTTATTTTTAAAGATTTTGTTGAGTGATTTTAGATTATTTTTTACATCAAGATTGTCCATATGATTTAGATTTTTCCCAACAATCCCATTATGTCCCCCTGTGCATAAAATAAGTCCTTGATTGTATTTTTTTATTTCTTCAATAGATATTGAGGGTAACTTACTTCCTGGCTTGTTAACATGTATGTCAGAAATAAGCCTAATTAAATTTTTATATCCCTCTTGATTTTTACAAAGTAAAGTAATGAAGGGTTGTTGGTTATTATATTCAAAATTACCTATTGGTATTTGACAGCCTATTATTGGCTTAATTTTATTTTTTATACATTCCTGATAAAATTTTATTGCATTAAATGTATTAAGAAAGTCTGTAATTGCTAGTGCGTTCACCTTGTGTTTTTTTGCTTTTTTAATCAAAGCGTCTAAAGCGATTGTGCTATCAATTAATGAATAAGCAGTCCTAAGAGACAAATGTGTGAATAAATTTTTCATATCTAAGTATCCTTAAGGGGCGAAAACGTCATTCTATGATATATTGATGGCCCAAATTGTTTTAATAACTCAATATGTTTAGGTGTTCCATATCCTTTATTTTTATGAAACTGATAAATATTATAATGCTGATCAATTCTAGTCATAAAATTATCTCTCACGACTTTAGCTAAAATAGATGCAGCTGAGACAACTGGTACAGATTTATCAGCCTTAACAACAGATTCACAGCTAATAAAATGATCAGGAGTAAAGAGACCATCAATGATTGCTTTATCTGGTGTAATCGGCAACGATGTTAGTGATCTACTCATAGAGAGAAGTGTTGCTGTATGAATATTCATTTGATCAATTTCAATATTATTGCAAAGTCCTATGCCAATAGCGACAGAGTTCTTTATGATATGATTAGCTATCCTCTCTCTTTTAAAAGATGTAAGTTCTTTTGAGTCACAAAGCAGCGACAAATCTACTGTGTCAGCAAGAATGACAGATGCAGATATGACGGGACCTGCAAGACATCCTCTGCCAACCTCGTCTACACCAGCTAAAATTGAGCTTGTCATACAAAGTTCACTATATATAATTGAGTTTATATCTAAATATAACAAAAAAGAGATTTCAATACTCCATATGGTGAAAAAAAAATTAAGAGCAGCTGTAATAGGCCTAGGTTATTTGGGAAAATATCATCTTGATAAATATCTTAAAAATCGGAAAGTAATTGTTGAATGGGTCATTGATAGTGATATCAGTAATTTAAAGCTAAATATTAATAAATCAATTAAAAGATCGGTTGATTTCAAGGATATTATAGGAAACGTAGATTGTGCCTCAATAGTTACACCTACGGTCAGTCACTATCAGATTGCAAAATCACTATTAGAGAACAAGATTAACATTCTACTCGAGAAACCAATGACCGAAACATTATATCAAGCTAAAAAATTAAATGCGTTGATTAAAAAGAAAAAAACTATTATGCAGATTGGTCACTTAGAGAGATTTAATCCAGTTATGGAAAGACTAACTAGTGAAATTAATAATCCTGTATTTATCGAAGTTCATAGGCTTGCTGAATTTAATCCAAGATCGACAGATGTTAATGTAATATTTGACCTAATGATACATGATATAGATATTATTCTTACGCTAATCAAATCACCCATAAAGAAGATATCTGTATTTGGTAAAAAAATAATCACGAAAACTACAGACATAGCGAATGTGCGAATCGAGTTTGTTAATAATGCTGTGGCTAATTTAACTGCAAGTAGGATAAGTGCTAAAAACGAGAGAAAAATACGTATTTTTGAAAAAAATAAATATTACTCCGTTGACTTCTTACTCTCTAAGATGAATATATTTTCAAAGAACACAAATCGTATTTTTAAACAGAATGAATATAGTTATAAGAAAACAGACTCATTAAAAAAAGAGATTAATAACTTTGTTAATTCATGTCTAGGTCTTGAAAAACCTCTTGTTGATGGTATAAATGGAATGAATGCTTTAAAGGTAGCAGAGGACATATCTAAAAAACTATGAAAAAAATTAAATTATTTGATCTATCTAGACAATATAGTCAACTTAAACCAATTTTGGAACATAAAGTATCTAAAGTTCTAGAAAGTGGTCAATATATAATGGGGAAAAATGTTAATCTGTTTGAAGATAAGGTTTCAAAATATTTGTCAACAAAAAATTCGATAACATGTAATTCAGGAACAGATGCTCTAATTATAGCTTTGAGATGCCTGGATATTGGTGAAAACGATGAAGTTATTACTACTCCATTTACTTATTTTTCAACGATAGAAGCAATATTATTAGTTGGCGCAAAGCCTATATTTGTGGATATAGATTCTGACACTTTTAATCTTAACGCAAATGATATTGAACAAAAGATAACAAAAAAAACTAAGGCCATTTTGGGTGTACATATCTTTGGTCATCCATACGATGCAATCAAGGTTAGAAAAATCTGTAAAAAATATAATATAAAAATGATAGAGGACTGTGCTCAATCATTTGGAGCAACAATTGATAACAAGCAAACAGGAACATTTGGTGATATAGGTTGCTTTAGTTTTTTTCCAACAAAAAATTTGGGTTGTGCTGGAGATGGTGGCATGCTCATAACAGCTAATAGTCAAATTGCCAATAAAGCTAGGATGCTGCGTAATCACGGGGGTATTCAGAGAAATGTGCATAATCTTGTTGGTTACAATAGTCGTTTAGATGAGATTCAAGCCGTTGTGTTACTGGAGAAACTTAAATTAGTGACTAAACTAAATAATAATAGGATTAAGATAGCGCGTGAATATACTAGATCTATTAATAATAATAAAATAATTACGCCAAATAGTCTGAATAATGTAAAACATATTTATCATCAATATACACTGATTGTAAATAATAGGGTCAAATTTACAAATTATTTAATAAAGAATGGTATTCCTTTTGGTGTCTACTATCCAAAACCAGCATATATGCAACCTGCAGTTAGAGTAAAAACAAAAAGTTGGCCAAAATTAAAAGTCACAGAAGCAGTATGCAAGAAATGTGTATCTATCCCTATGTTCCCAGAGCTAACAAAAGAGGAACTTAGTACAATTATAAATATAATAAATGAGTATTAAGGAAAAGAAAGAAATATTTGTAATAACTGGAGAGTCTTCTGGTGATCAACATGCAGCAAAATATATTAAAGAGCATAATCTTTTAAACAGAGATATATACTTTTCAGGAATTGGGCAAGACAGCATGAAATATCAAGATGTATCATTGATTTATAATTCAGAAGATATTGCGGTAGTTGGTTTAACTGAAGTAATTTTTAAATATAAGAAAATAAGACATGCCCTTAAAATAGCAAAGAACCATATTAAGAAAAATAGGCCTGCCTTGATTGTACTTGTTGATTATGTTGAGTTTAATCTTAAGATTGCTGCATATTCGAAGTCGTTAGGAATACCGACGCTTTTCTATATAGCTCCTCAAGTTTGGGCTTGGCGAAAAAATAGAATAAATAATATTGTTAACGTAGTAGATCATTTAGCAGTTGTTTTTCCATTTGAATATGAAATTTTTTCAAAAGTCTCAAAAAACGTCTCTTTTGTAGGACATCCACTAGCAGATGATAATGAACTGATTCATAGTAATATCAACTATATTGATAAAAAGTATGATTTAGGTATTTTCCCAGGCAGTAGAGAATCAGAAATTAAAAATAACATTTATACAATGCTTGATTGTATAAAGCCGTCAAGAGACAAAAAAGTAAAAAAAAGTAACATTAAAATATTTTACTCCAATGAAAAATCAAGAAAACTATTAGAAGAAATGCTCCCAACGCAAATGCATTCGTGGCTACTGAGCGGTAAAGATAGAGAAGAAATCAAACTATGTAAAAAAGCAATAACCGCATCAGGTACAATTACTTTAGAACTGGCTTTAATGGGGATACCTATGGTAATAGTGTATCAACTATCTCCAATAACTTATTTTATTATGAAAAGATTGGTGAAGTTAAAATATATCGGACTAGTAAATTTAATACTCGGAGATAACCTAGGAGATGAAATGGTGGTTAAAGAATATGTTCAACCAAAATATCACGATCAGGTAGAAATAATGGCAGAATTAGATAAAATAGATTACGATGTTGATTATCGTAATGAAATAATAAAAAAATACGTAAGAATAAGAGATGAGCTAAAGCCTGGTGCAGCAAAGAATCTTGCTCTTATTGCTGATAAACTAATTTCTTAATTTATCTTGTGATTCCTCTTCTACTTTTTAAAATGAAATCAACAAAATATTGAGATTCTCTAGAGTTATCCTCGAGATTATTAAATGCTTTAATACATTCCTCTCTTGGCATTTTTGATTTTATAAACACCTTAAAAAGTTTCTCTAATGACTGGATTACATGATCTGCCATACCAAATCTCTTTAACCCTGTAGTATTTATTTTATAGGCGCGAGCATGGTTTCCTGCCACTAGGGTAAAAGGTGTGACATCTCTAGAAATAACTGATCCGAGTCCACTAAAAGCATGGTCACCAATATTACAAAATTGGTGCACAAGTGTGAAGCCACCAAGTGATACATTGCTTCCAACTTCAACATGTCCTGCAAGTGATGCAGCATTAGAAAAAATACAATTATCTTTTATCACACAATCATGTGCAACATGTGTGTAGGACATAAAAAGATTATCTGAACCTATCATGGTTTTATTAATTCCTGCTTCAGTTCCTCTGTTAATTGTACAAAATTCTCTGAATATATTATTATTAGATATTATTAGTTGAGACTTTTCACCGTTAAATTTTAAATCTTGAGGTATCTCGCCGATTGAACTAAATTGATATATTCTATTATTACTTCCAATAGTCGTATGACTTTTAATTATCGCATGAGGCTCAATTTTGGTATTCTTATCTATCCTTACATTCTCTTCAATAATTGAATATGCTCCCACAGAGACTGTTGAATCTAATTCGGCACTGGGATGAATGATAGCTGTCTTATGTATCATTCTTATTTTTTACTGCACCAAGTAGTTCAGCTAGACATACAACTTCATCATTGACTTTACATAGCGCATCAAATTTGTGGACGTCTCTTTTGCTATTAGTTATCTTGACTTCAATTATTAATATATCACCTGGATATACAGGTTTTTTAAATCTCGCTTTATCGATGCCGACAAAGTAATATAATAAATCTGGATTATTTCTCTCGTTGCTCTTGAAGTCAAGTAAGGCAGTTGCTTGGGCCATCGCCTCTAAAATTAAAACGCCAGGAAATACCGGATGATTGGGAAAATGTCCTTGAAAAAAAGGTTCATTGTTACTAACATTTTTTTGAGCAATTAGATAGTCATGTTTTTTATAATCAATTAATTTGTCAATTAAAAGAAATGGATACCTGTGAGGTAAGTAATTTATTATGTCATTTTTCGCCATTTTTTTCCCCTTTGTCTCTATTCAATTTTTTCATAGTATTATCAAGAGCTTTAAATCTAGCTTGATTTCTTCTCCAAGAATCAACTGGTTCAACTGTTGTTCCAGATGCATATTGCCCAGGATTTAGAAGACTTTTTGTCACCATTGTCATTCCATGAATATGTACATTATTTGTAATTGTAATATGACCATTAATGCCACTTCCTCCTCCAATTGTACAGTTCTTTCCAATAACAGTACTACCTGCTATACCGACACACGCAGCAATTGCAGTATTTTCATCAATTTGAACATTGTGAGCAATATGGACAAGGTTATCAATTTTTACATTACTCTCAATTCTGGTCACGTCTATAGACCCTCTATCAATCGTCGTATTTGCACCAATCTCAACATAATCACCTATTGAAACACCACCAACTTGAGGTATTTTTTCCCATAATTTCTGCTCATTTTGAACGAGACCAAAACCATCTGCACCGATAACAGCTCCAGAGTGTATTATCACATTGCTGCCTACTTCAGTATTACTATATATTGTCACATTTGGATAAATAATACAGTTATCTCCAATTACAACATCATCTGCAATATCTGCAGTCTCTGCAATTAACGCAGTCGAGGCAATATTTTTAAATTTTGTAATATCTTTTATATCATGAGAGTATATTTTTTCTTTAGTATTATCTTTCAGCATTCTAGAAAAAGTTAGTTGAGGATTATTCGATATTAAACATGATTTATTAATTGATTTAGATAATTCATTAGTTGTTATTAGGCAAGTAATTTTATTATTATCAGCAAGCTCTAGCATTTTTTTGTCATTCACAAAGACTAAAGATTCATCTGTTGGCTTGACCAGGCTTGCAAGTGAGCATACATAAACATCTTTATCGCCTTTGATATCACAGTCATATTTTTCTGCTAATTGAAGGATTGTATGCTTTTTTGTAAGTAACATTACTGAAGTTTTGATATTATCTCTTGAGTGATGTTGATATATTTTTTTGCATAAAGCGTTGTACTTTCTGCTCTTAGAATAATATCAAAATTATTTTTTTCTGCGTACTCAGTGATTGTCTCATTAACAATTTTCTCAATTTTACTATACTCTTCTCTTTGTGTTTTCTCTAGATCAATTTGAAGCTTTTCTTGTCCTGATCTGAACTTTTCCTCTATACCTTGAATTTTAGTTACAAGGTTCTTTTTTTCTTTTTCTGACATGACTGACTCATTCTTTAGGTATTTATCATTTAAAGAGTTCCATTCATTCTCCAATGTTTTCAAATTTCTTGCTCTTGGGTCAAATTTTTTCTGAATTTTCTCACGAGCGTCTTTGTACATTGGTACTTCATTAAGAAGCCTAGATAGATTGACGATACCCATTTTGACTTCAGAGTAGGATATTTGAGGATAAGATGTAAGAATAATAAGTGTCAATGATAAAAATATTTTATTAAAATTTTGCATTTTTTAAAAATTTCCTCCAAGTCTAAAAATGACAGATTGAAAATCGTCACCTTCCTTATCTCTTAAAGCATTAGCAAATCCTACTGATACAGAACCAATGGGTGTCAATGCATTAAATTGTATGCCATAGCTTGCTCTAAGTTCATTGTAATCGAAATCGTTAATTTTCTCAAATACGTTACCCACATCAATAAACAAAGATGCTCTTACACCTCTTGTATCTTCAGTTAAAAAATCAGGAGGTGGAAATAACCAATCAAATTGGGCAGCTGTAAGAAAATCACCACCAACGGTATCACATTCTATGAACTTCCCAGGAATTGCTTTTGAAGCACAAGTTGTACCAGTTCCAGGTCTAGGTGCATTATAGGTAAATGGACCAAGACTTGCTCCTTTGAATCCTCTTACAGTGGTATTACCACCTGCAAAATATTTTGTATAAAATGGGAGTGATGTGGCACCATTTACACCTACACCAAAACCTACTATAGATTTGATTTGAAAAACTGTACTCCAATCAAAACCGAATGTCTTGAGTGTGTATGGATAATTCAACTCTGTATCATATTTAGCTGTAAAATAAGACGCTCCATCTAAAGCTAAAAAAAGATTTGATTGAAATAAGTTAAGCATTCCAGATTCAGCAAATCTTGTTCTATTTCTTGTGTCAGAGGTATAACTTGCATTAATATTTATTCCTATTGAATTTTTACCATGATCATTAATATGATGAGTCACAATTATCGGTGAGCCTATAGTTGTTGTAAATCTTGTAAATGTCAAATCATATCCATATCCATAAGATTGAGTTTCCGAAATCGGAATATTATACAGAGTCCCAAAACCAAAAGTATCAGAGAGGTAAGTTGCTGTAGATGTGTTACTAACATCCGTTTGACTCAGTACAACATTTGTAGTCTTGCTTACTCCGTCAGTTGTAAAATATGGGTCAGTAAGATAAAGTCTTAGGGTATTTTGAACACTACTTCTTGATGCCTTTACCGCAACATTTTTACCACCACCTAAAAAATTATCTTGTTTAAGGTCTATGTCAAAAATTGCTCCATCAGTATCAGACCAACCTGCACTGATTCTAAACTCACCAGCCTTCCTCTCTTTAATCTTAAACGTTATATCAATCATATCATCAACCCCAGCCACTCTAGTCTTAACAATCTCAACATCATCAACATACTTGAGTCGTTGAAGCCTGATTTTTGATCTATCAATTGCTGACTGTTTGTGAAGAGATGACTCATACTGTCTAAGCTCCCTTCGGTAGACTTCATCATTAGTGCTAGTATTGCCTGATATTGTAATTCTTCTTACAATGCTTCTTTTTCCAATATCAAGTCTATAATTCACATCAACAATCTGAGTTTTATCATCGATAACAGGAATAGATGCAACATTTGGAAATGCATATCCTTCTTCACCTAACATACTCTTAATTAATATTTCAGATTGTTGTATTTTTTCTCTTGAGAAAATTTGGCCTGGTTGCAATAGTCTTGAGATTTCTGTTTTTAGAGTACTCTCATCTAAAACTTCATTACCAAATACTTTCATATCACCAAATTCATACTTTTTGCCCTCATCAACACTTATGGTAATTAAGATATCCTTGTTGTTATTAGAGAGATTTACTTGGTTAGATACAATACGAAAACGAATAAAACCTCTATTAAAATAATATTCTTCAATCTTTGCCATATCTGTTTGTAGCTGTGAACCAGAATATGTATCTCGATCAGACCAGAATTCAAAAAAATATTTAGTACCTAATTGCATCAAATCTCTAAGTTTTTCTGATGAAAAATTTTTATTGCCAATGAAGTTGATTTTTCTAATTCTTGATGCATCTCCCTCCTTGACTATCAAATCTATAGCAACCCTATTCCTCTCTAGATTAGTGACTTTGGAACTTATTTTCGCATTATATCTTCCTCGATCAAAGTAAAGACGAGTAAGTTCTTGTTCAACTTTATCAAAAATATTCTTGTCAAATGGTCTCGCTCTGCTTATTCCAACATTATCAAGTGCAGTAAATATGTCATCATCCTCTACAATTTTGTTATCGATAATATTGATGATAGATATTATAGGTTTTTCTTTTAGTTTAATAACAAGTGTATTTCCATCTATCTTAAATGATAAATCATCAAAATAACCTGTCTCATATAGATTTTTAAGTATCCTTTGGCCTACTTCATTGGTAAATAAATCACCTTCAGATATATCAGCATAACTTAACACCGTAGCATTGGTCACTCTTTGATTGCCTTCAATAATAATTTTATTAATTGTAATCTGACTGTCCTCTGAATGGACAAATTGGCTAACTAAAAATAAGTTTAAAAAAAATGTTAATAGAAAAAATTTCTTAACCACTGAAAATTCTCAAAAAATCATTATAGAACGCCAGTACCATTATACTCAGAAGAACAACTATTCCTAGCTGTTGTCCTATTAATTGAATTTTCATTGACACAGGCTTACCTATAATCATTTCAATTGTATAATAAACAAGATGACCGCCATCGAGCATGGGTATAGGGAGTAAATTAAGAACACCTAAACTAATACTTAACACAGCCATTAAATATATAAAATAAACATATCCCATTGCAAGCGACTTTCCAGAAAATTCTGCGATACTTAACGGGCCACTTATGTTTTCTACGTTTGCTTGACCTGAAAATAACTTAAATATCATTTTAAAAGTCAGCAAAGTATAGTCTATGGTGAGATTAATTGATTTATTTATAGACTCAATCAGTGGATATTTAACATTTATTCGGTATTTTTCCAAAGCATCCCGAGAAGGAGAAATGCCTGCAAAACCCAGTATTTGATCGTCAATTTTCATTTCACTTGGAACTAAAATAAGATCCCTTGATTTTTTATCTCTCTCTACATTCAAACGCAAAATATTATTAGGATTTTTTTGAACTATATTAACATAATCCGACCATTTTGATACGGTTTGATCGTTGATTGTGATTATCGTATCACCTGTTTGAAGACCAGCAAGCGATGCAGGAGAATTTTCTTGCACATTGCCTATTGTAGTTCCAAAATCAGGTCGAGATGGTACAAAGCCAATATTTTTTATTATATCTCCTTTCCTTTTAAGAACACTCTGTTCTATTGGCAATCTGATATTTTCTATCTCTCCATCATCTTTAAGTATAGTAAGTGTTAACTGCTCATCTCCTCTTACTATTACATTGAGAGTCTCTACTCTAACATCCTGCCAACGTTTAGTATCTATATCATTAATTTTTGTAATCAATGCGTTGTCTTTAGAAGATAAAATTTTCTCAGAAACCCCATCAATTGATTCTATTAGAGGTTTCATCCCAGTTATGCCAGACAAGTGAACTAAGATGAAAAAAATTATAGCAAGTATTAAATTAAAAATTGGACCAGCGGCTACGATTAAAAATCTTTTGTACACTGATTGCTTATCGAAACAAAATTTTGTAGCAAACTTAGGATTTGTTTTATCTAAATCATCCATCTCTTGTGATTCAAGCATTTTTACATATCCCCCAAGAGGAATTGCGCCAATACTATACTCTGTTGTTTGACCAGGTAATTTTTTAGAGTATATACTTTTCCCAAATCCAATTGAAAAATTGAGCACAGTTACATTAAATAGTCTTGCAACTATAAAATGACCAAATTCATGAAACGTTACCAATATTCCAATTGCAATAAAAAAACCAATAATGCTCTGTATTATTTCCATTTACTCTCTATTAGCTTTGTTGTTCGTTTTCTCGTTTCTTTGTTACATTCTATAACATCATCAATGTTTTTCAATCGAACAAATCGTGATCTATCTAGTATAGCCTTAATTATAATAGGAATGTCAGTAAATTTGACAGAATGACTGAGAAAATGTTCAACTGCTACTTCATTAGCTGCATTAACAATAGTAGGTGCGTTTTTCCCAATTTTGATTGATTCCATACAAATATCTAAACATGGGAATTCTCTTTTTTTTACTTTACGAAGCGTAAGTTTATCTATAGACGAAAAAAGCTCTTTAGTAATTTTTCTATCAAATCTCTTAGGCCACGATAAAGCATAACTTATTGGAATCTTCATGTCATGATTACTTAAATGTGAAATTGTAGAACCATCATTAAACGAAACAAGCGCATGAATTATACTTTGTGGGTGAATTAATACTTCTATCTTGCTGTAATCAATTCCATATAGAATAGATGCTTCTATTATTTCTAGACCTTTGTTCATCATAGTTGCTGAATCTACTGAAATTTTTTTACCCATTATCCAATTAGGATGCTTAGTTGCTTGATCAGGGGTTACAAATCTAAGATCTTTTTTATTAAAATTTAGAAATGGTCCACCTGATGCAGTGAGTATGATGTTTGATATCTCATCTTTTTTTCTTAAATCAATTTTTGAACTTTTAAAAAGCGGTGATAGTATCTGAAAAAGGGCATTGTGCTCGCTATCAACAGGAATAATCTTTGATCCACTTTTTTGTGCTGCTTTAAGCATCAACTCTCCAGACATTATCAAAGATTCTTTATTTGCAAGTAATAACTTTTTTCCTGATTCAATGGCTGCATATGTTGGTCTAAGAGCAGCCGTACCTGATATTCCAGAGAGAACACAATCAACTCTGTAATTCGATGATATACTTTCATAGCTGTTAGCACCAAAAAGTATTTTGGTTGAAATATTATTTTTTGCACAAAGGGTTGATAGCTGACTGGCTTTATCTTTTGTAAGAACTACAGCGTATTTGGGTAAGAATTTTTTAATTTGACTGAATAAGGTTTTGATGTTTGATTTAGCAGACAGTGCATATACTTTATATTGATTGCTTGATTTGGCAAGAACCGCTAGAGCGTTTTTGCCAATAGTACCTGTAGATCCGTGAATTGTTATATTCTGCTTTTTCATAGAAACATCCAATAATAATATATAATAGTGGTTGGTAAATAACTATCTAACCTATCTAGCAGCCCTCCATGACCTGGTAGTAAATTGCCAGAGTCCTTTTTATCAAATGCGCGCTTAAATGAACTCACGAATAAATCACCAATTGTGCAAAATATACAACATGTAATAATTAGGAAAAGATCTAATACTAGGAGAGGGTATTCTTTTAAAAAGATGAAGTATAAGATGAACAATACTACAGGAATAAAAACAGACGCTAAAAATCCCTCTATGGTTTTTTTTGGACTAATGCTCTCGCAGAGCTTACTTTTTCCAAATGTCTTGCCAAACAGATAGCCTGAGATATCAGAGAATGATACGATTGCTATGATAAATAAGAAATAACCTCTAACATTATCAAAATTATCATCTTCAAAAATATTGATGGTAGTTTTATTAATTTCTGGAAGGCTTGCATGTGATGACATATGAATTATGACAACCCAAGTAAGATATAAGCTAATAAATCCAAAAATAGGCGATAATTTCAAGAGACCATATTGAAGCCACGATGACTTTGTAATTATTACTAGTGAAACTAAAACCCAAAATAATATAGCAAAGTTCATTAAAACGTAAAAAATTTCTCTTGATATATTAAGTGATATAAAGATTGTAATTATAAAAAGTGATACATATATTATTTTTTTTGGACTACTCGATTCTGTTAAAGATAGCCATTCAATAAACGCATAGACGAATAATGCGGTCAAAAGAATGCCAAGAATAAAAGATGGCAGAGTTATAATACTAAATATGAAAGTTATCGCTAATAAAAATCCAGTGACAACTCTATTTTTCATTTCGCTCAATTTGTCTGACAGATTTTAGCCCACCGAATTTCCGAGTTTTATTATGAAAAAATTTAATAGCATTATCAAAATGTTCTTCATTAAAATCTGGCCACAAAGTATTTGTAAAATAGAGTTCGGTATATGCATGTTGCCATAACATAAAATTACTCAGCCTGTGTTCTCCAGCAGTTCTAATCATCAAATCAGGATGATTATTATAGAAAGATAAATTTCTCTCTATTTCATCTTTATTGATATGTTTATTGCTACAATCCTCTTTTTTAGATAGTGCCTTATTGACAGCATTTGTAATATCCCACTTACCGCCATAGTTAACAGCAAAATTCAATTCTAGACCAGAATTATGTCTTGTTAGCTCTTCAAGAGTATGTATATATTTTTTAAGAGATCGGTCAAATTTTGAGAGATCACCTACAAAAGTAACTCTTATATTATTTTCATGAAGATTCTCCATATTATTTACTATAGACTCTCTGAATAAAGTCATTAATAATTTAATTTCATTAGAGGGTCTTATCCAGTTCTCGCTACTAAAGGCAAAAAGCGTAAGAGATGAAATTTGCCTAACTAAAGACGCGTTAATGATCTTTTTTACCGCATCTATGCCTTTTCTATGTCCATATGACCTTGGCATATTTCGCTCTTTGGCCCAACGTCCATTACCATCCATAATTATAGATACATGTTTGATAATACTATTAGCCATTTAAACTTCGCTTATCTCTGTCATTTTTTCGTTTATGATAACCTCTGATTGTTTTATGAAATCATCGGTAATTTCTTGTATTTCAATAATGTAATCTCTCTCAAAATCTTTGGATATTTTCTTATCTTTCTCAAGATTTGTGATAGTTGTATTCGTACTTCTTCTGATATTTCTGAGAGAAATCTTTGTATTCTCACCTTCTTTTCTGAGTAATTTTTTTAACTCATCTCTTCTTTCTTGTGTGAGAGGTGGGATTTTAATTAGGATATTAGTACCATTAACTACTGGAGATAACCCCAAGTTGGAATCTATTATTGCTTTTTCGATTGGTTTAATCGCATTTTTATCCCAGATATTCAGACTAAGAGTTGACGCATCAGTAACAGATATATTAGCAAGTTGTTTAAGCGGTGTTTTTGCATCAAAGTAATCAGCTTCAATACTATCTAGCATACTTGGGTTGGGTCTCCCTGCTCTAATTTTAGATAGTGTAGAATGAAGACTATCAATGGTTTTACCCATTAATTTCTCCATATCCTGTTTTATTCCCTCAATCATGATAATTATATTCTATCATTACATGTCATTTTTGTAATCATGAATAATAGATAGTTATAAATTATTATTTATTAATCTGACTATATACTTCTTTGGCAAAATCTTCATTTTTTTTCTCTAAGCCTTCACCAAGTTGAAATCTAAGGAATGAAATAATAGTATTATCTTTTAGGAGTTTTCTAAGTGTGGTAGTGTTATCTTTAATAAAAGGTTGATCTAATAATGTGTTATCTGAGATAAACTTTTTTATCTTTCCATCTAAGATATTTCTTTTTATGTCTTCTTTTTTATCAAGTTTATCAAGTTCAGCCTTATAAATTTCTTTTTCGTTTGATAAAACTGACTCATCAATCGTTTTTTCATCAATGGATATCGGATTAGAGGCAACGATTTGCATACATATATCTTTTCCAAGAGATTCGTCACTTTTGTCTAAAGTAACAACAGCACCTATTTTATTATTATGGGTATAGCCCACAATATGATTATCTTTGTCATTAAAGATATTGAAACGACGTATTACTATATTTTCCCCTAATTTTGCAATCGCACGTTTTTTATGTTCCTCTATTTCGTCTAGATGCGTTGTGTTCTCATCTTTAATCAGCGACTCATAGTCAACATGATTAGTTTGAAGTATCATGTCACAACATTCTTTTACATAATTAATAAAATCATCACTTCTTGCAACAAAATCTGTTTCAGAATTAATCTCTATCATAATTGATTTAACATTATTAGAGTGAAAGTAAACAAGACCCTCAGCAGCAATTCTTGATGATTTCTTGTCAGCTTTTATCCCCTCCTCAGATCTCATAAGTTTTACAGCTTCAGAAACATTATTATTTGATTTTTTAAGATATTTTTTACAGTCCATTACACCGGCACCTGTAATTTCTCTTAATTGTTTCAAAAGATCTAATTCTGAGGTCATGCTTTAACCCCTTTTATCAGGCTCAGACTGTTTAATTGATTTGTTTTTTTCTACTTCTATTACTTGCTTCTTTCTTGTTGATTTTCTGGATGATGCTTGGTTGTCTGTTTTTGATTGTGTTTGTTGTTTATTATTACTTATAATTCTTGAAATTTCGCTGACGAAAAGCTCAATTGAAGACATAGAATCATCATTTCCAGGTATCATATAATCAACACCATCGAAAGAATTATTACTATCAACAATTGCTATTACTGGTATGTTTAGTTTGTTAGCTTCCTGTATTGCAATTTTCTCGTACCTGGTATCTATTACAAATAGTGCATCGGGCAACTTTTCAAGATTTTTGATTCCAGCAAGGTTTTTTTCTAACTTCATTATTTGTTTTTTTATTGTTAATGTCTCTTTCTTTGTAATATCTTCAAGTAACTTTGACCTCTCTAAATTACGCTGAAGGTCTTCAAGCTTTTGAATAGATTTTTTGACAGTATCAAAATTAGTTAGCATACCGCCTAGCCAACGATTATTAACATAGGGCATCTTTACATCTGTAGCATATTTTTGAATTATTTCTCTGGCTGCTCTTTTTGTTCCAACAAACAAGATTTTAGAGTTATTCTTTGCTAGTTTTTCAATAAATGTGGTTGCTGATTTAAACTTTTCAATGCTTTTGTCTAGATTAATTATGTGGAGTTTCTTATAGGTTGTAAAAATAAAGGGACGCATTTTAGGATTCCAGTACTTTGACTGATGCCCGAAATGGACGCCTGCTGAAATCATCTCTTTCACTGATAAATTTGCCACTTATCTACAATTGCTCCAAATAGTTATACAATAATACATTGATAAGGTTTTTTATCATATTTACATGGAATGAACAATAAAAATCTGATAATTTGTGCTAGAAAATACACGTTTTAAAGAGATATATGGTGCATTTAAAAAATGAGAAAGAAATCTCTCAGATGAGAGTAGCTGGTAAACTAGCATCGGAAGTAATCGAGATGATAGAAGAGCATGTTCATGTTGGCATAACAACTCATGAACTTGATGCAATTTGTCATGATTATATTACACAAAAACAGAATGCTACGCCAGCTCCCCTGAATTACCATGGTTTTCCTAAGTCTATATGTACATCCGTGAATCATCAGGTGTGTCATGGTATCCCATCAAAAAACAAAATTCTCAAAAGTGGTGATATAATAAATATTGATGTTACTGTCATTAAAGATGGATTTCATGGAGATACAAGTAAAATGTTTTTAGTAGGTAAACCATCTATACAGGCTGAGAGATTATGCAAAATTACAAGAGAATGTATGATGATGGCAATAGATGCAGTTAAGCCTGGTCTTCATATTGGAACAATTGGAGCTATTATTCAAAAGCATGCAGAGGGTAATAACTTTTCTGTCGTTAGAGAGTATTGTGGTCATGGAATCGGTAGAAATTTTCATGAATCTCCACAAATACTTCATTATGGAATAGAAGGTACTGGTATTGTTTTAGAAGAAGGAATGACATTTACTATTGAGCCGATGATAAACGCTGGTAAAGCTGCTACGAAGATACTGAATGATGGGTGGACAGTAGTTACGCAAGATAAATCACTTTCAGCACAATGGGAGCACACAATCTTGGTTACAAAGAATGGATATGAAATATTAACGAAGAGAGCAGAAGAAACATGACAGAAAAGAATAACGATGTTTACTTAATGTTGGAGAAATTAATTAGCTGCCAATCAATAACTCCTAATGATGATGGTTGCCAGTCTATAATATCTAATTTTCTTAAAGGCTTTGGTTTTGAAATAGAAATAATTGAAAAATCTGGTATCAGCAACCTAATAGCAACATATGGGACCAAAAGTCCAAGGCTTGCATTCGTTGGTCATACTGATGTTGTGCCAATCGGGCAAATTGACAAATGGAACACCCCGCCATTTGAACTTCATGAGGAAAATGGCAAACTCTTTGGTAGAGGCACTTCCGATATGAAAGGTAGTATAGCATCTATGATGATAGCTATTAAAGAACTACTAGAAATAAGCAAAAACATTAATGGATCTTTAATGATAATATTAACAAGTGATGAGGAAGGACCTGCTATACATGGTATACAAAGTTTAGTTAAAGAAGAACTAAAAAATACGGAGATAGATTTCTGTCTTGTTGGAGAACCTTCATGCAAGGAGTATCTTGGTGATACCATTAAAAATGGGAGAAGAGGATCTCTATCTGGCAATCTTGAAGTCAAAGGTATTCAGGGCCATATTGCATACCCACAAAATGCAAAAAACCCTATTCATTTATTCTCACCTGTTCTACAAAGACTTATTAATCAAGAATATGATAAAGGAAATGAGTATTTCCCGGCTACATCATTTCAAGTCTCAAATATAAATAGTGGCGCTGGAGCAAGTAACATCATTCCAGGCGTGTTAACAATGGATTTTAATTTTCGATACTCAACAGAAACTGACGCTGATTCGCTAAAAAAAACTGTAATCTCAATTCTAGATAGTGAAGGAGTTGATTACTCAGTAAAATGGTCTCATTCTGGAGAGCCATACTTGTCAAGAAACTCGAAACTCTTGGATGTTTGTTCAAAAGCAGTTAAAAATGTAACTAAAAGAGATGCTACGATATCAACAGACGGTGGGACATCAGATGGAAGGTTCATGGCAAAAATCTGCAATGACGTGATTGAGTTTGGTTTGGTGAATAAGACTATTCATAAAATAAACGAATCTACGACCTTGAACAATATCACTATGTTAAAAGATATATACTGCCAAGTCTTACAAAATATACTAACCAGTAAATGAAGTTGATTTGATTAACTGCTGCGTATAGTCTGATTTCGGATTTTGAAGCACAGTAGTTGTTTCACCTTGCTCAATAACCTTAGACTTTTTTAAAACACAAATTTTATGTGAAATCGCGCTAACCACTTTTATATCATGAGATATAAATATATAACTCAAATTATATTTCTTTTGAATCGATATAATTAAATCAAGTATATTTTTTTGAACAACTACGTCTAGAGCACTAGTTGGCTCATCCATGATTACTAATTTTGGTTTCAATGAAATGGCTCTAGCTATTGCTATCCTTTGTCTTTGGCCACCAGAAAATTGGTGTGGATATCTATGCATCATAGATGGTTCAAGACCAACATCATCTAAAAGCTCTTCGCATATTGTCACTAATTGAGTATCTGTATAGCTAGAGTAAGTAGATATACCCTCTGATAATATTTCCAGTATACTCAGTCTAGGTGATAGTGATGAATATGGGTCTTGAAAAACAATCTGAAAGTCTTTTCTTTGATTTCTTAAATCTTTTTTATTCATCTTTTCTAGTGGTTGACCATCAAATATTATCTGACCCTGATATTTTAATAGTTGAAGTATAGACATAGCTAGAGTAGATTTACCTGAACCCGACTCACCAACTATTCCAAGAGTTTCTCCAATATTAAGACTTAAGTTTATATCTGTGAGTGCGTAAAAATACTTTCTCTTACTTTCAAATAATGAATTCTTTGTTAAAAAACGACAGGTTAAATTGTTAATTTGTAATAATTGTTGATTAGAGATATTCTCATCAACTTTTCTCTCGGGTCTACAGTTAATTAATTCCTTAGTGTAGCTGGATTTCGGGTTATTGAAGATTTTATATGTTGAACTAGCCTCCTCTATTTCACCATCTTTCATAATAACAACATTATCAGAATAGTTTTTTATCAAATCTAAATCATGTGAAATGAGTATAAGAGACATGCCATTTTCTTTGCTGAGTTTTTTTAATAAACTTAATACTTGAAGCTGTAAAGTAACATCAAGAGCTGTTGTTGGTTCATCAGCTATTAATAATTTAGGATTGCATACAACTGAAATTGCAATCATGGCTCTTTGTCTTTGACCACCTGAGAGCATATGTGGATAACTATCAAGCATCTTATGATTGCATTCTAAACCACATTTAATAAATATAGATTCAATAATACTCTGAAATTTACTTTCATCGTTAGTAAGATGGAGTTTGATGACTTCGCATATTTGCGTCTTTAGGGTTTGCACAGGATTCAACGAAAGCATAGGCTCTTGAAATATCATCGAAATTTTATTACCTCTTATCTTTAAAAGATCCTCTTCAGTTTTTTTAAGAATGTCTTGCCCTTGGAAAAGTATTTTACCTTCTTTTGTTATAAATTTTTTCTTATCTAATAGCGAATTAATTGCTAATCCAGTCATCGATTTTCCCGATCCCGACTCTCCTACCAAACCAAGTATTTCACCTTCTCCAACTTTCATAGATATATTCTTAATTATATTTTTCCTATGAGAAACATCTAAAAAATCAATAGATAAGTTTTCTATTTCTAGTAAGTTGCTTGTCATGATCGTGAATCCATAGATTCTCTAATTCCTTCCCCTATAAATATGAGAAGTAAGAGTGTTCCAACAAGTACAAAGAATGTCGTTAGTGATAACCACCATGCCTCCACATTTTCTTTACCTTGAGATAATAACTCACCAAGACTAGGTGTATCTGGAGGGACTCCTAAGCCTAAAAAGTCTAGACTTGTTAGAATTAAAATCGCTCCACTTATTCTAAATGGTAGAAAAGTAATTACCGATACCATGCTATTTGGTAAAATGTGTCTTGTAATTATCTGATAATTAGATAAACCCATCGTTCTTGCAGCAATTACATAATCCATATTTCGGCCCTTCAAGAATTCTGCTCTTACATAATCGGATAATCCAATCCAACCAAATAAAGAAAGTAAAATAATCAAAAGCGAGAGGCTAGGCTCGAATAATGAAGAAAATATAATCAATAAATATAATTCTGGCATAGAACTCCATATCTCGATAAAACGCTGGAGAAAAAGATCAGTTCTGCCAACAAAATATCCTTGAATAGCTCCAAAAAAAATACCGATTACTACAGCAATAATCGTCAGTACAAGAGCAAATATTACTGATAACCTAAACCCATAAATTAATCTAGCCAATACATCTCTGCCACGATCATCTGTACCCAGATAATTATGTACTGATGGTGGTGCCGGATTTGGTGTTGAGTTATTTAAGTTTATCGTATTATAAGAATTTGGATTAAGAGGAAATATAGCCCAATTATCTTTTTTCCTAATTAAATCTTGCATAAAATCATCTTTATAGTCAGCTTCTGTTTCAAACATACCTCCAAAACGCGTTTCTTGATAATCTATAATGATTGGAAAATACAATTTATCATCAACCATCATCAAAATAGGCTTATCATTACTTATAAACTCTGCAAATATTGATAATAGAAATAATGAAGAGAAAATGTATAAACTATAGAGGTTTCTTTTACTTGACCTATACTTTTCCCAAATTGCTGTACCTCTTCCTTTCATTTGATTTACTCGTTCTTGCCCAAGCCTATAGAGGTAAATTTTATTCTTGGATCTACAAAAGCATAACTTAAGTCAGTTAGAAGTTTTGCTAATAGACCTAATAATGTAAAAAGATATAAAGTGCCAAGAACTACAGGGTAATCTCTGTGTAAGATTGATTCATAAGACAAAAGGCCTATACCATCAAGTGAGAAGATTGTCTCTATAAGAATACTCCCAGTGAAGAAAGCTGATATAAATTGTGCAGGAAAACCAGTCAAAATTGGGATTAGCGCATTCTTAAAAACGTGTTTGTATAATACTGCATTCTCTGACAAACCTTTAGATTTAGCCATTAAAACATATTGTTTATTTATTTCCTCTATAAAACTATTTTTAGTAAGCATTGTCATTACTGCAAAACTACCTATTACAGAGCAAATAATTGGTAGCGTCATATGCCATAAATAATCAAGTATCTTATCAAGGAAATTAAGATTATCCCAATTATCAGAAACAATACCTCGTGTCGGAAATATATCAAAGAAACTTCCTCCACCTAATAGTACTATCAAACCAATGCCTAAGACGAATCCAGGTATCGAATAGCCAATTAAGATAATAGTGCTAGAAATAAGATCAAAATTACTACCATGTCTTACTGCCTTCTTTATTCCTAATGGTATGCATATTGAATAAATAATTATAAAAGACCATAAGCCAAGACTAATTGATACAGGTAACTTATCTACGATTAATTCAGTTACACTCTGATGATGAAAATAACTATCACCAAGATTAAATGTGAGATAGTTAGCAATCATATCGCCAAATCTCTCTAAAAAAGGTTTATCAAATCCATAATATGCTTTAAGTTGTTCTATATGATTCTCGTCTAAGCCGCTCGAGCCTCTATAGATGTTAGATGAACCCGTTGACGCCTCACCTGATACATTAAGATTATTTAATTGACTGGTAATCTGTTCGATTGGCCCACCTGGAACAAATTGAATTACGGCAAAAGTGATAAACAGAACTCCAAATAATGTTGGAATCATTAAAGCTATTCTTTTTAATATATATTTAAGCATTATTTTAAATACCAAGTTTTCAAAACATAATCGGTCGGCTGATAGTATTTTGGTAATTTATTAGGCATACCGAATTTATCAAAGAAAGCAACTCTGTGCTCATTAATATACCAATTTGGCAAGAGATAAAACTCATTCCATAAAATACGATCTAATAAATGTGAGGCAGTAATCATTTCCTTTCGAGTATTAGAATATACAATTTTATCTATTAACTTATCTACATCTTTATTCACTATTCCTCCAACATTATATGATCCTCGTCTTTCAGCGCTGCTTGAATGAAACATTGCAATTAACTCATTACCAGGAGATTGTGATTGTGGGTAACTCATTACCATCATGTCAAAATCAAAAGTATCAACACGTCTCTGATAAAGTGAAACATCAATAGTCCTATAATTTAGTTGAATTCCAAGTTTTTTTAAATTCTTTGCAAAAGGTGCCAATATTCGTTCAAACCCTTTTTGAGCAAGTAAAAAGTCGAATTCTATGGGTCTATCATTAGTATCATATAAAACATTATCTCTTACTTCCCAACCAAGTTCATCAAATATTTTTTTTGCTTTTATAAGATTGTCTCTAAATTTATTACCTCTCATCATAAATGATAAATCTTTGTTTATGATTTTATTTAATGAAATATTTAGACTTTTAGCCATTTTAATCTCATCAATGGTGGGTGAGTTATTAGCAGATAACTCACTATTACTAAAATAACTTGTACATCTTTGATATTGATTATAAAACAAGTTTTTGTTTGACCAATCAAAATCAAACGCGAGCGTTATAGCTTTTCTAACTTCTTTATTTTGAAAAATTTCTCTCCGTGTATTAAAAATAAATCCTTGAATTCCTGCGTTATTCTCGTGCTTAAGTGATGTCTTAAATATCGTGCCATTAGTGAAATTTGGCCCAGAGTAATCTCTAGCCCATCTTTTTGAATGATTTTCGAAAATATAATCGTACTCTCCTGCCTTAAACGCTTCTAACCCAACAGTCATATCCTTATAGTATTTATATATAATATAATTGAAATTGTACATTCCTTTTGTTGTTGGCTCTGATGAGGCCCAATAATTTTCATTTTTTTTATATTTTATAAATTTTCCAGGCTCAAAAGAATCAATGATATATGGTCCACTAGCAATTGGATGATCAAGTATAGTATCTTCAAAGCTTTTTCCGTTTAACCACTTTTCAGAAAACACGGGTAAATCTCCTATTATCATGTGCAACTCTGGATTTACCTTTTTAAACAAAAACTTAATAGATTTATCATCTAATATTTTCGTGCTCTTGATATCAGACCAGTATATTCTGTACTGAGGATGGGAAACATTACTAATTAGAGTTTCGAATGAAAATTCAACGTCACGTGCTTTAATAGCATCACCATTAGAAAATCGAGCATTACTTTTAATAAAATAAGTTACTGACAAACCATCATCTGCCAAGTCATACCCTGAAGCGATATGTCCATAGCTTGATGAAGGTTCATCTAAGCTTCTGACCATCAAAGTTTCAAAAATGAGATTATTAATGCCGGCAGGTGCAAGTGATTTCAATAAAAATGGATTAAGGGATTCATATGTCCCAAATGCAGATAAACGAATTGTGCCACCTTGCTTTGCTGCGGGATTTACATACTCGAAATGCTTGAAGTTATCCGAGTATTTAGCTGGGTACCCTTGAGATATTGAATACTCAATAGAATAGGCCTTCTCATATGAGAATAAGAAAATGCATGCAGCAATCAAGATTAGTAAATGTTTAAGATTATTCATCAATTTTAAGATAATTCATATAATATTATGATATTCTAATTATAAGCAAATTTGAATCTGCATGATTAATCTAAAAAATAAAATAGCACTCGTAATAGGTATAGCAAGTGACAGGTCTATCGCCACTGGTATCGCAAAATCTCTTGATAAAGCAGGAACAAAGCTAATTCTCACCTATCAAAATGAAAAACTACTATCAAGAGTAGAGAAAATAGCTGATGATTTATCGATAAAACCAACTATTCTTCCATGTGACTTGTCATCTGATGCCGATATAACAGAGTTACGAAAGCAAATTGAGCACTCTCACAAAAATATTGATATCATAATACACTCTGCTGCCTATGCTCTGCGCGCTGAACTTGCAGGAGATTATCTAGAAAATGTCACTAGAGAAGGTTTTAAAATTGCACATGATGTAAGTTCCTACTCATTTTCTGCTGTTGCTAAAGAATTTAGAGACATAATAAATCCAGAGGGTTCATTGCTTACCTTGTCGTACATAGGTGCAAATAAAGTGGTGAAAAATTATAATGTTATGGGAGTTGCGAAAGCAAGTTTAGAAGCAAATGTTAAATATATGGCTGCATCATTAGGTGAACGTGGTCTCAGAGTTAATGCTATATCAGCTGGACCTATAAAAACTCTTGCAGCATCTGGTATATCTGGTTTTAATGAAATCCTAAAAATTGTCAGTGAAAAATCTCCCCTTAAAAGGAATGTTAGTGTAGATGATGTAAGCAATACTGCTCTTTTTCTAGTCTCCAACTTAGCAGATGGAATAACTGGACAGACAATTTATGTAGATGCAGGCTTTAATATAATAAGTGTCTAGTCTCCATATAAAGCTTTATCATCAACTTCTATAATAGAGTTTTTTTTGTAAATCTTAAACACTCTATCAAAATCTGATTCACTATATGTATTCTTAGAGAAGTTTACAAAATCTTTATAATTCTCATCTTTGTTGATTTTAGAAATTTTATTAATTGATTGTATATTAAAAATGATGGAGTCTCCTGATGGTAAAGTTTTAAATTGAAAACCGAGTGTTGGGTTCGAATTGAAAAATATATTCTTTAAATTCTCCTTTAATGCCTCAGAATCGGTTGATCCATTAAATGTTTCAAACGATGAATCAATTTTTGTAATACCTGCATTTAAATTATCTCTTAATTCCTCAGATGTAGTAATGAGAATCTCAGATGTTTTAGTATCAAGCACAAGTTTTTCTATTATTGATTTAGACTCTTCAAAGCTCATTTGTCTCTCTTCGACGTATTTATCGACCTCTGCCACTAAGAATTTGTCATCATCTACAAATATTGGTTGTGATAATTTGCTATTAAAAAGTATGTCGTCTTTGAATAGATCGTTGCGAACATGATTAAACTGGAAGACTCCACTACCTGAGTCTTTATTTACTCTGGAACTTGTATCTACTTTTATTTTAAGTAAATCTGATAAATATGCTATTCCATTATCACCTGCATAAACTATTTCATTCACCTCGTCAATTTTACTAAAAAACTTTTTAGCAACAATATCATTAAGAAGTTCTCTCCTAATATCCTCTTTGACGCTCTCAAACTTAGTAACTTTGCCTTGCGTAATAGATTTTACTGATACAATGTGGAATTTATTCTGATACTCGAAAGGTTCTGATATTTCACCTATGTCTAGGTTATATATAACAGACTTAAATGGAGTAGGTAAATCCTCTATGACATATGCACCCATAAATCCTCTATTAGCTTTGGATTCCTCGCTTACATCGTAATCTTCAGTTGCCTGCTCAAAAGATTTACCGTTTAAAAGGGCTGCATAAATTTCTTTGTGCATGCTACTATTTGCATCATCTTTTTTTTGTAAAGAAATATGAGAAATATTGAATTTATTTGTTCCACTATACATCCCATCTTTAATTCTGTTGTCATATTCATCTTTAATTTGACTATTTGGAATGTCAATTGTATTAGATATACTCTCTTTGCTAATTTCTATAAATTTAAATGTTGCATGTTCAGGATCTCGAAAATCTTTTTTATTAGATGTATAGTAATCAAAGAGGTCTTCATCAGAAATAACTAGATTACTCATTATTTTCGATTTTGATAGTATCTTGTAATTTATTACTCTTTCCTGAAATCTGTTTGAAGCTAAGTCTATAATTTCATTTTTGGTTAAAAATGACGTATCAGTTATAGATTGTTTCATTTGCTCACTTATACCTTTTTGGTACACATAGCTCTCATAGATTTCTGGCGTGACATTTAAACGGAATAACTGAGATTTGTATAGATCTTTACTGAATACTCCATTATCTCTAAATGCATTAGTATTATAAAGATTATCTAGAATAGATTGGTTATGAAATACCAAACCAAAATCACGAGACATTTGATCTATGAGTGTTGTTCGAATAATGTATTCAACTGTAATTTTTTTTATGAATTTATCGGTGTAAATTGGCGGTATTGAACCACCATAGTTTTTACTGAGTGCCTGTTTATACTGATAAACTTCCTGCTCAATTTTAGAGTTAGTAATAGTTTGATCATTTATTTTGAGGACATATGAATTACTCGGTGTCTGATAATCACCGAGCCCCATAAAAATCAATGGGATGGCCACAAGTACTATTAATAGACCAACAACCCATGAACTTAAATTTTCTCTTATTCTACTTAACATCTTGTAACTAACATTTCACGGAGACGAAGGGACTCGAACCCTCGACCTCCTGCGTGACAGGCAGGCATTCTAACCAACTGAACTACGCCTCCAGAAATTAAGATAATATTA
>MDTA01106149.1_pt1 | contig 31070 bp, 27 predicted proteins | sample 811151 | NCBI WGS metagenome assembly MDTA01 (sample SAMN05326648, study PRJNA326480) | marine metagenome | isolation source: seawater | place: Indian Ocean: South | collected 2010
GTAGTTCCTCCAACACCTACGCCAACGCCAACACCTACGCCAACACCTACGCCAACACCTACGCCTACGCCTACGCCTACGCCTACGCCAACTCCAACGCCTACGCCTACGCCAACGCCTACGCCTACGCCTACTGTTAGCACTACAGCTTCAAGCGCAACTACAGAGAGTACAGGTACCAGTAGTACAACTGAGAGCACAGCTACCAGTAGTACAACTGAGAGCACAGCTACCAGTAGTACAACTGAGAGCACAGCTACAAGTACAACTACAGAGAGTACAGCTACAAGTTCAACTACAGGAACTTCTACCTCTACTACAACCTCTACTACAACCTCTTCTACAAACTAGAGGTCATCCTCTGGTTAGAAAAGGTTGATAGATCTCTATCAACTATAGAGAGTGTGGCTTTTCTCTTGAAAGAGTGAGACTTGACTTCACAGATAATATTCTGATCGATTATGACTAAAGAATATCTCAAAAGAATTAGATTTCATGGGATTAAATTCTCGAGTAAAAAATTATTTGCAAGCCTATTCTTAGCTACATTTTTACAAGCAGCAAATGGTGAATCACATACCCAAAAATTTCATGATCATTCATACAATACTTACGGAATTACGGGCCTGGTAACTATCCCCTCAGCAAGAATGCAAGACGATGGTGAACTTGCTTTTGGGCTAAGTTCAGAGGAACCATTTAATAGATTGTATGGAAGGATTCAGCTATTCCCTTGGCTTGAAGCTGTTGTCAGATACACTGAAGGAACATACAAGGCATATAATCCAGGCTCTCAACAAACATGGAAGGATAAGGGCATAGATGCAAAGATTAGACTCATAAAGGAAAGCAATTTTTTGCCTTCTTTAGCTATTGGACTATCTGATTTTGGTGGAACAGGAGCATACTCATCAGAATACATCGTTGCTAATAAGTCATATGGAAGGTTTGACTTTACATTGGGAATGGGCTGGGGTGCTCTGGGCGAAAGAGGACATTTCTCTAATCCATTAGGATTTATTTCAGATAAATTCAAAGTAAGAGGAGGGCCAGGCGGCTCTGGATCATTATTAGGAGGAGCATTGGGCCTAGGAAGAATGTTTTCTGGAGAGAAAGCAGCCCTTTTTGGAGGTGTTGAATACTTTAGTTCATCATATCCTGGACTCACAATTAAAGCTGAATATGATTCTTCAAAATATTCTGATGCTGCAGGTGCATGCTACTACATCTTTGATTGTCAAAAAAAAGGCGATGTTGTAATAGATTCTCCTTTAAATTTTTCATTGAATTATGGTTTTAAGGTTGGGTACAGAGATAACTTAGATTTCTCTCTAGGCTATGTTAGAGGGAATACGATATTAGCAAGCGTAGCTCTTCATTCAAATTTGAATGACTTTGGAATAAAGAAAATAACTATGGGGACAGAGACCCTCAAAGAACAAACGCTCAAGCCCTATGAGCAACTAACAGATGGATGGAAGAAATATTTGAAAGATCTGATCATTTATCAGATGGCAAGATCTGGCTTTACTGTTCATAAGATAATTTTTGATAATGAGGAGCTTATTGTCGAGATCAGTCAGGCTGCCTACCCTAATCCTATTAATGCGATGGATCTTGCTTCAAGAATAGTTGCGAACAATGCACCAAAAAATATTGAAACTATTACCATCGTAAATTTTGATTCTGGAATTGAATCTTTAAGAACAACAATACCAATCAAAGATATTCAGAAAACAGTTCCGATAAGGCCTCTAAATGTAAATGATTTCTCGTTTAACTCTTTCAAAGAACTTTCTCCAGATGCCTTATCTTTCGATAATGAATCACTTTATCCAGACTTTACTTGGTGGATCCAGCCAAATATGACAGGAACTCTCCAGCACCAAGAAAAATTCTATTTTTGGCAACTCGAGGCTCTCATAAATGCCAATTTAGCTATCTCAAACGGAACTTATTTAAAAGGAAGCTACGGGGTAAAAATTAAAAATAACTTTGAAGATTACACTTATCATGTTCCTGATGGAAAATTACATCACGTTCGTCAAGATAGAAGGCTATACCTTACTGAAGGAGAAAATGGGCTTAGATATCTATTTTTTGATTACTTAACTAATATTAGCCCGAATATAAAGGCAAGATTAGCCGCTGGGTATATAGAGTGGATGTATGGTGGAGTAGGTGGCGAGATTTTATACACACCTGATAGTCAGCATTGGTCACTAGGGCTAGATATTTATCGAGTTAAACAGAGAGACTTTAATCAAAGGTTTGGGTTTCAGGAGTATGAGACAACAACTGGATTCCTAACGTTCTACTACAATATTCCATTTGCAGACCTTAGGCTAATTGCTAGTTACGGAAAATTTTTAGGTCAAGATGTTGGATATGATCTCGAAATTTCAAGAAGGTTTGATACAGGCGCAAGAGTAGGTGCAAAGTTTGCCCAGACAGATTGTGATGCATTTTGTACAGGCGAGGGCAGTTTTAGCAAGTGGGTATATTTCGAACTTCCACTGGATCTTTTTTGGGTCAATTCAAGCAGAAGGGGTTATACTGGTTATGCTTGGAGTCCATTAACTAAGGACTCAGGGCAGAAGCTTTCAATTGGTACCATTCATCAATTATCTTCTGGGATTGGCCAAGATGTGGACACTATTAGAAGAACACCATGGTCAATCAAAAAAATATTTTCTGGATTTGGAACAAAGAAAGTTGAGAAGCCTATCTAACTTTATTTAGACCACTCTAATGCATAGTTTGCTGAAAATTAATTGTTCATAAATCAAAATGAATACCAGTCATTCCAATTTTGAAGATAGTTTACATGAAATTAATATTTCAGATTTGCAGAATATTCTTTTTGGCGTCGAAAAAGAAAGCATTAGGATGTCTTCAAAAAAGATTTCTGAAAAAAGTCACTATCCTGAATTAGGCTCTGCGCTATGTAACAAATACTTAACTACTGATTTCTCAGAAGCACAATTAGAATTTATTACTCCACCATTTGATTCATCAGATTTAACAATAGAGTTTCTAGATGCTCTACATCACTTTGCATACAAAAATATTAAAAATGAGAGACTGTGGCCATTCAGTATGCCCCCATATATAGATTCTCCTGAGCAAATATCAATTGCAAATTATGGAAAGTCGAATTTATCTCACTTTAAAATGATCTATAGAGAGGGTTTGGCACTAAGATATGGCCGTTTAATGCAGGCAATATCTGGCATTCACTTTAATTTCTCATTGCCAAAATCAATCTTTCTTGAATTGGAGAGTAAAAATCAAATTTCAGAAAGAAGTTTCAGAGATGAGATTTACTTATCAGGAATTAGGAATATTTTTAGAAATAATTGGTTACTACTATACTTATTTGGAGCCTCTCCAATAGTCACAAAAAACTTCGAGTCTAGCTTATCAAAAGATTTTCTTTTCAAGAATGGAATTTACTACTTGCCCAATGCAACATCCCTAAGAATGAGCAATTTGGGCTATAACAATGTTTCAAGATCAGAATTATTCATTTCATTAAATAATCTAAATGAATACATTTCTGAATTATCGAGCGCGACGAATACTCAGTCAAAGAACTTTTCTTCAGAGAATATGAGAGGCCATGAAAAATTAAGACAGCTTAATAAAAATATTCTTCAAATCGAGGATGAATATTACTCTGTATCTAGACCCAAGAGCCTGATTAATGATGATTCTAGATTATTATCTAAGCTGAAAAGAGGAGGGGTAGACTATATAGAACTGAGATCTATTGATATTAATCCTTATAATAACTCTGGAATTTCAAAGAAGTCACTCGAATTCTTAAAATTGTTTACTACGTATTGTTTATTTTCCAATAGTCCTCGAATCGATAAAACTAGCCTAAGCAACATTAGAAAGAATGACTTATTAGTTTCAAGGATGGGCAGAAAGAAAGACTTACTTATATATGACCATAAAAACAAAGTGAAATTAATAAATCGAGCAAAGAATATTTTTGAGGATCTCTACAAATTGAATGAGATGATGGGAAATAATGATTCTTCAATAAGATATTTTGAGGCAATGCTAGATGACTCAAAACTCACCCCATCTTCAAGACTGCTTAATGAATTTCTGAACTTTGGTGGAAGCATTGAGGAATTAGGCATTAATATAGCAGATAAGCATAAAGAGTCATTAAATAAGAAAATGGCCCGTGATAATGGATTATTCAATAAAATTATTTTGAATGAAGTTGAGAGATCTAAGAACGAGCAAAATGAGATGGAATTAGATGAAAATCATGATCTTAAAATATTTTTGGATAATTATTTTAATGATTAGTTCGCTATCAGCCACAGCGACTCTGTGAGAGTAATATAAGGAAAAATTTCTTTAGTAATAAAGTCTATAATGATAGTAAAATATATAACTTTAGTTTAATCATGAAAATTTTAAAAAACCTTTCACTAGTCTTAATTCTCTTCATGGGAACGTCAGTCAATGCACAGTTAGACGAGATTGGCATGCTAGGAGAATTTGTTGAAGATTTCTCTGAGGTTAAAAGAGATGCACCAAGACTGCCAGATAGTGAAGATGATTATGATCAAGAGATAAATGAGTCAGTCCTAAAGGAGAATAATAAATTAACAGAAAATAATTTTGGCTATAGAAGTGGGAATACCTATATTCAAAAGCAAAGACCAAAATTTGATGATTTGCCATTGAGAGTATTTGGCTATGATTTTTTTGCTTATCGACCATCAACATTTTCACAGCTAAAAAATACACCTATACCTCCCGACTATCTTATTGGGCCTGGAGATAACTTAAAAATATTATTATATGGTAATGCTAATTATGAGTTTACAGTCCAAGTAACTCGTGAGGGCGATATATTATTCCCAAATTTAGGAAAGATTTATGTTGCTGGCCTTACTTTTGAGCAAATGCAAGCCACTCTCTCAAATATTATTAAGAACAAAATTATTGGCGCAGAAATTAATGTCTCCATGGGTAGCTTAAGAGCAATGAATATCTATTTACTAGGAGATGTATTTCAGCCTGGTATGTATACAGTAGCAGGGCTCACTTCACTAACTAATGCGATACTTTCAAGCGGAGGCATAAGTGAATTTGGCTCATTAAGAGATATTCAACTGAAAAGAAATGGAGAATTAATCCAAACGTTTGATTTCTATGACCTCCTGTTAAACGGTGATAATTCAGGTGACATAAGACTTCAATCAGGAGATGTTGTTTTTATTCCGCCGAAAGGCAAGTCAGTTGCTATCAGGGGTGAAGTGTCTAGGCCGGGGATTTACGAACTTAAAGATAGCGAGAGTTTAAAAGATCTGATTTCATTTGCAGGGAGACTCAAGCCAAATGCAAATAAGAATAAGATTGAGATACAAAGAATAGACGAAAGCATGGATGCATATAAGCTGATTAGAACTGATCTAAACAGCGAGAAGATTGAGCTAAAGAATGGTGATTACATCGGGGTCTTTGCTATTAATGATAAAATGAGACAATCAGTTCTTGTTACAGGACATGCTCTTAATCCCGGTTTTTATCCATGGTATGAGGGGATGAATGTTTCTGATCTTTTTGCATCAAGGGAAGATCTTTTGTCTATGACTGATCTTAAATATGTATTAATTAAAAGACAGCAAGAGACTTCACAGGACTATGATTTTCTCCAAGTTGATTTAGAAAAAGTTTTTAAAGACAAAAGCTCTGAGGAAAATATAAAGCTTAATGAAAGAGACGAAATACTCTTATTACCAAGCTTATTATCCACAAGCTTGATAACCACGAGGCTTATTCAGGACGAATATGAGTTTCAGGGAAATGAAATAAGACTAAAGAATGAATGGCAATCATTGACATATTTAAGAAGATCATTATCTGATGAGGATAAAGAGATCTCTAAGAGCACCCCATCTTTTGGATTACCTGATGCATCAGGAGACACGGGATTATCCCAAGAGGAGAACTTAGCAAATTATTATGAATATTCAATATATGATTACTGTATCCTTCCAAAGGAATTAGCCATCAGTGTTGTTGAGTCTTCTGGTTTTGAGATAGAGCAAACTATTTCACTCGAAGAGTTGAAAGATTTAAAAACTCCCCAAGATTTTGAGGCCCTAATCAATCTAGCAGAGTCAGATCAAGGAACTTCTGAGGAAAAAGATACAGAAGGTTCAATTGAGATGACACTCACAAGCGAATGCAGAAAGCAACTTCTCGATCCATATTTGAGAATAGTTGATAGGCAAACAAATAAAACAAATTCATTGGAATTAGTAGAGATAAATGGGAATGTTCATTTCCCAGGTAAATATCCATTAACCAAAAAAATGACTCTTGGAGATGCCGTAAAATCTGCTGGTGGTTATAGAGACTCAAGTTATTACTATGAAGTTGAGCTGAGCTCAATTGAGCCAGATGGCAAGGAACTAAGGTCCACTAATACATATATATCAATGAGTTCAAGTAAGGAAAATGAAAAAATTCTATCTCCGATGGATCATATTAATATCAAGAAGATGAATAACGATATAAAGACAGCATTTATCGGTGGTGAGGTCCTTTTCCCTGGAGAATATAGGCTGACTGGAGGAGAAACTCTGAAGGATTTAATTGATAGAGCTGGTGGCATTAAGTCCAATGGATCTATTGAGGCAGCATATTTCCAGAGAGAATCATTGAGAATCGCTGAAAAGGATAGATTAGAATCTGCTAGGAATGAGCTTAGAAGAAAAATTGTCCTATCAAGCCAAAACACTGGACTTGGACAAGAGAGCCTAACCTCTGACTCGGTAGCCCAATTGACGCAACTCGTTTTTACAGATGATATAGATGAATCAAAGCTTGGTAGGCTGGTTATTGATCTAAATGCAATCATTAAAGGCTCAGATACTCTGATTCTTGAAGATGGCGATAGATTGAATATCCCAAAAGTTAGGCAAACAGTCTCTGTTTTAGGCGAGGTCTATGTTCCAAATTCACACCTTCACAAATCTTCACTTAATCTTAATGACTATCTGCTATTGAGCGGTGGAGTGAATGAATTTGCAGACCTTGATTCGGCTTACCTAATTAAATCAGATGGAAGCATACAAACAATAAGTGGTAATTCTGCTTCATCAGGATTCTTTAGGTCAGGCGCATCAATTATACAACCCGGAGATACAATAATAGTTCCTGTTAAAATTCAGCCATTTAATGCCATAAGGGCATCTACAGAAATTACTCAAATCATATATCAAATGGCTATCGCTGCTGCTGCTGTAAATAGCTTTTAGATGAGCCTAAATGAAGAAATTATTTTTTAAATTAAAAAATCTTATAGACAAATCTGTTGATGATGAAGGCTTAAGAAAGATTGATCTGATTGGAGAGGATATATCTCTATTGGATTTATCTTCTCTTTTTCTAGTTTATAGAAAAATTTATCTACTTTTGATTCCACTTTGTGCAATTATTGCTGTTTTCATTGCTCTCTCCATACCAAGATACTATGAGGCTAAAGTTCTTATGGTTTCAAGTACTAGTAGCTCTTCAGGAGGCTCTCTTGGAAGTCTAATAGGCGGGGTTCTAGGAGGCAGCTCCTCATCAAGTTTTGATATTTCATCAGCTAAACCAAGCAAAGAGACTGCAATAGCGATACTTAGCTCGAAAAGATTCATAGAGAGCTACATTGAGAAGAATAATCTGATGCCATTAATCTTCAATAATTCTGAGATTGAAAATTCTGTCAAAGAACCAGATTTATCTGATGGTTATGAGCAGATAGAATCTTCTTTGAGAATCTACTACGACGCTGGTCCTTTAATTGAAATGACCGTCACTTGGGGAGAGCCGGCTTTTGCAGCTTTCATAGCAAATGGAATGGTAGAAACTGTGAATGAATTCATTAGGCAGGAGGCAATTGAAGAGAGCGGAAAAAGCATTGCCTTTTTAGAAAAAGAGCTTGGGAGCAAAGATGCAAATACAAATCAGATTCTATCGAAACTCATAGAGAGACAAATGCAATCAATGGTTTTGGCAAGCGTTAGAGAAGAGTATATGTTTAAAATAATAGATCCTGCCGTTGAGCCCAAAAACCCGAGCGGTCCTTCGAGAAGGCTAATTGTGATGGGTGCTATATTGTTCGGAACCTTTCTTTCATTTGTTATCTCAATGATTCACTTTCAGACAAGAAAATACTGGTAGATGCAAAGAAATCTTAAAATATAAAATACAGAAAATAAATATATGAAGATCCTTGTAACAGGCGGAGCAGGTTTTATCGGATCTGCTGTAATTAGAAAGCTAGCAGATGATGGCAATGAAGTCATTTGTTTGGATAAATTAACTTACGCTTCAAGCTTGTCTTCATTAAGCAATATTTCAGACGATGCACTGCTAAAGATAGAGCTAGAGGATATATGCTCTCTCGATCAAATGAAGCGAGTGATTGAAGAACATAAGCCTGTGAAGATACTTCACTTAGCAGCTGAGTCACACGTCGATAGATCAATTGATGGTCCTGATGCATTTATCAAAACAAACATTATTGGGACCTATAACTTACTAACAGCTTCTTTAGAATACTGGCGCCAACTTGAATCAGCAGAGAAAGCAAATTTTAGATTTCACCATATATCTACTGACGAGGTTTTTGGAGACCTTCAGCTTGATGACCCTCCATTTACTGAGCTTACTAGATATGATCCTAGTTCTCCCTATTCAGCCTCAAAAGCAGGTTCTGATCACCTCGTTATGGCTTGGAATCGTACATTTGGCTTACCGGTTGTATTAAGTAATTGTTCAAATAATTATGGGCCCTATCAGTTTCCTGAAAAGTTAATACCAGTTACCATAGTAAAGGCGATTAATGGCAGACCGATACCAATTTATGGAAAAGGTGATCAGATTAGAGATTGGCTGTATGTTGAAGATCATGTTTCTGCCTTAATAGAAATTATGAACAAAGGAAAGATTGGAGAGAGTTATAACGTTGGAGGCAATTGCGAAAAGACAAATTTAGAGGTTGTTACTAAAGTTTGTGAGATTCTTGATGAATCAGAAGTTGAATTACCAAATGGGAATAAAAGCTTTAAAGATTTAATAACATTTGTAGAAGATCGACCAGGCCATGACTATAGGTATGCAATCGATGCAACTAAAATTAAAAACGAACTTGACTGGGAGCCCAAGGAAACACTTGATTCTGGAATGAGGAAAACAGTTTCATGGTATCTCAATAATGAGGAATGGCTTAAAGAAATGTTAGGTTCTGATTTTGAATCACAGAGATTAGGATTAAGAAATAGCTCAAAAAACTGATAACTTAATTAAATAATGATTGAAAGAATTGAAACAAATATCAGTGGTGTGATCTTATTTAAACCAAAAATTTTCAGAGACCACCGTGGATTTTTTATTGAAACTTATTCCGAACAAAAGTATAGCTCCGTTGGACTTGATGTGAAATTTTTACAGGATAATTTTTCACATTCAAAAAAGAATACAATAAGAGGCTTGCACTATCAGGCAACAAAACCTCAAGGCAAATTAGTTAGAGTTACTCAAGGAAAGGTCTTTGATGTTGCTGTTGACATAAGAATTGGTTCGCCATCATTTGGGCAATCCTTTTCAACCATACTAGATGATGAAAAATTTTATCAATTATATATGCCGCCTGGAATTGCACATGGTTTTTGCGTGATTTCAGATTCAGCTGATTTTGAATATAAGTGCACTGAGTATTATTTTCCAAATGATGAAGCTGGAGTTTTGTACAATGATCCAGATTTAGCAATTGATTGGCCGTGTGATAACGCTTCTCTTTCTGAAAAAGATTTAAATTTCCCAAAATTATCTGAAATTTCTGAAGAAAAACTACCTGACTATCATCTTCTAAATAAAATATTATAAGGAAACGCTCTGAGCTTATGAGGAGAGAATTATGAAAGGAATAATACTTGCTGGAGGGAAAGCAACAAGGCTTTATCCGCTTACTCAAGTGGTATCCAAACAACTTCTTCCTGTTTATAACAAGCCAATGATCTACTATCCTCTGACTACTCTTATGCAAGCAGGGATAAGAGAAATACTGATTATATCGACTCCTCATGACTTGCCTTCTTACAAAGAATTATTAGGAAATGGAGAGCAATTCGGAATCGAGCTTAATTATGAAATTCAGGATGAGCCAAAAGGATTAGCAGAGGCATTTTTAATTGGTGAGAAATTTATAGGAAAAGAGAGCTGTTCATTAATTTTAGGAGATAATCTTTTTTTTGGCTCAAGATTTAGGGATTCCATTAAGAGGGCCGCAAAGGAAAATGATGGAGCATCTATTTTTGCCTACCATGTTGATAAACCACAAGCATATGGTGTTGTAGAATTTGATAGCGACTTTAAAGCTATATCCATTGTGGAAAAGCCTGATAATCCTAAATCTAATTATGCAGTCACAGGGCTATATTTTTATGATAATGATGTAATTGAAATTGCAAAAGATATTCAACCATCTGAAAGAGGTGAGATGGAAATAACTGATGTAAATTCAATATATCTAAAGATGAAAAAGCTAAAGGTGTTCACACTAGGTACAGGAACTGCATGGCTTGATACAGGTACGCATGATTCTCTAATTGAAGCTTCTTTGTTCGTAAGAACAATTGAAAATAGACAGGGAATTGCAATTGGCTCTCCAGAAATCGCAGCTTTTGAAAATAAATGGATTGATATGACTAAACTTCAAGAATCTTTGAAGAAATATTCCAAAGAGCATAGCTACTCGAAAAGTGTTCTTAAGACGATCGGATTATAGTTCGTTTATGCTATGAAGATTTTAGTAACTGGATCTGATGGCCAAGTTGGTACTGAATTAAGAATACAATCTGTTGGCCATGATTTTCATTTAATTTATACCGATAAAGCGCAAATGGATATTTGCAATTTAGATGAAATAGATTCAGTCATATCATCCACATCGCCCGATTTAATTCTAAACCTTGCTGCATATACAAATGTTGAGCTTGCAGAGGAAGAAGAAGATTTGGCATATCTAATTAATGCTGATGCAGTAAAGAATTTAGCTGAAGTATGTAAGGATCGTTCGCTACCATTAATTCATATATCAACTGACTATGTTTTCAGTGGAAAAAAAGAACAAGATTATACTGAAGATGATCAACCTAGTCCCATCAATATTTATGGCGCAAGTAAACTCTTAGGAGAGCAATACTTGAGAGAAATTTTACCCAATCATATAATTCTGAGATCAAGTTGGCTTTTTAGTAATCATTCAGGCCATAATTTTATTAATGCAATCTTAAATAAAGCTAAATCACAAGATCATATAAAGGTAATAAATGATATATTTGGATGCCCAACTTCAGTTAGGTCTCTCGTTGAATGTATTTTCTCTATATTGAGGGAGTATTCAAGAACAAAAGAGTTGCAGAATGGAACTTTCCATTTTGTAAATTCGCCAGCCTCTTCATGGCATATTTTTGCTACCCATATAGTGGACTTAGCTTTTAAGAATAAAATAATAAAAAAACCTGTTCTTGTTGAGCCTGTCTCTAATGAAAATTATGAAACAAAAGCTTCTAGACCATCCAATTCTTCAATGTCCTGTAATAGAATAAAAACTGCTTATAAAATTGAGCAAGTGAATTGGCGTTCAGAATTAACTCAGATAATGAAAGACTACAATAGTGAACACGGATCTACTTAATAATAATTTAATTAATATATGGCAGATTCTATCAAATAAGAATAGAGCGAGAATATTCTTGTTGATAATTATGATGTTTATTTCTGGTCTTGCAGAGTTACTTACTATTAGTTCAGTGTTCCCTTTTCTGACAGCAATCATTAATCCTGATGTACTTTTAGATTATCCAATTATTGTCAATACACTGGAATACTTTAATTTAAATAATAGTGAAAATTTCTTGTTCATAATGTCATGCTTTTTCTGTCTTGCTGTTCTTTTTTCCTGCATCATTAGAATTCTTATATTATGGTTCAATCACAAGTGGAGCTATGAATTAGCTGCAGACCTAGTAATTAGGGTTTTCAATAAGAGCTTGTATCATGATTACTTAACGCACATATCAAGAAATAGTAGTGAAATGGTCAGTGCAATATCGCATAAAACATCAAATTTAGTTCCTGCTCTAGTTGTACCATCCCTTAATATAATCCAGCTAATGATTTTGTCACTTTCAATACTTTCAGGGTTAGTGATCCTTCTTCCTACAGAGTTTTTAATTGCTGTTCTATCTATGGGAGTTTTCTACTCTATGATTGCTCTATCAGTTAGGAGTAAACTTACAAGAACATCTGAGATGATATCTAGGAATCAAATCCAAACTATTAAAGTGCTTCAAGAATCGCTAGAAGGCATTAAAGAGATAATTCTTGGCAACTATTATCAACACTTTATTGATGAGTTTTCAAAAGCTGAGAGGCCTTACAGAAGAGGTTATGGATTAAATGCATTTTTGATTATATCACCAAGATTTCTAATTGAGGCAATGGGTGTTTCATTAATTGTAGCGTTAGCATATTGGTCATTTGCTAGTTCAGATAACCCAAGTTCTACATTACCATCTATTGGAATACTCGTATTAGCAATACAGAGATTATTGCCATACATCCAGCAAATTTATCAAGCCTATGGAAGCATCAAGGCAAATTCAAAAATGAATCAGGAAGCGATAGATTTATTAATAGAGATCAAGCGAGATCGATCTAATATTCACAAAGAAAATCAACAGCTAGAGTTTGAAAATTTAATAAAGCTTAATAAAGTAAATTTTTCTTATGGCTCAAGACAGAGCTTTGCTCTACAAAACATCAACCTTGAAATAAGAAAGGGTGATAGGGTTGGCATCATTGGATCCACTGGTAGCGGTAAAAGTACGTTAATTGATTTCATGATGGGCTTATTACCATTCAATCCTGGTGAAATAATTATAGATGATTATGCTCTAGATAAGAATTCTGTTGCTTTATGGCAAGAAAAAATTATCCATGTCCCACAAAATATTTTCCTTGCCGATACTTCTATAAAAAATAATATTGCCTTTGGAGAAGATGAGAACCTTGTCTCTGATAAAAGAATAAAAGCCTCTATGAAAGCGGCTTTTTTGGATCAGTTCATCGACACACTTCCTCATGGACTAGAGACGAATGTTGGTGAAAAGGGTTTGAAACTTTCTGGTGGACAAAGACAAAGAATAGGAATAGCAAGAGCTCTTTACAAAGGAGGTCAAGTTTTAATATTGGACGAAGCTACCAATTCGCTGGATATGGAAACTGAGAAGAATATTGTAAAAACAATTAATGGCTTAGATAAGAACATAACATTGATAACAATTGCTCACAATCTCAGCACTGTTAAAGGGTGCGATAGATTAGTTGTAATGGAGCAAGGAAAAATAATTGCTCAGGGCGACTATAAAACAATTTCTGAATCAAATGAGTTTAAAAAAATATCAGGCGACTTACTAGATTAATGATGAGTATATCGAAAGATCATAAGATAGTCATAACTGGCGCAGAAGGTTTTATAGGTAAAAATCTATCCAAGGCTCTTCAGGAATATAATATTTGGAAGTTTGATAGATCAGTAAACTCATTTTTTGACATTGATTCAATGAAGGAGCTTATTAATGATGTAGATATGATATATCATTTTGCTGGTGTGAATTCTGGAAGTGGATTTCAACCTACCATTCAAGAATTAAATCAAAATAATGTAGATGCAACATTTAATCTAGTCAAAGCTATTGAAAAGTTCACCAAAGTTCCACCCTTGCTTGTAACTCTCTCAAGTATTCATGTTTATGATAAGACGAAGACCCTATTTCAAGAGGATCAAGACCTAGCACCTTCCTCGACTTATGGCATGAGTAAGCTAACCCAAGAGGTAATTATTAATAAAGCATCTAAGATGAAAATACTTAGACCTTTGATATTCAGAGCATCAAATATTTATGGCCCTGGATGTAAACCAAATTATAATTCAGCATTAGCAACCTTCTGCCATCAAGTAATAAATAATGAAATAATTCCACTATATGCAAATGGTGATGCCACAATGGACCTCATTTATGTTGATGATGTAGTTCGAGCTCTAATGAATGCCCCACATTTTGAAAAATCCAATCATTCCACATTTAATTTGGCTAGTGGAGAAATAATAAAAATAAGTGAATTAATTCATATTTTAGGTGAAATCAGTGGAATTGAAATTAAAACAAGAAAGATTGATTCAGACATGGTCAATTTCAATATATGCAAGAAAAGATTTGATTCAGTTCTTTCTAATTTTAAACTTACTGACATAAAAGAAGGAGTTAGGAGTACCTATGAGCAAATCTGATATTAGAGGTAAGGAAGTTCTTATACTAGGCGGCGGTATATCTGGACTCTCAGCTGGCTGGATTTTGAAGCGTCTTGGTGCACAAGTAACAATAGTTGAAATGAATGATCATTTGGGAGGAATTGGCAGAACACATACTTTAAATGGAAAAAAATATGAATTTGGGCCTCATATTCTTCACGCTGATAAAGATCATACTATTAGCTTCTATGAGCAATATGGCACAAGAGAAATTGAATATTATGCAAAAATGGCTCATGGAGACTCTTTTGATAATCTCATAGATTTCCCTTACTCAGTTGATTCTGTTTTTCAACTTCCAAAGGCTTTAGGTCGAAAAGTTGTTAAAGAATTATTCGAATCAAAAAATATAAAAATTGATCATTCAAATTTAGAAAAATATTTAAGATCTGTTGTAGGAGATACTCTTTACGACGAATTCAATGCAGGATATTCAAGAAAATTCTGGGGAAAAGATCCCAAGGAAATTCCTGCAAATGGAGCTGCTTCATGGATTAGCCTAAGGACTGATGACAAGAGGCTATTCACTACATGGCAGGCTTATCCTAAAGGAGACTATAATCAATTTATGGAGTGGGTTGGTAAAGATATACCTAGAATTCGAGCAAAAGTAGTTGGCCTTAATAAGGGAAAGTCAAAAATTAACTCTGTCATAACAGACCAATCAGAAATTTCTGCAGATATTTATATTTCAACAATACCATTAAAGTCATGTTTTCCTAAAATGCCCACTGAACTTAGTTATGCAGGCAATGTTTTGGTTGCAATTAAGTTGAAAGACGGACCAGTATTTCCATCAGGTGTTGGCGGAATATATTACCCGGGAAGCAAATACAAATTCAAAAGAGTTTGTGAATACCCTTCCATGACGGAAAAGGATTATCCAAATTTAACTGGTGGCACACTTATTGGCTTTGAATACAATACTTTTCCATGGGAAGAAAAATCATATCCTGAGGATTTTTACATTGAAGACTCAGTCAAGGCTTGTAGGGAAATATTAAATTTAGAACCAGAGGCCTTAAAGTTTCATTCACATGATGACATATATCCTATAAGAGATGAGATACAGATGCGGGCATATTCAAATATAGAAAAAGAAGTCAGTCAATATGAAAACTTCTTTCTAAATGGGCGATATGGAAACTTCGTATATACAAACATGAATGACTGTTTTGAGATGTCATTTGATCTAGTTCAGAACTTAGCTTCAATGGATGAGAAAATACTTAGATCGGAGATAGGTTTGTGAAACTAAGTGTATGTATTCCGATATACAACGGCGAGAATTGCTTAGAAGAAGCTTTGAATTCTTTAAAATCTCAGACTAGATTACCAGATGAAGTCATTATCCGAGACGATTGTTCTACAGACAATGGAAGTGAGGTCATAAAAAAATTTAATGACCTAAATATTGATTTTTCGAGAAATAATGAGAATTTAGGCTGTACTGGAAACTGGAATAAATGTTTACAGGAATCAAGTGGCGATATTGTAACTTTTTTACATCAAGATGATGGTTTTGAGCCGAGATTTCTAGAGAATCTTGAAAAAGATTTTCAAAACAATATGAATAAAATTGGTATGTGGTATTGCAATACGCATATTAAAGATACCCAATCCCATGCTTCAGATAAAACCTCGAGACTACAGAGTGGACAAGAATCAATACGAAATATTTTTACATGGGATGAAGCGCCTGCACCTACAGGAGTTAGCTTCAAGGTCGCAACACTTAAGGATATAGGATTTTATGATCCCAAATACAAAATCGCATGTGAGCCAGATCTATATTTTCGAATTGTTCTTGGCGGGTACTCTATTTATAAATCAGAAGAGAATCTAGTTTGGAGGACATTGCCACCAACAAGAGCGACTAATACATTTGGTGGGACTGAAAGATACTATAGTGAGTGGATGATGTTTCTGGAAGATCATTCATCCAATTCTAATTTAGTAGACAAAAATATGATTAATCGAGCATTGTTTAACTTCTATAATCATACGTCTTCCTCAATAATCTCCAATATCACAAGACTGAGATTTTCAGAAGTGACTGGAACATTGAGAATAATTTTTTCTAGAGCAAGAAAATTTGAAGAAAAATATGGTGTAAGAAGTATGAATTATATAAAGTTCTTTGCACTCCTTATAAAAAGTATGACAAAAATATTCTATTTATTTGTTAGAAGAAACCTAGCACTAGCATATAGAAGAATAAAATGAATGCTTAAGTCATATTCAAATTATAAAATTAAATTTACCTATGGTGAACATTATGAAATTTTTTCCTGACAATTCAGATTACTCCTTAAAAGAGTTTCTACTGACATACTCAAATTTATTGGAGAATGCACTTAGAGAGATCGATGAAACCACTTTGCAAGACACCTTTAATTGTCTTTCCAAGGCCGTCCAGTCTAAAGCAACAATTTTTACATGTGGAAATGGTGGGTCGTCATCTATTGCAGAACATCTAGTATGTGACTTTATTAAGGGTGCAGCTACAGACTCTGCTATTGAGCCAAAAGTATTTCCTCTTTTAACTACCCCAGTTATCACAGCAGTCGCAAATGATATATCCTATGACGATATATTCTCATTTCAGATAGAAAAGTATGCTGATGAAGGAGATGTTATATTATGCGTTTCAAGTTCTGGTAATTCTCCAAATATAATAAAAGCAATTGAGTCCGCTAAAAGAAAAAAGATGCCATCTATAAGTTTTGTTGGTTTCGATGGTGGCAAGGCAAGTGAGATTAGTGATTTCAGTGTTCATGTCAGCTCCAATAATTATGGCATTTGTGAGGATGCACACCATATATTAATGCATGTATTTGCTCAGTACCTCAGGCTTCGAAATATTGATGATGAGAGTAAATTAGGAAACATAAAATTCTAAAGTCCAAAAACGCTAGAGTAATTATCAAATATTCAACTTTCATCTATTGATTTAGTGGATAAAATAGTAAGGAATGAGTAAAAAGAAAAATGTTCTGGTCACTGGTGCTGATGGCTTCATTGGTTCTCATCTTACAGAGATGCTAATTGATGAGGGTTTTAATGTAAGAGCTCTATCCCAGTATAATTCTTTCAATAATTGGGGTTGGCTTGAAGAGATAAGACATAAAGAAAATATTGAAATAATAACTGGAGACATCAGGGATCCTCACTTTTGTACAGAGCTAACAAAAGGGGTTGAAAAGATTTTTCATTTAGCCGCTTTAATAGCAATCCCTTATTCTTACGTCTCTCCACAGAGCTACATTGAAACAAATATAACGGGCACGCTTAATATTTGCCAAGCTGCCAGAGAAAATGGGAATATAAGAGTTTTACATACTTCAACTAGTGAAGTCTATGGGACAGCTAAATATATTCCAATAGATGAGAAACACCCCCTTCAGGCTCAATCACCCTATAGCGCAACAAAAATCGGTGCTGATGCAATTGCAATGAGTTACTACAATTCATTTGACCTACCTTTAACAATTGTAAGGCCTTTTAATACATATGGGCCAAGACAATCAGCCAGGGCAGTTATACCAACTATAATTTCTCAAGTTGCTTCAGGCTCTAGCGAGCTAAAGATTGGGGATCTGTCTCCAACTAGGGATTTTAACTATGTTCAAGATACTTGTAGAGGTTTTATAGCTATTTCAGAAAGCCCAAAAACAGTTGGTGAGGTGATTAATATTGGTTCAAATTATGAAGTATCTATAAATGATCTTATGTTGCTAATCAGGGACATCATGAATTCTGATATTGAGTTTAAGACTGACCCATTGAGAATAAGACCAGATAAATCAGAAGTTGAAAGACTTTGGTGTGATAACTCTAAGCTTGAAGAATTAGTCGGATTTAGACCTCAAATTAAATTAGAGGATGGTCTTAGAAAAACAATCGACTGGTTCCTTGACCCTAGGAACTTGGAAAAATATAAGACTGATATATACAATGTCTAGTGACCTAATTGGCTTCATTCGAGAGATATATGGAGAAGGCAGTATCTCTCTCCACGAGCCAAAGTTTGATGAAAGAGACAAGGATCATTTAGCTCAGACTATCGATTCAACATTTGTATCAAGTGTTGGTCCTTTGGTTGGCGAATTTGAGAAGAAGATTTGTGAGTTTACTGGATCTAAATATTCTGTTGCAGTCGTCAATGGTACTGCAGCTCTTCATGTCTCACTCTTGCTATCAGGCGTTAAACAGAATGACGAAGTTATCACTCAGGCTTTAACTTTCGTAGCTTCTACAAATGCTATCCATCAATGTAATGCAAAACCAATATTTATAGATGTTGATAAGAAAAGCATGGGAATGAGCCCAGATTCTCTAAGAAAGTTCCTTGAGCAAAATTGTGAAATAAGAGGATCAAAATGCATAAATAAAGAAAGCGGAAGAATTATCAAGGCCTGTTTACCTATGCATACTTTTGGATTTCCTTGTGAAATTAGCAAGATCAAATCAATTTGTGATGAATTTAAAATCAACCTTGTTGAAGATGCGGCTGAATCAATAGGGTCATTTTATCATAGCAAGCATACAGGGTTATTTGGTGAGTTTGGAATCTTGAGCTTTAATGGGAACAAGATAATCACAACAGGTGCTGGGGGTATGATACTTACAGATAATGAGGAATTTGCCAACAAAGCAAGGCACATTAGTTCAACCGCAAAGATTCCCCATAAGTGGAATTTTGATCATGATATTCCTGCATTTAATTATAGAATGCCGAACATTAATGCCTCATTAGGCATAACCCAAATTGAGAAGTTACCAAGTTTCCTAGAATCTAAGAGGGATATAGCAAGTCGCTATATAGAATGGGGCAGTATGAATGGATATCAATTTCACCAGGAAAGTGAAGGCACAATATCAAATTATTGGCTCAATACAATAATAACAAAAGACAAAAATCAAAGAGATACTCTTCTAAAAGATACCAATGCATCTGGAATTATGACAAGACCTGTGTGGACTCCTATGCATTTACTTCCATTCAATAGTTCTTTTCAGAAAGACGAGCTTAAAAATACCATCTGGCTTGCAGATAGAATAGTTAATATTCCCAGTAGTCCAATAAATGTCTAGTAAAAGAAAGGTTTGTGTTGTCACTGGTTCAAGAGCCGAATATGGACTGCTCAAACTAACAATGCAGGAAATAAAAGAGGCAAGTGACTTAACCTTGCAAATAATTGCTACAGGATCACATCTATCAAGAGATCTGGGAGAGACATTAAGCGAGATAGAGGATGATGGGTTTATTGTTGATTGTAGAGCTAGCATAATTGGAGAAGATGACTCAGCGGGATCTGTTGTTAATTCAATCTCGATGGCATTAGAAAAGTTTTCAGAATTCTATCAAGAGATTTGTCCGGACATAATTTTGGTATTGGGTGATAGATATGAAATATTTGCTGCTGCATCTGCTGCTCTTATTCATAAAATACCTGTCGCACATATTCATGGTGGAGAGGTTACCCAAGGAGCATTTGATGAATCAATGAGACACTCAATAACAAAAATGTCCCATTTACACATGGCCTCATGTGAACTTCATGCCAATAGAATCATCCAGATGGGAGAGGATCCAGAGAGTGTATTTAATGTTGGAGCACCAGGTATTGAAGCTATTAAATCAATACCATTATTAGATAAAAAAGAAGTTGAAAAGAAATTATCATTCCAGCTATCTAAAAGAATATTTTTAGTAACATATCATCCAGAAACTCTAAATCATTCGATGAGTCCAAGGGATCAAATAAGGAGCATTTTAGATGTATTGAAAGGTTTTGAGGATGTATCGATAATATTCACTAAAGCAAATGCAGATCCAGGAGGCAAAGATATTAATGATGAGATCGCTAATTTTGTTCAGACAGATCCAAATAGTTATTCTCTTTACCCATCTTTAGGTCAGTTGACCTATCTCTCATTAATGAATTTATCAGATGCTGTAATTGGAAATTCATCAAGTGGTATTATTGAGGCGACTGCATTAGGTAAAGCTGTAATTAATATAGGAGATAGGCAAAAAGGAAGGGCTTTTTATCAAAACATAATACATTGTAGTAATGACATTAAGGATATTAGGTCAGGGTTTTCCAAGCTTAAAAAATTTAGTGTTGAATCATATGATAATCCACAAGATGGAGGTAAAACATCCTCCAAAATTGTTAATATCATCCGTGATGCTGATCTGAGTAATATCCTGCAAAAGAGATTTGTTGATTCTTAAAACAATAGATTTTTTAGATATGAATAGAATAGATAATAATAAACAATTAATTTTTATGAGTTAGTCCATGCAAAACATAAATATTGGCATAATAGGAGCTGGATACATTGCGGAAGAGCATCTAAAGGCAATAGATCATATCGACAGTATTTCAGCAAACATGATTTACTCCAGAACTTATGACAAGTCTCTCGATATATCAGAGACATATAACATTCCAAATGTTGCTAAAAGTTTTGATGATTTTTTAGAAAAATCAAATGAGCTTGATGGAATATTAATACTTGTGTCAGTTGAAAATATGTTTGATGTAACAAAGACTTTATTGCCATTGAATATACCACTTCTGATTGAAAAGCCACCTGCCTTATCATTAACTGAAATAGAAGAATTGTCATCCTTAGGCGATGAATATAAGACTCCAAATATGATTGGCTTCAATAGAAGATTTTATTCAATCTATCATCAGGGAAAAAAAATTATTGATGAGCATGGAAGCCTCCAGGGATTAGCAATTGAGGGTCATGAAAGGTTTTGGAAAATTAAAGATGATCTCTCAGATGAAGTCAGAGAAAAATGGTTATATGCGAATTCCTCTCATACCATAGATCTAATTGATTTTTTTGGGGGAGAGATTGATGAGATAAATACATTTTCTAATTCAATATATGAAAGATATGGAGATCAATTTGTCGCATCCATTAGATTTAAATCAGGAGCTCTGGGATCTTATATATCCAACTGGTATTCTCCAGGTGGTTGGTCAGTTCAACTTTTTGGTGAAGGGGTATCTGTAATATTCAAGCCATTAGAAAAAGGCTTATGGATTGATAGTGATTTTAATCATCATGAAATTCAGCCTTCTAATCATGATTTGGATTGTAAAGAAGGTTTCATAGCTCAAATGGAATGTTTTAAAAACCTTATAGTAAATAAAAAATTAGAATGGCCAGCTTTATCTCTAAAGTCTTCAATGAATACTATGAGAAATATAGAGAGATTTATTTTGAAATGATTATTAACTAACTATCTATGACTACAAAAAATATAATCATTATAGGTGCAGGCGGACATGCAAGATCAATTACAGATGTTGTTGAATCAGATGGAGATTTTCAAATTCATGGTTTCGTTGATAGTAATCTTAATATAGGCGATAAGTTTTGTGGCTATGATGTGATAGGAAGCGATGATGATTTGTCTGATATTTTACCTCATGCTGAGAATGCTTTAATTGGTATAGGTCAGATATCTAATCCAAATATAAGACAGAACCTTTTTCAATTGCTCAAAGAAAAAGGCTTTAAATTGCCTGCAATTTCTTCCCCGAGCTCTATTATTTCTGTAAATAGTTTTGTTGGTCAAGGCACTATTATCATGCATGGCGCAATAGTTAATTCAGGAGCTAAAATCGGAGAAAACTGCATAATAAATACTGGATCAATCATAGAGCATGATGTTGAAGTTGGTGACAATACGCACATTTCAACTGGAGTCATAGTAAATGGTTCATCTAAGGTAGGGAAATCATCATTTATAGGATCAGGTAGCGTGATAAGGAATAACATTAATATCGGAGAAAGATGCTTAGTCGGAATGGGATCCAAAGTATTAAATGATCTGCCTGACTTCGCCGAGCACAAAGACTAGAAAAAATGGTGTATATAATCGCAGAAGCTGGAGTGAATCATAATGGATCTCTCATTGAAGCAAAGAAACTCATTAAAGCTGCAAAAAATGCTGGAGCTGATGCGGTCAAATTTCAAACGTTCAAGGCTGAGTCTTTGATTTTAGAGGACACTAAAAAAGCTGAATATCAAAGAAGAAACTCTAGTAATGAGTCTCAATATGAGATGCTTAAGAAGTTAGAATTGAGCTACTCTGATTTTGTAATTTTAAAGAAATATGCCGAAGACAAAAAAATTGATTTTCTTTCATCTGCCTTCGATTTAGAAGCTTTAGAATTTCTAATCTCATTAAATCTATCTAAATATAAGATACCGTCAGGCGAAATCACGAATAAACCTATGCTCAAAATAATTGGCTCACTGAATAAGCCTACAATATTATCAACTGGAATGTGCTCTATAAAAGAAATCCAAGATGGATTTGACGTTCTTACCACCTCTGGTTTAAAAAAAGATAATATTACAATCTTACATTGTAATACTGATTATCCAACCAAGTTTATTGATGTTAACTTATTAGCTATGCAGAAAATTAGTGAGATATTTAAGGTTGATGTTGGATATTCTGACCATACACTTGGCAATGAAGTATCAGTAGCAGCGGTAGCTCTAGTGGCAAAAGTTATCGAGAAACATCTAACTTTGGATAACACTTTGGATGGTCCAGATCATTCTTCTAGCCTTGACCCAGATCAGTTTGAAAATTTAGTTAAATCAATTAGAAATACAGAGTCAGCTCTTGGTAAAATAAAAAAAACCCCTTCCTCAAGTGAAAAGGCAAACATATTTTATGCTCGCAAATCTATTGTTGCTTCAAAAGCTATCAATAAAGGGGATATATTTACTGAAGACAATCTTGATTGCAAGAGACCGGCAGGTGGAATATCACCAATGCATTGGGATAGCATTTTAGGAAAGATAGCAAAAAGAGAATACTCTAAGGGCGAGTATATTGAAAAATAAAATCAGCAAAAAAAAATCTGTATTTATAAATAGGGATTAACTGAATGTTTAAATTTAATCTATGAAACACTTACTTCAAAAACAAAACATAACAATCAAAGAGTCACTGAGTATTCTTAGTAAGACTGGCGAAAAATGCTTGGTAATTGTTGATGATAAGAACAAATTCTTGGGCACATTGAGCGATGGAGATTTGAGGAAGTACATTCTTACAGGCGCTTCTCTGAATGATAGCATTTCTGATATCTATCAAACAAATTGCATTTTCTTTAAGGAAGATGATTACAGCGAGGAAACAGCAAAAAAAATATTCTCACGAAAAAGAATAGACTTAATCCCAATAGTCAATTCTCAAAATAACGTCACAAAAATAGTCTTTTGGGATGATCTTCTTTTAGGCACAAGACATAGAAAAAAGAAGATAAAGCTACCCGTTGTCATAATGGCTGGAGGCGAAGGCACAAGACTTGAGCCATTTACAAAAGTTCTTCCAAAGCCACTAATGCCAGTCGGTGAAGATACAATTATCGAAAGAATTATTGAGAAATTTACCTCAGTTGGAGCTGAATGTTTTTATTTTACTGTGAATTATAAGAGTATGCTTTTAAGAGCATTTTTCGAAGAGCTTTCACCTAAATATAAAGTAAACTTCATACATGAAAAAAAACCTCTTGGAACAGCCGGCGGCCTAAATCTTTTAGCTAAAGATATAAATGAGCAATTCTTCATTTCTAACTGCGACATTATTGTTGATTGCGATTATCGAGATATTTATGAGTTTCATACTAAGAATAAGTATGATCTCACTTTGGTTGCCTCAGCTAAGAATTATGAAATTCCATATGGAACATGTGATGTGTCAGAAGGAAAGCTCAAAGCAATTAAGGAAAAACCATCTCTAAACTATCTGGTCAATACTGGCTTGTATATACTTCAGCCAGAATTAATCAAGCTAATACCCAAAAATAAAGTCTACAACATGACCGATTTAATTGAGAAGATGTTATCCGATCAGATGAATATAGGTGTATTCACAGTAGATGAGAACTCTTGGATAGATATTGGGCAATGGGCTGAATATAAGAAAGCTGTAGAGATCTTAGGTTGAGTAATAAGGCACTAATTGTTGGATTTGGATCGATTGGTAATAGGCATTACAAAATTTTATCCGATATGGACGAATTTGATAGTGTGGCTGTAGTGAGTCAACAATCTAATCTTCCAGTTGATTCATTTGGATCGCTGGATGAAGCTAAAGATTTCGCTCCGGATTATGTGGTAATAGCATCAGAAACCCATAAACACCATGAGCAACTAAAATTTCTAATAGAAAACTTTTCGCCCAAAAATATCTTGGTTGAAAAACCTTTATTCGAAAGTTTCAGAGAAATTGATAAATCCAGCATTCCGATATTCGTTGGTTACAATCTAAGATTTCATCCATGTATCAAGAAAGCTAGAGAACTGATTCGTGATCAAGAAATAAAAGCTGTTTATTCTTCTTGTCATTCATATCTTCCTGAATGGAGAGATAAGCCATATCAAGATACTTATAGTGCCTCAAAAGCTAGGGGTGGAGGGGTATTATTAGACTTAAGCCATGAAATAGACTTGATTATGTGGCTTTTTGGAGAAGTAGAGATTGATTTTGTTAAATATGGAAGATTCTCGAATTTGTCACTTGATTGTGAAGACTCATTTTTACTATCAGGAACATTACCTAATAAAGCTCCGGTTGAGCTTTCTTTAAGTTATTTCTCTCATATTTCTAAGAGAGAATTTCATATCGTTACAAGCGAACTCTCAATTCTTATAGACTTAGTTACAAATGTGATAAGAGTCAAGGGGTTAGGAGAGTCCTTGGTAACAGAAGAGTCAATGGACTCTTTTGAGATTAACCAAACATATATAAACCAACATAAGGAGATAATATCCTCAAATATCATCAATACCTGTAGGATTTCAGAAGGAATGATGGTTAATAAATTTATAGATAAATTAATCTGTTGGAAAAGAAATTGAGCATATTATGCACAATCTGTCTTAGAGGCGGATCAAAAGGAGTGCCTGGGAAAAACTCAAGACACTTGAATGGTAAACCGCTGATGGATTATACAATTGAGCAGGCTATTGAATGTGGACTATTTGAAAATATAGTAGTTTCAACTGACTCTGAAACAATTGCAGAAAATGCGAGACGATTGGGTATTGATGTTTGGTTTACAAGACCAGCTGAGCTTTCTACTGATAAGGCTGCAAAAGTGCCAGTAATCATTCATGCACTCCATGAGTCTGAAAAATATTATAAAAAGACATACTCAGTAGTAATGGATCTAGATGGAACTTCTCCACTTAGAAAAGTGTCTGATATTGAAAATTCATTAAAACAATTCCAAAAAAGTGGCGCTAACAATTTAGTAACTGTCTGTAAATCCAGAAAGAATCCTTATTTTAATATGATTGAAAAGAGAAATGACAGATATAAAGTTGTTATCGAGTCTGATACTCCAATAAATCGAAGGCAGGATGCACCAGAAGTTTATGAAATGAATGCATCAATATATATCTGGAAAAGGCATTGCTTACTAGAGGAAAATAGAATAATAAACACATACACCGATTGTTATATAATGCCTGAGGATAGATCCGTAGATATAGATACTGAAGCAGATTTTAATTATGTTGAATATCTTATGGCGAAGAATAAAGACTAAGTAAAATTTCGTATATAGATAATTAAGTTTTTAAGATGAGAGACTATAGGGAAAAATATGATTTAGGAGAAAAAACAGCCTATGTCATAGGTGGTCAAGGACTAATTGGCATAGAAATTTGTAAGGCACTCAGAGATTTTGGAGCAAAAGTCATCTCATTAGATATTGGGCCTGAATCATTTAAGTCCTCAAATAAGTTTAATTCTGTTGAACTTAAAGAAATTAGTTTTGAAAAATTTGACTGCACAGATATTGAAAATATGGATACAAAACTATCTCAAATGTTCAAAACTTATTCAGAGCCTAATATTCTCATTAACTGTTCCTATCCAAGAACAAAAGATTGGGCTGATTCAAGTTTTGAAAATGTGTCATATGAATCACTCGCTGAAAATATAAAAATAAATCTTGTTTCAACAGTCTGGATATCTCGTTTTTTTGCAGAGTTTATGAGAAGCAATGAAATCTCTGGCAGTATCATTCACCTTGGTTCTATCTATGGTGTCGTTGGGCAAAATATGAACATTTATGAAAAAACAGACATGACTGAGAATATTACATACGCCACTATAAAAGGTGGTCTTACTAATTATACTAGACAAATGGCATCCATTTATGGGCCCTTCAATATAAGGATAAATTCAATTTCACCTGGAGGAGTTGAGGGAAGTGTTGCAGGAAAGTCTGATAACCAGAATATTGACTTCAGGAATAATTACTCAAAAAATGTACCAATGGGCAGACTATCGACCGCTGACGAGATTGCATCATCAGCTGTTTTTCTAGCTTCTGATGCATCTTCATATGTTACTGGAATAAACCTCATGATTGATGGTGGATGGACAGCAATCTAGTTTAGTTTACAATACCTTAAAACAAAGAGAAGTTAGCCGAGATATGAATGTTTTTAGATGTACAAATTGTTTAAATATTTCAACCAGACCAAGAATTGCTTTTGATGAAAATGGTGTTTGCAATGCTTGCCAATGGGCTGAAGAAAAGAAGAAGATTGATTGGTCAGCTAGACTTAGAGAGCTTGATGAACTAATTGAATCATCCAGATCTAATGGATCTAGATATGATTGCATTGTTCCAGTAAGTGGCGGCAAGGATGGTTCATATGTTTCATATAACCTAAAACACAAAATCGGGGTAAGTCCGTTAGCAATCACTATAAGGCCCCCCCTAGAAATGGAGATTGGAAAAAAGAATCTCGATGGGTTTGTCAACTCAGGCTTCGATCATCTTCATATTACTCCAAGTCATGAAGCTATGAGGCAACTCAATAAGCATGGTTTCATAGAAAAAGGGTTTCCCTACTATGGGTTTCTAGTTGCAATTCATACTGCAGTTTTAAGAATGGCAGTAAATCTAGGAATAAATTTAATCGTCTATGGGGAGGATGGTGAGGTTGAGTACGGCGGTTCTACTGAAACTAAGGACAGGGCCACGTATGATACTTCTTACCAAAAGAGGGTATATCTAGAAGATGGTTTTGAGAAAGTTTTGTCTAAGTTAGATGTAGAAGAATCTGATCTCTACTTCTTTACGTTCCCTGATGATGAGGATCTAAAGAATATAAAACTAACTCACTGGTCTTACTATGAATCATGGGATCCATACAGGAATTATCTTACTGCAAAAGAGTTTTGCGGTTTGCAAGAGAACGTAGATTCAAATCAGGGAACTTTTACAAACTTTGCGCAGAATGATCAATACCTCTATGCATTACACACATACATGATGTTTCTTAAATTTGGTTTTGGTAGAGCTACTCAAGATGTAGGAATAGAAATCAGAAGAGGTGCAATGACTAGAGAACAGGGCTTAAATTTAGTGAGAATTTACGATGCCTATTACCCAGAAGAGTTTCTAGAATATTATCTTGAATATTATCGAATGACAGAAAAAGAATTTTCAGGAGTTCTTGATAGGTGGGCAAATAAGGACTTATTTGTAAAAAAGAACGGAGAATGGACTCTTAAAGACGAGATAGCTTAATGTCACATCCTAGGATATCCATAGTTGATTATGGAATGGGTAACATTTGGTCTGTTTCAAGTGCTCTCAAATATCTAAATGCAACAAGTGAAGTAGTCTCCGATCCTGATAAGATAATTTCAGCAGAGTGCATAATACTTCCAGGTGTGGGTTCATTCAGGGAAGCGATGCTAACTATAAGAGAAAAGAATATCGATCAAGCACTCTTGGAATCGTCTAAAAAAGGGACAAAAATTCTAGGAATTTGTCTTGGTATGCAATTATTGGGTGCCTCGAGTGATGAAGACGGCTTTACTGAAGGGTTAAATTTTTTCCAGAGGAAGGTTGAGCTATTTCCAAGAGAGGTTCAAAGAAACCTCAAGCTACCTCATATTGGTTTCAATTCTGTTAATTTTCATAATGATTCTAAATTGTATAAGAATCTAGAAGGCCAAGACGATTTTTATTTTGTACACTCATATCGAATGCTAGTTAAACCTGAAGATGTATCTCATGGCACTTGTTTTTATGGGCAGGAATTTCTAGCATCATTTGAGCATGAAAATATTTATGGAACACAATTTCATCCTGAGAAAAGCCAAACAAATGGCATAAAGCTTTTACAAAATTTTTTGGAGATTTAATTCGTTGTTAAAAAAGAGATTAATGTTTGCACTACTTTATGATGATGGCTATTTCATGCTTAGCAGGAATTTTAAATTGCAAAGAGTTGGTGACCATCAATGGCTAGCTAAAAACTATGTGTTTTCGAAGATCGCATTTTCCATTGATGAGCTTGTAATTATTGATGTTTCAAGAGGGCAAAGAAATCTTGATATTTTTTGCAAAAGCATTCGAGATGTTACTGAGGAATGTTTCGTTCCAATTACTGCTGGCGGAGGGATAAGAAGTATTGAGGAGGCTCAGCATATACTAAGATCTGGTGCTGATAAAATCATTATAAATACTCTGCTCTATGAAAATCCTAAAGAGGTCACACGAATCGCAAGCAAATTTGGTAATCAATCCATTGTAGCTTCTATAGATCTTAAAAGGGATGAAAATGATTATCGTGTAATGATTGAAAATGGCCAAAAAAGAATTGAAAAGAATGCATCAGATTGGATAAATAGGGTTTCGAAAATGCCAGTTGGTGAGATTTATCTGAATTCAATCGATCAAGATGGGACGGCACAAGGACTTGATTTGTCTATTCTAGAACTTCTTGAAAAAGAATTTCCAGTACCATTAATACTAACTGGAGGTGCAGGACACCATAACCATATTCTTGAAGCAATTACAGATTTGAGGGTAGATGCTGTTTCAACTGCACATCTTTTTAATTTTGTTGGAGATGGACTTTCAAAATGTAGAGAGGGGTTGATAGAAATGGGTATGGATTTAGCCAAATGGGAAAAATAAAAAAAACAGGAATATTACTATGAAGATATTGATTATAGGGGCAGGCCAAATTGGGTCAAGGCATCTCCAAGGTCTTGCTAGACTTTCTGAAAAGTCAGAAATTATTGTTGTTGATCCTTCTGAGGATTCAATCAATATTGCTAGAGAAAGGTTTTTTTCGGTTGAGGATATTAATTCAGAACATGACATTAATTTCTTTAATGAAATCCCATCAATTGATGATATCAATGTTGCCATAATTGCTACTTCTAGTGATATTAGAAAGAATGTGATTCTTGACCTGCTTAAACAATCTTCACCTGAGCATATGATAATAGAAAAGATTGCTTTTAAGAGTCATGATGATTTTAAGGAAATTATCTCTGCCCTTGAAAAGAATGATATTAGAGGTTGGGTAAATTGCCCCAATAGGGCCTTTGAGAGCTATAAATCTCTTAAAAGACAATTAGTATATGATGGCCCATTGTTCATGGAGGTCTATGGTGGAAATTGGGGGTTAGGATCTAACTCAATACACTATCTAGACCTATTTTCCTATCTCATAGAATCAAGCGAAATTGAGATAGCGAGCTCATTTATGGATAATAAAATCTATGATTCAAAAAGAAATGGATTTATAGAGCTTGGAGGCACTCTTATTTTCAAATCTAATAATGATGATCTGCTCTTTATGAGAGATATGAAGAACTCAACAAGACCAGTGAATGTAGTAATCTCAACGCAAAATCAACATTTTGTAGTTTCAGAATTACTAGGCGAAGTTGAAATAATGACCTCAGAAGATGACTGGACTATTTCTAAAAAGAAATTTGAGCTCACAAACCAAAGCTCCCTAACAACAGATCTAGTTATGGATATAATTAAAAGAAATAAAACAGAGCTTATCAGCCTTCAAGATTCATATAAGCTGCATGGGCTTCTGCTTGACCAATTCTTGGAAACAATCAATATTATTAACAACGAAGAAGTGAGAAATTGCCCAATAACATGAAAGATTTTCAGACAATAAGATCTACAAAGCTAGCTGGCGAAATTGCTGTAATTGATGGACAGCCTGGATGCGGCAAAACATTATTCAACACATTATGCTCATATTTAGATCGTTTCGAGGTAATGCAATACAGTCCGCACATTGAGAATCTATTTGCACTTCTCGAGTTAGAAAAAATTGAATATGATGCATGCCAGACAATGCTTGAGATAGAAATTGATTTATTAATATATGAGTCCATGATGTCGCGAAATGCAAATTTTAGACATAAAGATCTATCAAGCGTTTTCCATAATAAACAGCTTCCAAAATATCTTAAGCGACTTTTTCTAAAAGGAAATGAGTATGTTCCCGAAAGAATAAAAAAAGAAAAACCAATCTTACATTTATGTACTCATAACCTTTTAGGTTACTCTGAGCCATTCTTTAAGAGTTATCCGAACCATTTAAAATTTTTGGAAATTGTTCGTCATCCCCTATATCAAGTGATTCAGATAGCATTAAATTATGAAACAATGGCTAAGACTGATAATGCTAGATTCTTCTATATCAATAAGAAAGATCAGTTAGGGAGCATACCTTTTTGGGCTGCCGATTGGTATGACTATCATTCTATGAACTATGTCGATAAGGCCATTAATGAAATGTACTTCATGACTCA
>MDTA01149106.1_pt1 | contig 30989 bp, 27 predicted proteins | sample 811151 | NCBI WGS metagenome assembly MDTA01 (sample SAMN05326648, study PRJNA326480) | marine metagenome | isolation source: seawater | place: Indian Ocean: South | collected 2010
ATGCAAGGATAATAAATTATTTCTTCGTATTGTGAAGATTAATGACAAAAAAATTGAACACGGATTCGTGAAAAGTGCATGGTGGATCATACAAACACCGAATCTTCCGAATCGATATGTAAAATTGTATGACGGTAAACGAAGTGTTGAACGCCTACTTCAAAATTATGGTTTTTCAGATGTTTCTGGATGCGTTCATTATAATAAAGGAAAGGTATATACTGTTGAAAGTTTATCTGAAATAAAAGAGTGTGATGTAAATGTTCCAAAAGATTGTATGAATATTGTAGGAATACCACAAAGATTAGAAAACTCTGGTATTTGTTGGTATGCAGCAACGTGTTTTGCCTTTTTCTTTTGTAATCAACTTAGAAATTTAATAACAAGTAAAATGAACGATAAAGAATTAATTAGTTATTGCAATAAATGCTTATATTCACCAGAAATATCAGAAAAATTGAGAAGAAAATTGTGGTATGAATATGCATTTGGAGATGAAATTGGTCAACCGCCAGAATTGGATGGCCAAAATGGTCTTTCACAATTTTGTATACTGGCATCTAAATTTGATATTCCTATGATTCGGTTTTTTGTAAATAATGGCAAGATTACAAGGTTGACAGATCCAGTATACGATCAAAAGAAAAATTTTTGTAGTGTTAGGGATAAATTAAATTATAAAGAGGAACCACACCTGTTGGTTATAAGATTTTACAGAGGTGACAACCATACAAAATTTAAGCCAATGAGAAGGTTTGTACACGGTGGTGTAAAATATAAATTGGCCAGTATGCTTTTGGGATCAATGCATTGTGGTCATCAAATAGGTGCATCTTCATATAATTTAATGTGGAAACGTTGGGCAATATCAGATTCCGATGCCAGCATGTTTGGTATGGGTCCTGTGCATTTTTGTACAGACACTCCGAATAGTAATTTGAAGAATGAATGGTGGTCTTATTGGAGACATATGATACCACTTACAATATTTGGATCACAGAAAAATTTTTGTGATTTGAGTCCACATAATCGTCCTACGGGTGAATTACAAAATAAACCAAAAGTTTCAGATGTAGGTGAATTAAACTTGGATTTGATATACGTAAATTTGTGATTTATTTCAAATGGATTCAACTTCTTTTTTTTTCCTTTGTTTTCTTCCATCACTTAAAATTTGCCAACAAGAGAATTCAGAAGTTGTAAACCCAAATTGCGGAAAGAAGAATTCTTTTGTTGCTTCCGGATTTTTTCTGAGTATATGAAATATAAGTCGTTTGTCTTTTACTCTTAATGTTTCTATTGTATGACTTATGATCATATATTTTTCCCATGTCGGGAATGTCACTGATGATTGTTCCATCTTTTTATTAATTTTTATTTTATATTGTTTTTTTTTACATGAAATAAAACAAGTTTAAGGTATATAAACCTCATGTATAAAACGATAATAATGAAAAGTTTCAAAGTTTTATTTTAATGTAAAAAAAATCAGTTAAAAATTAAATACATAAACCAGTAGTCATCATAAACTACTAAAAGGATCAAAGCATTACATTGCACGTGCCCCACCGAGCTCCGAACTTCTTATAAGATATTACATCTGCACGACAAGTGCATCAGTTTTTTTTTCTATCAATAGATTAAGAAACATGTCCGGGAGAGATAGAAGTGTTTCTAAAACTTATTCCGTTTTAAGAACTTGTGCAACTAGAGAATCTGAAAGAGCTACACATGTTGCATTAGATGGTGGTATGTGGTGTGTTAATGATTGGAATTCGTTCTGGAATGCTGCTTCTCACGATATTTTGGAAGGAAAACTTTTTCCCATTTGTGAAATGAGGTCAGAAGAGTTTCCAATGTTTGTTGATTTTGATGTCAAGGTTTCTACTTCTATTTCAAAACCAGATGACTTTATTTTGACGATAGTAAGAACAATAAACAAACAAATTCCAAAGTTTTTTCAAAATGGATGTGATCCTTCTATATTGGAAACTTATATATTAAAATGTGAACGTTCCATAGATGGGGAGAATAAAAATAAATATGGTTACCATATACATTGGCCTAATTTGATAGTTAATCAATATAATGCATTTTTAATTAGAATGAGTGCAATTTCAGGCTGTAGAACTCTTGTCAAACCCGGAAACTTTTATTCTCACATAGATATGGAAGAAGCATTTGATATTACACCTTTTAAGAATTCAAAAGGAAGTTTAAGAATTATGGGTGCACCAAAACCTAAATTATGTCCTGAATGTAATAACACATCAAAGCTAAAGAAAAATTGCAACATGTGTATACGTTCTGGGTATATTACACCCGACCCATTTGTTTACAAACTCGATTCAGTCTTATTTGATCAAGACGTAAACATGGAAAAATTTTCAGAAATGAAAAATACTTCAAGACTTTTAAGAACGATTTGCATCAACACACCTGGTAAAACATTGACGCAAGGATTCGAAAAGTATATGGAATGTCCAGAACCAGATATATTTATACATAATCCTAAAAAAGAACCAACGTTATTAAATGTGGCAAAGGTAGAAGAAAAATTGTTACCAAAGGGTGCCAAATACGAAACGGTCACCGATACCACAAAACTAAATATGTTACTTTCATTGGTTTCCAAATTTGGAACAAATATGATAAACAATCCGTACGAAAACACTACAATTCGTAGAGTTGTTTATGGACCTATAGGTTCAAAAGAACCAAGAGATAAAGGTAAAATGCAATATATAGTGAATTTACAAGATGAAGGAAGCAACTTTTGTCCTTTTAAGAAATGTAATCACCGTGGTAATCACATATTCATGAAAGTTTTAGAGGGATATTCCGGACATGGTTTTGCTCAATTGAAATGTTATGATGAAAAATGCAGTGGTCTTACATTCGGTAAAAAACACTTGTCCGAACACGAAATGGAAGTATTATTCAAGCTGTCGTCAAAGAATGATAAAAAAATGATTATGAAGCTAAACAATCCACAAGATGCAATTACTGATGCTGATAACATGTTTTTGATGATGCTGAATACGAATAAAAAACAAAAAAATTGAGTTTATAGATCATAAAGTATATCCTGTAAATGTATATTACCACCAACACCTCTTACAATTTCAATGTTTTCTTCCTCGCATACTTTTGTTTCATTTTCCGATGCATCACAACCCTTTGCAAATATATCAGGCTTTATTTTTTTTAATGTTTGGCAAACTGTTTTATCATCATCTTCAGCGAATATGACTTGATCTACATATCGTATTGATTCTAATAATATCTTTCTTTGTTCTTCATTAAACATTGGTTTTTTTTTCCGTTGACAGTCTTTATTAAGAATGACAATGAGTTTATCTCCCAATAATTTTGCGTTTTTAAAATAATCTATATGACCCACATGTATTGGATCGAAAAAACCGGATACGCATACAATTTTGAATGATCTGCATATCATTTGTTTTTTATAATATCGGTAAATAAATTCGTAAAAAAATGACTCGTTCGTATTAAATTAAGATACGATATTATAATTCACAAGCAAATGTCATATTTCTTTCACTGTTTTCTTTGAACAATGGTACAAATGAAAAGAACAATATAATTAAGATATTTATAAACATGAAAACTACAAGAAGGAATAATTTTGTTATTATTTGAGATTTGAAAAGAATTAATCGTGATGTTCCGAATATGACAATTCCCATACAAATAACGGACAATAACAAGTACAGCATCAAACCATTTGTCCAAACACTTTGAGTTTCACAAACATTATATAATGGTTTACTAACACTTTCGTCAATAAATATTGGTCTTATTCCAGAAGGATCCAATGCTCTGGTATTTTGAAGGTATATCAGTACGATAAATGTAAAAATGGTAACAAAACTTTTGACGGTTGGATTATTTATTCCAGGTTCTCCTTGTCTTGTTCTTGTTTCCGTTGTCAAGTATACCATATTCATAACTACAGTTGATAAAAGCATTGTTGGACCGGAAATCCATTCATTATATATTGTTTCATCACCGGAAGGATATGCCCATCTAAATCTGGTCATATTTGCATATACTTGAAAAGTTGTCAGCGTTATTAGAGTAGAAACAAAACTATTCGCGATCCATTCTCTTCCTTTGATGCTGAATCCCGCAGTTCTTAAAATAAGTGGATAGAATTGTTTGAAAAGAATTACAGTAAAAAACATGTCAAAAACAAGTGTAATCATATATCTCATATATTTTGCAGAATAAAGGCAGCCTAGTGCAAATCGCATACCGTCTTGTGTATTCCATAAATATTCTCTATATCCTTCATCTGTTCCAAGCATATTATCAAGAACAAAACCCCATGTATTTCCCAAGAAAATTCCGATAAGTGCAGTGGATGTTGATGGATCTATTTTTCCAAAAACATCCATACCCGCATTTACAAATAACGAAAATGTTATACCGCCCAACATAGTCGCCAATGTTCCTCTTTCTTTTGTTCTATAAAGTATATCGTCAGTTGTTACATTTTGTATCGTATGTTCTATATTCCAATATTCTTTATTTAAAACCACGGCGAGAAATGTCACCAGACCGATTGCTGAAAATATCATCAAACTTAACATGATTATATTTATATTTCTATTACTTAGCTTGTGTTCCACACTGTATAGTCCAGAATTTCTTACTGCGAATTCCCAATCTTGTTCATCAAATATACCAAGGGGAAACATTTGTCGATGTATAGAATTCGACAATAAAGTATCATGTACATATAAACGATTCGGATCTGTTTCAAACTTTCCATTCATGTATTTGTTTTGGAATTTAAGAATTTCAACCCATTCATCCAATAGTAATCCTTTGTCGATTTTTTTCAAAAGTTCATTATATCCTGGTTTTATATTTAGGGTTTTAGAAAGTTCCTTTGCATGAACAGAACTAAAAGCAGCTCTCCATTCTTTTACTGGCCAATCTTGTAGTCCATATAATGGTTGAACATCTTGCCTAAGATTTTTAAAATATAAACGTGTTTTTATAGATTTTAAAAACGTTTCATTTTGTTCAATTATAGGAATTTCTATTTTCACCTTGTCCTGTAATGAATTATTTTTTATACCCCCCAGAGACATATTTATTCTTGTGTTAATAAAAAAAAAATTGAACAAGTAATATTTAATCTACAGTTATATCACATGATACCAGACCTACACTATTTACCAAGAGATTTAATCGTATCTTTATTTCGAAAAGATCACTTTTTTTGATATTGCATTCTCGTGTCAAATAATATTCTTCACATTCTTCGTATTCAAATTGTAACTCTCTTCTTCTTCTTCTCTCGTAATCTGCCATTTCGAATTCGCGTTCATATGGGTCATCATCGTAGTACTCATTAAACCACATCTGTTTTATCTTATGACGATATAAATACTTTGATCCAAAATATATCCTGATGGAATCTTACACATCAACCCACCAGCAGAAGCTAAACAATAATCTTCGAAGCATCTAATAACTTGGGCAAAAAGTTGTATTCTGCTTTTTTTGGGCAATTCTGTCTCATCAATTATTATTTCAATGTCGATTTTTTCATTTATTTTTAGGCCTGCTTCACATGGTACGTGTAGCATATATATACTATTCTTAAATGATACCAAATTTAGTTTTCCTTTTTTTGTAATCTCAGAAACAGTCACTTTCATTTCTGAAAGTATATCTTTTTTATTTGAAAACTGATTACTGATGATTTTTTATAAATATCATCTTCTTTAACAGATTTGAATTCATATTACCTATTAGCATTTTTACCATGTTTGAAAATATAAAGTCATTATCCAAAAGCTTTACGATAAATAAGAATGTTTTATAATCATTCATTATATCTTTGGATACAGCTTTCACAAGTTCTATCTCCTCATCACCTTTGATTGACGCCATATTCGAGTATTGTAACAAATAGTGTTTTAAATAATTATTTATAGATTCCTCGGAATATTGGAGCTCATCACCCTTTTCCACGATTTTTATCAAATTTGCAACAAATAATTTTATTGCATCACGTGCTATAAAATGTTCATTGAATACTTTTTCCATGAGTTTCATTAAAGTTTTGTGCTTTTCAACAATACTCAACAAACATTCTTTGTATCCTTGGTCTTTTTTACTTGATACTTTTGACAATTTTATGGAGTCAATTATTTCATCAAATGAATCCATTTTATTTATATTTTTTCTTTATTGAATCAAATTTTACGTAAGCGTTGCATAATTTAAAAAGATGGAGGAACGTTTACCTAACGAGAATGAAATCTGGTATATTGTTAACTCATATTTTAAAAAGTATGGTTTGGTACGACATCAAATAGAAAGTTTTGATAATTTTTTAATATTTAATTTGCCACAAATAGTTCAAGAATCTAATGAAATCAAAGTAAAACAGGGAGATGAAACCCATATTATATCTTTATGTAATCTTAGTATTCAAAAACCAATGGTTGCTGAAGCAGACGGGACAGAAAAGATACTTTTGCCCCATATGGCAAGATGTAGGAGTCTAACATATAATTGTTCTGTACTTGTCGATATTGTACATGATATACATAAAAATGATACTAAAACTGAAAGAAGATTATATAGAGAAGTTTGTTTGTGTAAACTCCCTGCAATGATAGGTTCACAATGTTGTTATACCCGTACTTCAGAAAATCCTCATGAATGTCGCCTAGATCAAGGTGGATATTTTATTTGTAATGGTATTGAGAAGGTATTATTGGCACAAGAAAAGCTTCATACAAATCAACCATATGTGTTTTCAGTAAAACAACCTTCTCGATATTTATTACAATGTGAGATAAGAAGTTGTCATGAAATGAAATTGAGATCAACTTCCACACTTTATATTTATATAACAAACACAAAACATGGTGCAACACCAGAAATGGTGGCAACACTTCCCTTTGTAAATATGCAAATTCCAATCCTAGCATTATTCAGGCTACTTGACGTACATACGAGAAAAGAAGTAATGGAATTGATTATAGGAACAGAAGAAGTACGTGAATCGAGTCTTCTCTGTAGTATATTAGATAATGATACAACAGCAGATATGGATGCAGAAGCTTTGTTAGAATGGATTGGAAAAGAAGGTACAAAGGAAGTAACAAAAGAACGTCGACAAAAATATTTGGATCATATTGTGAATTGTGAAATTTTACCACACATGGGATTGTTCAATACTCCTGATGTTTTGAAAGAAAAGTCTGCATATTTGGGACTAATGATTAGAAAACTTATAAAGGTATATATTGGTGAAATTGAATGTGATGATCGTGACAATTATTCCAACAAACGTGTTGATACATCTGGAATGTTGTTTGCATTACTTTTTAGACAAGTTTTTAGAGCTTCACAGAAGACTTGTTCCACACTTTTACACAAGGCAGCAGAAACTGGTAAATTAGGGTTTACAAATATTGGAGATATATTTTCGTCAAAGAAAATCACAAGTGCATTTAGATATGCGTTAGCAACAGGAAATTGGGGTATACAAAGTCAAAAGGGTACAACAGCACAAACCGGTATTGCTCAAATGATAAGTAGGATGACAATCGTTTCAACATTGTCATATTTGAGAAAAATAAATACACCAATCGCAAGAGAAGGAAAAAGTCCGAAACCGCGTTTGCTTCATCATACAGCATGGGGGATTATATGTTGCGTAGAAAGTCCAGAAGGTGGTGCATGTGGACTTGTGAAAACACTATCAATGTTGGCACATGTAAGAGTTGGAACTCATTCTGGTGCTGTAAAAGAACAACTTTGCCTTTTATGTGATGAAGAGCCAAAAATGTACAGACTATTAGATACCCCCGGAAGTGTAAAGTCCAACGGAATTCCGCTTATGATTAATGGAAATTTATACATGTTTTTAGAAGATATGGATACTGCAGATACAATGATAGAAAAAGTCAGAGATTTGAAAAGATCTTTTATTCTTCCGTTTGATACGTCTATAGCAATGGTTGATAAAACTGTACATATTGATACAGATCCTGGATGTTTATTGCGACCACTTGTACGGGTTTGTAATATAAAAAAGATACCCAAGATTATAAGAGAATGTCAAGTGTTTGAATTATTATGGGATACATTATTACGAGAAAAGGTGATTGAGTATGTCGATAAACAAGAGGAAATGACACTTCGAGTTTCATTGTGGTCTACTAAAGATATTCCGAATGGTTATACACATTGTGAACTAGATCCAGCATTAATTTGTGGAATTTGTGCAGGTTTGATTGCATTTCCAGACTACAATCAATCACCAAGAAATACTTATCAATCTGCCATGTGTAAGCAAGCACTTGGTATACATGCAACAAATTATCCAGTTCGTATGGATACAGTTGCGCATGTTTTAGTATCACCACAAAAACCTTTGGTAACAACAAGAATAGAGGATCTTGTACATGCTTCAGATGCACCATCTGGTGTAAATATAATGGTGGCAATCATGCTATATACTGGTTACAATCAAGAAGATTCTGTAATTATAAATAGAGATGCTTTAGAAAGAGGTTTATTCAGATCTGTAAAATATCAATGCTACAAAGATGAAGAAAAAACAAATGGTGCAGATCAAGAAAGGTTTGAAAATCCCAAAGATATTGAAGAAATAACCGGGAGACGTGTGGCAAATTATGAAAAACTAGACGAAACTGGAATTATTTCGGTAGGGACTACAATAAGTTCAGGAGATGCAATTATTGGAAAAACAATTATAACTACAGAGCTTGGAGAAGGTGCGAGACGAACAGTAAAACGAGACAGAAGTATTCTTGCAAAAAATGAAAACAGTATAGTGGATGCAGTTTTACACTCTATAAATAGGGATGGATCAAAAAGTGTAAAAGTAAGAACAAGAAAAACAAGAACTCCAATTGTTGGTGATAAAGTTTCATCAAGAATGGGACAGAAGGGAGTAATTGGTGCGACTTTACCTCAATGCGATATGCCATTCACTTCAGATGGTATGTGTCCAGATATTATTGTCAACACTCACGCGATTCCTTCGAGAATGACAATCGGTCAATTAAAAGAAGAACTTCTTGCAATATTATGCGCAATAGAAGGTGAAATAGGAGATGGTACAATGTTTAGAGATTCATCCATTGAATATATTTGTGAATGTTTAAAGAATGCAGGATATGATTCAAAGGGAAACACATATCTTTACAATGGTATGACCGGAGAGCGATATGAATCTAAGATTTTCTTGGGACCGACATATTATCAACGTCTGAAGCATATGGTGTTGGATAAAAATCATGCAAGAAGTCGAGGTCCAGTACAAATGTTGACTAGACAACCACTTGAAGGAAGGGCACGTGAGGGTGGTCTTCGATTTGGAGAAATGGAAAGAGATTGTGTTATTTCACATGGTGCAGCACACTTTTTACAAGACAGATTAATGAATAATTCAGATCCGTGTATTGCAACGATTTGTGGCAAAAAAAATTGTGGTGTTTTGGCACAACCTTCTGCAGATAATACATATATAAGAAACAAGAATGCATTTTGTAAAAATTGTAATGATGGCTCTTGTGTGAAAGATATGTCATGTCCTTATGCATTCAAGCTTCTTATACAGGAGTTGATGGCAATGAATATTGCGGCACGTATAGAATGGGAATAAAATGTATTTTTAAAATGTTTTTAGTAGTATAATTTTTATATATTAAAAAGTTTTTTTTGCATATTACCTACAAAAATATATAAAGAATAGTTAAAATGAAATACTTGTATCTCGTTCTTATAAAATGTTGCCTATGTATTAATATTACAAAAGATGTTCACTATTTAAAGAATGGTGACCATCTTGTAAGACATGACTTAACGAGCTGGACAACACAGTCCAAACAAGAATTTGTTCGTATAAATAAACATGATTTATATGAAGAGGTTGTATACGATGATGATAAGATTCCAATAACTAGAAATATTTTAGTCAGAATAAAGAACGAAAATGTACTAACAAACATTAGCAAAGTAAATGATATAACGAAATATACTGTTTTTGGAAAAGTTGTTCATATTTCTTTAGATGATTGTCTAGATTTTGCATCAACTGTGATGGAAATAGAATCTATCACTGGTGTGGAAAATGTAAACGTTTTAAACTACATGAAACCAGATATAAGCGGATTCAATGACCCAGCGTTTGCAACGTATCAGCAAAACTTATTCCGTGTGGTGGGTCATCCATATTTATGGAGTTTCCCATTTTTGAATGGGTATGGTGTAGATGTCATTGTTACCGATAATAATATTGATATGAATCATGAAGATTTGCCAAATATAGACTTTCCAGAGAGTGTGCAATACAATCAAACATTATCAATGATTGATAAAAGTCATGGAACTCACGTAACAGGTATTTTATCCGCAATATATAACAATCAAAAAGGTATTGTGGGATTTTCTTCAGGTGTAAATGTTGAATTTTATTCTTTCATGCTTCTAAATTCTGCTTTAGATACCGTTTTAAATATTTTGAATAAACACATTGATTATTCTTCGGTTCCACCTTCACCCAAAGATCGTATTATATCCACCAATAGTTGGGGACCTGTAGCCTATTACAATATTCCTTATTATTCTTCACTTCGTTATAATTATGAAGAAATCATAAATAATATGAGAAATGGTAAAGGAGCCATACTTGTATTCGCATCTGGAAATAATAGAGATATAAAAAGTGCACACCACTCATTTTTTCATACATTTAAAGATACGATCGTGGTTGGTAGTGTTTCTACAAATCAACAAAATCAACTCTATTCTAGTTTTTTCAGTGAAGAAGGATCATGTTTGACAATTTCTGCACCAGGTCAATCTATATTGTCAACTTTACCTAATAATCAATATGGATATTCATCAGGAACATCTATGGCAACACCTATAGTATCTTCGGCGATCGCAATGATCTTACAAGTGCGTCCAAGTTTTACGAATAAAGATATCAAACAATTATTGATGAAAAGTGCTTCTAAAAATGTACTGGTAAATAAACCTTTTATAACAAATGCTGCTGGATTTAGTTTTAGTAATAGTGTTGGTGCGGGTGTATTAGACATGACTAGATTAATTGGAATGGCAGCAACATGGACACCACTTGGTACAGAATTTAGCTTTGAATATAATTTAACAAGTGGATTGTGTAGTGATGTATGTGTGTGGGCATATGATAATTATTGTGATGACGGTGGATTGAATAGTATGTATGCTGATTGTCAATTGGGTTCTGATTGTAGTGATTGTGGTGTAAGAAACAATCCATGGATAAAGAGCTATTTCCATAATACAAATACATTAAGTTTTACAAGAAGTATAAATGAAAATAAAGCAATTCATTCGATTCAAGTAAACATGAAGGGAAAATTCAAATGGTATCAGAATTTTGAAATTGAGGTAAAATCACCTTCGGGTACAAGGAGTATTTTAAGTGAGGTATTTAATCCTTATGGATATGTTGAGGCAGAGCATTTTGGTACAATTATAAATGAAACGCGTATTCAAAATCATTATCGTTTGACAATGACAAATCCACGATCCTTTAACTATAACACGGATTATTCATTTACAACAAATGCATTCTTAGACGAAATGACTCAGGGTTTGTGGAATGTTACTATAAAGTATGGCAATTTCCATGACAGATGTGATGACAGTTGTGGCCGACAAAATGGTGTTTGTGAAGATAAAGCATCCGGTATTCAAATTGCTCAATGTGAATCAGGAACGGACTGTACTGATTGTGGCACTGCATTAACCTATCAAAGTCCATTACAGATTGATTCAGAATATGTAGAACATATAAAACTAATAATTAATGGATTTGAAAGAGTGAACCCAATAACATCATCAGAAAATTCACCACCTCCACCATCACCACCACCATCACCTCCACCACCACCATCACTTCCACCACCACCATCACCTCATTTACCATGTCCTATGCTGACTATCATAGAAACAATAAACAAAACAGAATGTACTGACTTTTTAACACAATTACATTCTATAACGACACCAACTAAAAAGCAAATAGATTTTCTATGTTATTGTACAGATTCTTTACCAAATAATTACCACGAGACACCCGACTGTTTTATACTTGGTAATAATACTATGAATCATGTGTTACAGACATGTAGAAGTAGGATAATTCAAATAAATCCAGACGATCTTAGCAACTATCATAAAGAATGTTGTGGTACTGATTGTTGGGTATATGTAAACTATTCACATTATACTACAAATTATGAAACAAGTATAATTTAAATAAATGAACAACCATATCCAATTCAAAAAAAAAACCATCTCTTATCAAAATCGTTTATGACAATCTAGATATTATAACAGGTATAAAATTCTTGAATAGTTCATCTGATGCAAGTTTTATATTTTTTTCATCATGTGTGCAAATACTCGCAGAGTTAATACTTCCTATTTTGTTTTCAAGTACATCTTTGCATACAATATGACTTGGTATTTCTTCTGGTTTTATCAAATCGGATGTTTTTCTTGAAAATTCTAATCCTTCGCGTGTGTTAACATTTACTGAAACACATGCATATGTTTCTTCATCAATTGCATAACATCTATTTATTAACGAATTAAGATTAATTTGGGAATTAGATGTAGCAGTTGGTGGAGTTGGTGGAGTTGGTGGAGTTGGTGGAGTATTAGAAATGGTGTCGGAAGCGGTTTCACTAGAAGCCGGAGTGATCGGTTCAGCTGATGAAGTGGTTGTCGTGGATGGATTGACGATTTCTGATAATGCTGTAGCAACCGCTTCTACTGATTCTTGTATTGAAGAGTTTGTATTCGTTTGTGTGGTTGTTCTATTTTCTCTTACACTCATTTATTTTAAAAATTATTTTTATATGCGTCATTTTTTAAAAAAATATTTAGTAAACAAGTAATAAGTATGGATAATAATATCCCAATTATCGATATAGAAAAAGAATATTCTCGAAGAAATTGTACCGAATATATAAAAACTATTGTTTGTTGTCCTTGTATATGCTGTATGGGATGTATATGGTGGATTCATCTTGGATGTCCTAATAAAAAGACCATGTTAAACATGTTTGGTGTATACTATCAGTAAAAAAGTATTCAAATTAGAAAACATTTTTATTACATTGGAAATGATCAGGACAAGTCTCACATTCGTTTTTATAATTACCATTTAATATCTCGCATGGATTATCACAATAAGAAGGACAATTCACATGTTGTTCTAACAACTTATTTTTGTATTTTCGAGTATTTTTTCGAGTATTTGTTCGAGTATTTTTTAGTAGAGTATCTGTTCGAGGATTTGTTCGAGTATTTTTTAATTTTCTTTCACGCCGTAATTTATCTTTACAATAGAAAGGAACCTTTTTAAGTGTCGTTTCCCATGCATTTATATATGCATCTACTAATGAATCAAAATCTCTTTGTGGGTGACTTATTTTCAACTCAAATTCTTGTGTGTACATTATATTTCTTCCCGGATTCGATCTTAATTGATGCCACCAAAGTGTAGGAATATACAACATATCTCCTGGATATAAGTCTACAAAATACGGTTGATATTTTGAAAATTCTGGAAACCTTATTTTGTCAACCTTGTCTGTATTGATTGGTGATAAACCATATCTTGTATGAAAATCCATATATGAAGCTGGTGCGAAATATGGTTCCCAAAGAAATATTTCTTTCATTCCATCGATTTGATGTAAAAATACATCATGTGTATCGAAATGTAATGATGAGGAAGTATTCCCATTACTCATCCATATTCTTTCGTTTCCTTTATTTTCATTCAAAATTTTACATCCAGTAAACTCTTGTGGATATTCCATCTGTATCGAAGATGGAATGTTTGGTGAAATCATATAATATGTATTATCTTTATAATTTTTAAGAAATTTTGAGAAATTCCAATCGACCCAAAAAGGTTCTCTATGATCGTGAATAATACGATTGTTTTCTTCTACTATAACTTTCCAATTACCTGCATGTTTTTTTAGTAGATGGTCATTTTTATATACTTTAGGTATTTTGTTTTTATTACGAACAAGATATGGTATTTTAGGTTTGTAAAAAAAATTGTAGAAATCTTTAGGGCTTAACGAAACACTTTCTGTTAAATTCAAAAATGGGTTTTGCCATCCCATTGGTTGAAGATGACCAAATCCATACTCGTTTTTTATATCTACAGTATTACAACTATGAACCTCACACCTATGAGGTGAAGACATTGGTTGTGGCAATTCTGATTTTAACATTACTTTTGCCATTATGAAATAAAAAAACATATTTTAAATATTCATTAAAAAATTAAATCACACATAAACGAAATTATTGAGTGCTCTTGTTTGTATCGTCGTTGTTGCTCTTGTTTGTATCGTCGTTGTTGCTCTTGTTTGTGTCTCTAGTACTTTGAGACTCTTTCTTTATTACTGCTTCATTAATTTCTTTTTGAATAGATTTAAAGTTTTCCATAACCGGTTCTGACAATGTATTTGCCCTTGCCTTTGTATTTGCCTTTTGTATAAGAGAGTTTTGATTACCAGCTTCTACAATATTTGAAACCATTTCCATAAGCTTTGGTCCATGTTTTTTAAGGCTTACTATGTTAGGTACATCATACTCATCACTCTCTTCTCCAGATGACATTTCATCAAGTATTTTATCCCAGTGTTTGACAGATTTCATTTTATTACACTTGTGAATAAATTTTCACTGTTATGAAACGCTTTATAATAAACACCATTCTTCTAATTCAAACTTAAAATTTTTGTTATTTTTTTGTGTCTCGATTCACGGTTGGTATAAAAAAGTGTCCACAAATTGTTTCTTTTAATAATGGTGAAGATTAAATTAAATGAACGTGAATGATATAATAAAAATTCAAAACAAATGGAGGGGTTATATATGTAAAAAACGTATAAAATATTTTTCAAAACTTCCAAATGATGTTTGGTTTATGATAATAGGTAAAATGAGAGAGAATGAAAGAAAGTTTTTGGTAATGGAGACATTTATGTTTAAAAAATTGGTTTTATTTACATGGTCATGGCCACGAAGATGTTTGAAACAAAAACTAAAACTAATACGTTTTGTAAGTGAATTCTCATTATTTTTTGAGAAAAAAGTGGTATCACAGACGTTGATACTTTGTCAGAGAATTTTGTTGTACTGTCATAATGATGTTACAAAAAGTTATATAAATGCATGTCTTGAAATTATTATGAATGGATGTTCTTCTTATAATCTTCCTGTTTCATAGTATGTGTTAATATTTTTGTTTTTATTATTACATGACATTACAGTCTTATTTTTTAAACAATATTCAATTTTTTTTCTTAAGTTTTTACGTTATTTTTTAATTTGCTATTTATAATAAATGTGGGCATCAGAGTATACATTACATACATTAAAAAAATATCGAAGTGCTGGTACAAGTTCTGGTACAAGTTATGACGATGATTGGTATATGTATGCAAGTACCACTGAGCTTTCTGATGATGAAAAAGAATTGAATCCTATGTTTACGTGTGGTTGTAAGGTAATTCGTAACGGACAAGTGCAAAATTGTGGACTCGCCAAGACTCTTTATTCAAGATTTTGTTCTACTCATCATGAGGAAAGGTTAAACTACAAAAAAAAGAAAAACGAAAGTCATAACATAGTTTTGAACAAATCACTTAGTTTGGAAGAAAGAAGAAATGCCGCAAACGATGTATACTGGTATCGTAAAATTTTGGTGAATATGTATTCTGATAATGATCCAAAACACATTCTTTGGGAAACGGAAGCAAAAGAGCTTGCAGCAGACTTGAATAGTTTATTAATAGAAAGTACTGAAAGTAACACATCTGTTTCCTCGACAACTGTTGAAGAAGAAAACATGGAAGAACTACTCGTAGATACAGAAAAAATAGAATTGAGTGACCGAGAAAAGAAGACGGAAAAAAACCGTAGAAAACGTGCGAATCAACAAAGAAAGGCAAAGGCGCATGCAAAAGAAATGGCAATTATGGAATCATTTGAGAAAATGAATAAAAAATATTTGGAAGAGGTAAATGAGTATACACGAAAATATACATCGTTAAAAGAAGATAACAAAAAATCTATGAGTCAATTTATTGATTCTATAGGTCAACTTAAAACTCCGAATCGTCTCATTATAATAGAATTAAAGTATCTTGGTCCTATAGAAGCAATTATTGAGCCATACTTTTTATTCATATATACTTTTGAAGAATCTGAAACGCGGTTTAAATTATGGGCAAGTACAACTATAAATTTTCCAATATCTATACTTAAGAATCACGGAAGCGAATACGAAGTTGGCGAAGATAATCATAAAGATATGGGAGTTGCCTTTAAAGGCGTTTCAAGTATAGGTATTCCCATAATTCCACCAACAAGTGGGATCAGTTTGGATTTTGATACGGGTACGAATCTACCCATAAATCAAATTGCCAATACTTTATCGTTATTAATTGAAGCAGTGAAAGGACGACCAAACCATTCAATGATACCGATTGTCATGTTCGAAACGATTAAAAACGTTTCTTCTGATTCACAGACACCATTGAAACTTAGTTCACATAAGTTTAATGCAACTGCTACAATAAAAGAAGAAGTATTTAGAAATCCACTGTATTCGTGTAATATGTTGTATGATTTGATAAAGTTTATGCCAAGTTTCTTCGAAGCCGATAAAGACAAGTTTATTGTACAAAGATTCGAGTCGATGACGAAAGTAACACTTAACAAATTGGGAAGTGTAGGATTGAAGGGCATAAAATGTTGGAATGTAGATGCATACAATTCCAATTTCCTTCATGTATTGAAAGTGTTTATCGTGAAAAATAATATCCATAGACAACGTTTGAGAATGGTTCTAGCAGATGCTCAGAAATCAAAGCATCAAGGTCGTCTCCATCTACCTTCGCCGCCGAGTGGTTTATTCTGAATCAAATTTCTTCCGGACCTCGGAATAGATCTGTTGAAAAAAGTTGACGATGGATGACAACTTGGCGAAACAAACAGTGTTACAAAAATTACCAGAATGGACAATCACTTGGTATCGACAAAATAATATTCGATCGGAGTTTATAGATTTCAGAAATGTAAAAGATACATCAAGTTATAGTACAGATGAATTGTCTGTAGCGAATTGTATGTTGGATTTGTGTAAGTTTGTTTTGAAAAAAAGGTCTGCTCCTAAGGCAAGCAAAATATGTAAAAAATGCAACATTGAAGTATTGGTAAATTCTGCGAAACAAAGTTGTACAAACCCAAAATGTGATGGAAAACTAGAACTTGTTACAAAACCTTTGAAGGAGATAAAAAGAAAAGCACCAATGTGTACAAAAAAATGTCAAACATGTGACAAAATATTTGAAAACGTACCAACTGCATTGCAACGATGCAACGGGTGTGGTGAAAAAATATATATTGTAAAATAAAAATGTTGAGTTTATTATTGTTGCATACATTGTCATCAGTACCTCCGTCTTCTCCACCATTACCTTCATTTCCTCCTGTAACGTTAGATATTCCTCAAAATGTATGGATTGAAATGTTGTTTATAGTTTTTAGTATAATGTTTGGATCACTTTTAGTATATTTATTGTATTCCAGGATACGTATTTCTAGTGTTAGGAACAGAATAAAAAAGTCAATAAAACGTGGTGCAAAATCTAGACTTACACCAAACATAAAAGAAATTAAAAAACCTAAAATAGGAGTTTCTGATAAATCGGAAAATACTTCTAGATTACAACCAACTGTAAAAACTATATCAAAACCTAAAAGTTTAACAGAGTATTCAAGAACAAAAAAGTTGAGGGACAAGAAGAGATATGCGAGTAAATAATTAATAAAGTGAACGTTACATTTTTGGGAGGGGTGTAATATCTATAAAATACTTTATTTTTTTATCCAAACATTATAAAATGAATTGGAAAGATTGGGAAGGAAGAGCAAAAGTTCCGGAATATGATCCACCCCAATTAAACAATGGATGGTTGAATACTTGTTCTTGTATAAATTGGTACGGAATGAGATCACCATTATGTCCGCTTACAACAGAATGTATAAAATGCTGTATTTGTGCGGAAAATATAATTCTTACTGATGAAAGTACATGGGTACAACCACTTATGAGATCTATTCATCCAAATTGTCCAGATGAATTTAAAGGTATTTATTGGTTAAGGGATCATATACAACCTACATCACTTTTAACGTTTCATGATTGTGACTGGAGTGATGGGAAACGATCTGTTCGAACCTTATCTAATAATTGGGTAAAGTCGAATACTATGTATGGTGTATTAAGTTCTCTTTCGTTTTTTGTTGGTAAATTATGTTTTGATATGCCATTTGAGATTTCACCTAGTGGTAAATGGATTCATGTTAATTTTATAGGCATCAGAACTTATTGGATGTATATGTTTACAACAGATACAACAATTATACGAAAGACTGATGGACAAAAAATAAGAGTTTTTAAAGGAGATTTGATGCGAATTGATTATAAAGATAGTAAAGATCCATCGAGTCCTATCAAGTACATTTATCTTATTCAGAGAATAATTGTACCTGGAAAGAATGGGGAACTTATAAAACGTCCATCATATTATGAGTTTATGAAACGTGTTAATGTTGTAAACAAAGAGCCATATTTAAGAAATGAATCTATCATAAGGCATGATACATTAAAGAATGAACAACATACACTTGGTTTTGCAAAATCATTTTAGCAAATATCATTTCCAATAAAAGGTGGAATAATTCCATTTTCGACAGCAAACAAAATTGCCGTATTCCATGCACGTATTTCTTTTTCTTTAAATCGAACATGTTGCCCGCTAAATTTTACAGTACGACCAGAAACACAAGTTTCATTATAATCCCAGAAAGGAATTTCTCCAAATTTTTGTCTTGCTTCTTTGGGTGAGATTGTATGCCAATTATGAACATCTAAGCCTCTTGCTATTGAAAAAATTGCTAATGAAGTCCACATTTATGTTTTTAATTTTTGTCAGAAAAAAATTGTCTTGATTGCAATGTGTTGTTTGGAATATTACCACAATTTATTACTATTTCTATAAGTAATATAAATTTTTTTAAATATATTTTATAAAATGAGAGATTATATTTACAGGGCTATTGAAGAAAATCAAGAAAATCAAGACCCTAGACACGATATTTTGAGAAAAGGATGTCGTTTGGTATTTAAAAGACAAATCCATAATCTTGTTCTTCATATTATATCACATAACAGTCGTTTAACACATAATATTTCAGAAGTTGGGACAAATTTTGATCCTTATACAGCAGAGGGTGTGCAAATTTATCTTGATATAACTGAAACATTTCGAGAATTTGAGAATGATGTTTTGAGTTTGATAAATGATTCTGTTATCGAACCAATACCAGAAACTGTTGCAGAATTTCAAGAATTTAAAGTGACATTTATTCAAAATCTTGTACAACATCAAAGATTTATTGCATCCAAAGATGAACTTGTCATTCGTTTAATGAATTTTTCAGGCGGAATACTGCATTTTCCATCAAATTTGGTAAATGTTTTAAAATTAACTATGGACAATACGTTTGATGATTATTTAAGTTTGAAAACTGAATTAAATATTCCCACTGAAGATGATGAAGAGGATGGAGAGGATGGAGAGGATGGAGAGGGTGGAGAGGATGGAGAGGATGAAGAGGATGGAGAGGATGGAGAGGATGAAAATTCGGGACCATCTGAACCACCTCCGCTTTCACCTCCTCCATCTGGAGAAAGAAAACGAAGTCACGCTGTTTTAGAACGTGGTGATTGATAATGTCATTTATGCATATTCGAGATGCATATTCGAGATGCATATTCGAAAAATATATTTTTGCTGTTGGTCAATGCATAATTTAACAACGTTTCCTTTTCCTTTCAAAAGATATTTATATATAAAAATGCATCATCAAGCTGTTGTTTTGTTTAGTATGATGCGTTCTGGTAGTACTGAATTCGCTCAAGAATTGGCACATGAAATGAACTACACATTTTTGAATGAAGCATTCAATTTTTTACCCAAAAATATGAGTCATGTAAAATCAAATCCATCTAATTATATAAGACAGTTGACATCAAAAGAAAATGTCGTTCTAAAACTTTTCAACCGGCATACAACAACTATAAGCAAAATAGATGCATGCAATGTCGTATTAGAAAGAAAAAATATAGATAATCAGTGGTGCAGTTTAATAAATGCTAAAAAATTTCAAGATTGGACGAGTGGAAAAAGAAGAAATTGTTCTATTCCTTCACCAAAATATTTTACGGAGAGTCATAATAACTGGTACAAATACATATTTAAAACACTTACTAATTATCTTTATATTACATTTGATGATGTCGTGTATAATAGAAATGAAACTATTTTGCGTTCAAAAGCATATTGTTTATCAAAACTCTTACTTCACAAGTAAAATATTTTTGTATATAAAGAGTAAAAATGATATTTGATATATTTATTTTTGGACTCGTTCTCACACCTCCACGTATTCCACCACCTATTTCAAAAACAAAATATGGTGATGATGGTGAGGAATGGAGTTTATGCAATATTGATCACGAAGAAGGATATAGGAAGTGGATTGAGTATTATAATACATATGAAGATGATAACAAAGTTTCAGATTTTCCATTACATCCTTACAAACTTAATGCTGTCCCACAAATGTTATTGGCATTAAAAAAAAATGAAAAAACACGCGCGATCGTTCATACCTATGATTTTGGTTCAAGTTTCAATATAACAACAGTTGCGACACCTGTTGATGAGTTTGATATTTGTAAAATATTAATAGATTTTGTAAAAAAAGTAGATGAATTAAACATTGATCAAACAGAGTTGCGTCAATGTCAACCACGTTGGTATTTTTCTTTTAATTATTACCTGAATAGTTGATATTTGAGTTTTTTTTTACATATTTTTTTTCAGTATTTAGCAATATCCTTGTGGCATTTTTTCTTCAAGTGCTGGAACAATACATGTCCAGCTACCAAGGAAAATTACGTTAACAAGCATAATTACACCTAGTAGTCCTTTGCTAACCAAGGATAGTACTTGGTATGCAAATTCACCCTGTATGTATTTTGAAGGTTTTCTTAGTAATACAGCAAGTTGAACAAACCCGAATGAAAAGAACAATGCGAGTTCTGTCCATACAATGATTGAAACGAATTCAGGGGCCCCTTCTGAATTACTTAAAAATACGTATAATATTACAACCCATGCGGAAATTTGTGGTAAATATCCCATCAAGTGTGGTGTTAATCGTTGTGATAAAGGAAGAGTCCATTCATCTTCTGTCTTGGATTGTTTACTAATAGTTTCAGTCAAATGACCGAAGAACATGGTTGTTGCAATTAGAACAAACAACATGAACAATTCGACATCGATTCTAATACCTGCACCATAACCGACGATTAGAATCATAACACTGGCAGAGAATGTATATTCGATCCATCTGAATGGTGATTGCTGAATTTCCAAATATGAAATGTAATGCTTATTCCATAAGTTTGCATTTCCGAAATGAAAGAATGCAGAAAGAAAGAAGAAAAGGGCAACGAGCCAAGTCATATATAGGCTGAAAGTCTGCTCTTCTGTAGTTACGCTCAAGAATGCATTTAATGCATTATCCCATCCATCGGTTAAATTTGTTAGAGAGTAATTACTCCAGTCTGGTACAGAAAGAATTGATTGATTTGCAGAGAGTACTATTTTGTATATTGGTGCTGCCAAATTTAGTTTACCGACGACTAAAGTAACTACGCAAAAAGCAGTATGAAATAAAGACATCAAATTATTAAGCATCCATAACCGTTTTTTCGTGGTTGATTTTAACGTATCGTTTTCAGTTATTGCACCTGAAGTTTTATTTTTAGTAGAGGTATTTTTTGTATTTGCGCTGAGAGCGATTATGTTTTTTTCAAATGCTCTTCCAGACATTTGGTTTTAATATTTTAATAGAAAAAAAAGTTGTTCTTTCTTTTAGTTTTTTTTAACCCATAAGATAAATTGATATGCCTCAACAACAAATCGCCAAAACATTTTGTGTTCAAACAAGAGATGCAGAATTTAGAAATGATAGTGAAATGACATTTAAACTTAAGATTGATGATCCTCGTGCCAAAGCAGTCAAAATTGCATTATCATCATTAGAATTTCCAATGACACAGTATACTATAGAGGAAGATTGGAACAGATTTTACTTTTCTGAAGGTATTAGTTTCAATGAAAATACATTTTCTACAAAAATAAAAGTAAAGTTGGGGGAGGAAGGATTGCTTTCAGACCACTTTTTTGATATGCCGATACGTTTGAATCCAATAAAATCTTGGGCTATTTTGGGAGACACAGCTGTGATTACTTGTAAATTTCCACATGGTCTACATTTATTAAAAAATATAGAATGGGGTGATGTAGAAATATTATGCTCACCATTTGGTAGAACTTCTATACATAACGAATTAAAAGATGGGAATTTAGAACTAATTTCACCTACAAAGTTCAAAATTTCTATAAAAAGTAATAATTTAGAAATAGGAACAGTTCTTGATGAACCAAATGCCGGATATTTATTTATACCACCGATTCCTTCACCATACCATTTCTGTAATATAATGAATGCTGCATCAAGTATTATTGGAATGCCCGTCGTACTAACATTCTCTTATAACAAAACTGAAAATAGAATTTCTGTAAATGTATTCTGTGGTAAAGAAGATGCAACAATATTCATAGAAGAATCATTTTTAAGCAAATACATTGGAATTTTTGTTACAGAGAAGAAACTGGATTATAGGAAAACAACATCTATTCCAACAGATGTTTTTTCTGGATGGGACTATGTGGAGTTAGAACCCGGTTGGTATTCACCTTCTCATAGAAGTTATTGTACGGGTCAACCCCTTAGATTATCTCAAGAAGTGGAATCTGCTTTTAATCGACTTTATTTTCCACTACCGGAAAGAATTCCATCTGGACATATTACTTCCCATTTTTTGGTATTTACAGATCCATGTGGTCATTCACATACATGTCCTGTACCTTGTGGTAGGTATACACCCGAATTGCTTTGTGAATATTTAGAAACGGAGATGACAAAACTTGCATTGAAAACGACAGAAGGAGTAGAATTTAATGTAGAACATGTAGACGACAGATTCAAAATAAGTTGTGAAATCAAAGAAGATGGTAAAATGTCACCTGCGCCATTTTCATTGATGTTTAATCATAATATGCAATTCGATCCTAGTAAACTGGGATTTTCTCCACAACCTTTGATTGGTCTTGACAGTTATACTGCAGATATGAGAACACATTTCCCAAATACAAGACCAGATCGTCAACGCAAAGCTTCTCTAAATATTTATAGAATTTCTGAAATCAGTCACCAGAAAAAAATGAGAATACATGCATCGACACCACCTGTATTAACTGGTTTAATTATGGGATATAATAACAAAAACTGTACTCTTTCTTTAAGAACATATTTGGGACAGTTGCCTTATTCGCATGGATACACCAAAGATGATGTTGTGAAACTTGCTTCTTCAAAGGAGGTTGAAATTTACGATTATGATTCAGAAGAAAATACTTGGAAAGAAGCAAAAGCTGAGCCATGCTCACTTGCCCCAAAATTCGGTAGGACAGCAGTTGTTGTTGGTATTCAAAAAGACCAGAAATTAGACATGTGTACGATTGTATTGAAACTAAGAAAAACACCTCAATTGAGTTCTTGTATAGGGAAAGTTTTGCAAATACATTCGTTTATCCAGCCATTCAATATGTGCTTCACATTACCGAAATCAATAAAACCTGATATTTTAGGTTTTAAAAGAGGGTGTTTATTATGGGGTATTGATGGAAGTATACAAAGTGGTGATATGATGATTCCCCCATATCAAGGTCCACATTGTCACAATTTGGATCATACAGATTATGTTATAATGATGATGGACCAGGCAAAAAGTACAAATCTACAACATACATCGGGTGAAATAAATAAAAACATATTCGCAAAAATTGTATTATATCCACTTGCACGTGAGGTTGGAATGATGCCCAAAGATGCTTCCCTTGTGGGTAGTTCGAATTTGACAAATTTCACAATAAGATTTTTGAATCCGGATTTCACACCTTATCATTTTCACGGAGCCGAATTTTCATTTTCATTAACCTTGATAGATGTAATTGGAGAGTAATCTTTAAATTCTTAGAGTAATATTTAATATAATTCTTCGTGTGAATCTTCCCCATGTGTATTTTCTTCAGAATCATCTTTGACAAGTATTGAAAGTTCATCTATCAGTTGTTTCATTCGCTTACGTGTTCCTATATTATTTTTTTTTGAACATTCTACAAATAAATAAAGAAGTTTATCCCATGGCAACATGGCAAACGTTTTGGAATGATTTTTTTTAAAAACAACACAAGGTGTCACGTCTTTTGGACAATTTGATTCTGCTTGCGCATATGCTTCCCATATATTTAATTTTTCTTGATTTTTAGCCTCAATCGAAAGAGGAATCGAATTTCTACACAAAGGTGACATTTTTATATCTTCACCACCACAACCCATTGATGTACTAAAAACATCATCATCTTTCAAGTGAGGAAATGCTTTTATTATATCAGAAGCAATTTGTTGCTGTAATCGTCTCCCTTTTGCTTTACAACTTTGTGGTTTCATTTATTAAATAAAAAAATAAATATAAATCTGATTTATTATTTACGTATCACAAACTTTCTTGTTAAAAAGATTGGCAGTTTTCTATACTTCATTAGATGAATCTGTGAAAGCATCCTCCAAGATTATTATTGCTGTAATAATCTCTTCTTTTTTGCTCTTGCAAAAATAACTTTTTAAATACTTGTACAAGATTGTTTCTCTTATATCACAAATCATTATTTAATTATTTATTTTTTATTTTGTACCAAGTTTCGCGCTTTCTGATTACAGTCGTAGTGTAATTACAAAATAAAGCAGAATACAAATGCTAGTGTAAATGCTATAAATACCCTGATAATACGTGTATGTGATAGATCATATACAAAAACGTCTCGATGCTCAACGCCTGCTGTATTGTGAATTTCTACTTCTTTTGCTGGATATATGAAAAAGTATTGAACAAGTTTATTATTCTGTTTCCGTGTTGTGTTGCGATATCCCAGCCAAAATTTGTATAATGATCCTTTAGTATATGCAGATTGGTGTGGGTTATGACTTGGACGAGAATCATTTGATATGCTTATAATCTTTTCTTTATCCCAGGCAATAGATGCATCCTCGTAAGATTTCCATTCCGATAGCTTCATCCACCCGGATGGAACCATTGTATCAATAAGTATACGTTTTAGCAAAAGTATAAATATTTCTACGGATATTATATTAAATACAGCACCAACTAAACGCAACATTGCCAATGCCCATTGTGGAATATTCCAAGAATGAATTGCGATAAATAGCGTTAGATATAATGCGTGCCAACCCAATCCATGAGCAAATGACCACAAGTTTCTATTATCATTTTGTGTGAGTGCAAGTAACATATACGAAAAGAAGTTTAAAAAATCTAATACGACACCAAATGTAACTGCAATAGTTACTGAATTTATACAGTCTGGTATACTAACAACCCATAAAAGCATAAATAGTATTACAGACAAAATTATACCACTTAATGCCGTTAAATTTATAGAGGTAAAAAATGTAACCAAAAACATTGCTTCTGCAAAAACATGAATTGTTTTTGTAATTACAGAGATATTACCTCTCATTGTTAAACCAACTAATGCAACCGAAGCAGAAGTAAATAAACTCCACCATAATATAAGAGCTGTTGGTAATTTACAAAATGTGAGTGTATCTCTTGTAAAAAATGTCAATTTTTTATAAGATCTCAACCCAATGATGGATAAAGTAATTATTTGTTCTAATCCAATCATAACAATCATCCATGCATATAAATCTAGTTTTGTATCTTTTAATTCATAAAGCGATTCCAATCCTCTATCAGGACATCTTGTGACATTCACTATTGGAAATCTCATATTTTAATTACAAATTATATTTTTTTATATCTGCAATAAATAAGAATGAAATTATTATATAAAAACTTTTTGTTATTTGGATTATCATGCTTTGCAATATTCATGTCAATTAATATAGAAAATGTAAAAAAATTTATATTGTGGAACGATAATGTACTAAAAAAACAAGGTTATGTTCATCAGAAGTATAATAGTAGAAGATTGCAGGAAATAAATTACGCTAGAAATCCACAAGATATATTGGAAACGTTTAGAGCATCTTCTTTAGGTAGTTCTGAACTTATTTATGATCATGATGGTAATCGAACAATAAATAATGCTGATGTTTTGAAGCTTTATTTGTTATGGAAGGAGGATACGTATAAATTACAAAATCATATAAGTTGTAATAATAATATAACAAATATAATAACTACATTGTACAGTGTTCGTACGGGTTATGAGATAATCCCAGACGTATCTATGAGATTAAGGGCCAATATTCTTGATATTGATACAAGTTCTGTTGTTATTTTAAATGGTACGCAAGAATCTGCAAGTTCAAATGATATATATATAAATTCCATAGTGGACGGGAATCAATTTTTGATTTCGTTTGAAGAAGGTTCTTCCCACATTGAACATGAAATCGTATTTGAACTTTTCATGAGAGACGATGCAGGCTTTGTGACTCTGAGTCACCATAATACTATATATAGAAGAACATTTTTACATTATCAATGTGATGCATTACCTCCCCCATTTATAGGATTTTCTCCACGTATTCCCCCAATGCTCCCACCTCAATTACCACCATTTTTACCCCCCAAATCACCTCCTCCATCAATTCCTTCTCCTCCAAATCCTCCTCTTCCTCCATCTTCACCACCACCTTTACCTTCCGCACCTCCATTTTCTCCAATATATACAATGATTGAAGTAAAAGAGAATGATGTAATATATATTCAACAAATTAGTTCTTATAATATAGGATATCTTTTAAATCATGGATATTATTCTGAAAATAGTGTGGAGCGAATTTCTCACCAAAGTCTTTCACCACCCCCACCTGTTCCACCTGGGTATTCTTATAAATATGAAACAATTATTGAAATGAATAATGAAGAGGGTATAAATACTATTGAACAACAAATAATGAAACTGAGATTTTTAAGGCATGTTACTTCTTACTTGGGGTATGATCCTTGTTATGGTAATAGTTCAATTGAATTTGGCGATATCGAATTTGAAGATATTAGTGTTGGAGCAAATAGAAGATTTAGTTTAAAAATTAGGTCTCCTTCTGAAATTATAAATAATCGTTTAATAAATAGGATTAATATGCTGGGAGACGAGGGTATGGTAAATATACTTGAACAAGATTCAAACAAGTTCAATTTAGGTAATGATATAAATACTGTTGTTTATGAAAATATTGCTATTGCTATGTCAACTCCACCTCCTCCATTTTTATGCAGTTCACCATCACCGCCACCACCATTGCAACCACCAATTCCAATGGCACCTCCCATTCAGCCAATTTCTGAAAATGAAGGGTTTATATACTTGTCAAATTCAAGAACACGAATGGTATCTTTACCGAGTTTTACTATGCCATGTGCGACACAAGATTGTTGTTTATATTTTGCATATTCTTCATCGACAACATGTACAATAAATTTAGAGAATAGCACTTATTTCGATTTGGTTTACAATATTCTTGTACCTATTACAGAGGTGGATTTTAGTTTGAATCTGAAAGATGAATTGTTCTTTACATCTCGTCAAATGGTTCAGAAAAAATGTTTTGGACCTTCACCGGGGGAGTTTGAAATCATAAAGGAATGTACAAACAACCATACTTCTATTTCTTCGACAATCACAATTACGAATCATCCACCATACTCACCACCAATACCTCCAAATATTCCACCATACTCACCACCTTTACCATTACCACCTCCAGATCCACCATCACCACCTTCACCACCTTTACAACCACCTTCACCAATTATTCCTCCATTACCACCATTTGTTCCACTTCCACCATCACGTCCACCTTCCCCTCCATCTTCTCCACCATATCCTCCAGGAATGGCACCACTACCACCCTATCCATTTGTACCTCCACAACCATCACCTCCTCCTTATCCACCAGGTTTTGCACCCAAACCACCCCCACCTTCCCCACCTTCCCCACCTTACCCCCCGCCATATCCACCCGGTCTCGCACCGTTACCTCCATCTCCTTCACCACCACCATCACCACCACCACCATCACCATTTCCGTATCCTCCAGGAATGGCACCATTACCACCATTACCACCATCACCACCACCACTATTACCACCACCACCATCTTCTCCACCATATCCTCCAGGAATGGCACCATTACCACCCTATCCATTTGTACCTCCTCCTTATCCACCAGGTTTTGCACCCAAACCACCTCCCACACCACCTGCAGGAAGTCCACCTCCATCAGTTTGGAACTTTGGAAACATAACATTTCAATCTTCAGTCAATTGGAAAAGTGCATATAGCACCAATACAATGTCGTGCGAGGATATATTTGGAACAGGTGACAATACTGGAATAAATGTATACGGTCAAAGCTTTTGTGTTGGGATTGTTGGTGGGTTTGCGCCTAATGGACAATTCAAAAGATACGAATCGTATAGGGTAATTCTAAGTCCAAGTTTGATAGGTATAACAAGAGGTCCTTATACATATCCTTATTTGACGAATCAACAAGTTTTATTTGAAAGTTCGGTAAATTGGAAAATTATCCCAATTACAACCACTAAAACATGTAACGATATATTTGGAGTTGGAGACAATACTGGGATAAACATATACGGAGAATCCTTCTGTGTTGGAATAAATGGAGGTTTTGCACCTAATAGTAATTTAAATCCATTTGACTCTTATAGAGTTGTATTATCAACATCAAGAATAGGACTGATAATAAATTATAGTATACCCACACCAACAAGTTAAAATATAAATATATTTTTATTTACATAAATAAATATGAAAGTTTTTCATCTCTCTATATTATGGGCAGCTATTATTAAAACAGAGTCCGTAACACTGACAGAAATAAACTGCGACGGAACCACATTGTACAATTTTGAATTACCTTCAGGTGTAGATGGTCCTTATTTCTCTGAACTATCAATTGTAGGTGGTGCTTTGTACGCACAAATTCAAGGTAACTCACTTAATTCAAGCGACGTATTAATACTTGTGAATGACGACAACAAAATAACTGGCTGTGGTACACAGACTTCTATCATTTCAACAACCAAAGGAGCTCTTTATATAAATCATTTAGGAGCTACAATAAATAATGCGAACAATCCCCAAGTCTTATGGTGGTTTAAGGACTCGGATAATTCTTGGAACGAACTATATATTTATTCTACGACGTACATGGAGACGAACCAAATAACAGGAGTCACAAATACAGTGACTAAAAATAACTTGGAACTTATGGGTGAATATTATCAGTACGACTTAGATGGTGCGACTACACCTATTGTGTTTGATCTAATTACAAATAATCCATGCTATTCATGTAATGTACCTTCTGGTGCGTCAAATTGTCAATCGAATGGAACACATTGTATACCACAATATACGAATACGTGCGGTTTCTGTACTCATGTTCAGTTTATTGGGGGACCACCTTTATTCACAACTACTTGGTATGATGCTGACGGCTGGCCAGACGGTGTGGCAGGGGGTCAAGCATCAACTGACACTTCTTGTACATACGGAAATTATCCGTGCTCATCTGATGGTGGTTCAACACAAGGATGTAATCCACCGGTTGGAGAAGTATGTCTAACACCATCAACAGTAGATTGTACAGAATGTACTCATGTTGGGGTTCAAGGGGCACCACCTTTATTAATAACTACTTGGTATGATGCGAGTGCCTGGGCTGGTGGTGTAGCAGGGTGTCAAGCATCAACTGGGGATCCTTGTACATACGGATTTTATACGTGCTCATCTGATGGAGGATCTACTTCAAATTGTCAATCTTTACCTCAAAATTGTCATGCACCTCCTCCTTCTCCATCTCCTCCTTTTCTTCCACCTCCACCTCCAACTCTACCACCACCAACTCCACCACCAACTCCACCATGGACTATCGCAGGAATCAATCAAAATTGCAGCGCCCATTGCATTAGCATTGGTCAAATATGCAGTGAAGAACACATGTTTAGTCTCAATTATCTTGTGGATTCATCCGAAGAAGTAAAAGCTATCATATCAGATCCATTGTCATATCTAGATGGCACCGATCCTTATACTCACATTAATAGTGCTTGCACTGGTAAAAAAGACTTGTCTGTTCCTCAGTTTCGTACGGGTGGAAACGTGTGCAGTTTTTCTACAAAAGATAATATAAGTCAGGTAGATTGTTCAATACTTCCAAGCAACCCGGCACATCGCCGACGGCTGTGTGCTTGTACATTACAATCTCCTCCTTCACCCCCATTACAACCATCACCTTATCTACCACCCCCATCACCACCACTTCCTTTACCACCACCAACTCCACCACCTCCTTCACCATCACCAACCGCACCACCTCCTTTTACACCGTCACCTTCTCCACCACCTCCTTCACCATCACCAACTTCACCACCTCCGTTTACACCATCACCTTCTCCGCCACCCCCATCACCACCACCTCCTTCTTCACCACCTCCTTCTCCACCACCACCAACTCCACCACCACCAACTCCACCTCCAACTCCACCACCTCCTTTTACACCACCACCTCCATCACCTCCACCCCCATCA
>MDTA01206762.1_pt1 | contig 30984 bp, 23 predicted proteins | sample 811151 | NCBI WGS metagenome assembly MDTA01 (sample SAMN05326648, study PRJNA326480) | marine metagenome | isolation source: seawater | place: Indian Ocean: South | collected 2010
ACTTGTGTATCTGTGCCTGGGACTTCGTAAATACTTGGATACCCACGCATCATACCAATAGCAGACCATTTTGTAGGCTGTAATCCGTATTCAAAGTCAGCATCAAGCATTGATAACGGTTGGGCTACTCTTATTCTTTGAATGGCATCAGTACCAAAATCATATGGTCTAATTGTTTGTTCTGGTGAGTCGATGAATATTTGTAGTTCATCATTTTCTGCCATTGTGCTTGTGTTGAAATTAAGATCTAAAACAGTTATTGAGTCTGTAGTTTGTAGATATTTTGGAAAGTCATCATCAGCATTGCTATTCGCATCAGTTGTATCATATTTAATAACATAGCCGCCTGAGTCTCTTGGAGTAACATCATCTTCTCTTGTTGCTTTACCACCTTTAAGTGGATCAGTAAAGTTGTAAATGACTGTTGCTTTTGTCGTATTTGTAACAATTAGCAAATCACTTGTGTCATAATTGCCTGGGAATCTAATGTGTCCTAATCCTTTTCTTTCGAAAGTTGGTAACGCACTTGTTCCTGTTGTAATCACATCAATAACTATTTGTGCTAATATCTGTATTCTTGTACTTGCCGCTGATTCTCCAGCGTTAGCTGTGGTTACTTGTGCTACTGCTGTCTGATATGGAGTACCTTGTGGACTGTTTGTAATAATATGATTGTTGATTAAATCTCTTGTAAAACCTTTTGCTAATATTTCAGCTTGTCTGTCGCCATCCAGTTGTGCTACATCACCTTCCCAATATGTTTTAGCTATTCTAGTAGTTTCTTGATTACCACCATATGTTAAGTCATGTGCCCATGCGTCAACGTTGTAGCCTGTGTCTCTTTCACACTTGGCCGCATCGTATGTGTATCCTACAAAACCTGTAGCATTTAATTGAACCTGTCTAGCAATCCATGCCGTTACTTCTTTTTGTATAAAATTTTTATTGGCTGTAATTAGAGCATAAGCATTTGGATAAACGCTATCGTTTATACCTATCCCCGGATAAAACTTATATTCTTGAATCTTTTTCTTTGCCATATTTTATGCTCCAAATGCTACTGCTAAGGCCGTTGCCGTTGCGTCCACATATCCTTTTCTTGTTGCGTGTGTAGTAAGTGATGGATCCTTCGGTAATACAACGTTATCAGTCATATTTAAATCCCCATTTACTGTTGCGCCATTTAAATTGATTTGACTCACTGTACTATCAGGAGCGTTTGTCATATCAATTCCGTATGTCTTAATTTGTCCTGCTGTGTTATAACCTATGTCAACATTGTCTATAGTGCCAGGTATTCCAACATTATTAATTGTTAGTCTGCCATTAATTACTGAAAGATTAGTTGTGTTCTGATAGTTTACTTTGAATATTCCACCTGTAACAGCTAAACTTTCAAAGCTGTTAGAAACAGTAGTACCTGTATCGTCAGCATCATCTGACGGTGGTACATACTGAACGAATTGTGTACCGTTAAGTAATATTGACTGTACGTCAATAGTAGGCGCAGTAATTTTTCCGTTAGTATCTACACTAAAATTTGGACTTTCAAATCCGTTTTGTGCTTGGAATTTTTCGTTAATTACAGTTGACATACTTTATCCTTAAATCGCACTTATCTGTTTAATAGTAATCGTACCTCTCATGGCACTATGGCTTGTACATTGATAAGCATAGTTACCGCTTATTGCTGAAGGTACTTTCCAGTATAATGTTCCCGATGTTTTACCTTGAGCTGATGATCCAGTTGATTCTGTGCCGTTATTTGCTACGTGTACTAGTCCTTCACTGTAAGCAGTACCACCACTTGTTTCTATTTGGAATGGATGACTGCTCATCGAACTGTCATTCAAATCAAACGCAATCGTTGTACCATTTATAGCATAAATGATAGGATCTTCTGTGTTACCATACTGATCAAATTTATAACCATTGAATGAATCGGCATATACTCTTAATCTTGTTATTGCTTGATAAGCAACCTGGTCAATTTTTTGACTCAAGTCTACCCAGCTTGAACCGTTGTAAGCAAACAAAGCACCAGTACCTGGACTTGTTATAGTTGTGTCTGATAAACTTGATAAGTCATTAGTTCCAGAATAATTAATTGTAACTGTGTCACCGGATACTGCGGTTGAAATGTTTGTTCCGCCAGCAATAGTAAGTGTGTCAGTTTTTGAATCTGCTTGTGCTAATCCTGAATCAGATTGAACATTACTAAACGCAAACTGGTTTTCCTCACCTGAGTTAGGTGAACCTGTGTACGCAATAGTTAAAGTATCTCCTACAATACTTGTAGAAATGTTAGCACCACCTGCCACTGTTAAAGTATCAGTTGTAGAATTAGCTGTTGTTGTACCAGTATCTCCATCAAATGTTTGGAAAATGTTTTGATTTCCGCCTGTGCTAATTGTAGTAAAAGTAAACGTACCACTGCCGTTAGTTGTTAATACTTGTCCGTTTGATCCATCTGATATACTTAAATCTGTTAATGAACTTGGTACTGTTGGTTTGTTGTTTAAGTTGTTGTAGTTTAAATAATATGAACCATCTTGTCCGTCAAGCGTATCAGCATCTAATCCTGATCCTCCTGAAGCAACGTCAGTTCCTGGTGCCCATTTACCACCGTCCCATTTAAGAACGTTTCCTGTTTGTGGTGCTTGACTGACTGTATCAACATCTGATAATGAATTAATATTTCCTACGTAAGCAACACTTTTTAAAGGATCTGTATAATTTGTAATTGTTCCGCCACTAGCATCTAAAAGTAATTTGTGCCATGCTCCTGCGTGTGCTACATACACTGAACCACCTTCGTGTACATGAAGCATTGCTCCGTGATATGTTGAAGCATCAATAGCATTCATTTGGTTTAGTGTTGAAGCATGAAAACTTACCTTGTTTATTTTTGCGTTGTCATTAGGGATATCAAGTTCAAGATTTGAATTAATGATATCTTTTAAGTTAGTGCCATCACCTAGTGCGTTATACAGCTCTTCAGAATTAGCATTAATCTTGGCGGCACCTGCTCTAAGATTATCACCTGTTCCATCGTTTGCGGCTGTACCTACGTTAATTACTGATTTTGCCATTATTACGTCCTATCAAATGTTACATTAGTTTTATCAAATGTGCTAGTTGTAGCATCAAAAGTATTTATTCCAGATGCCTCCGTCGTTGATGTATCCTCGACTATGGCTGGGGGGGTTAACTGATGTATTGCCTGAGCATAGGTAGCATGAAATGTAACTTTACTGCCTAAATATGTGTTTGATTTGGGACTAGCGTAAAGATATACGCTACTAGCGTCTACTGCCGCTGTAACATTTATTAATTCTTGGTTAATTGTTGCCCTACCAAATATTGAAACAACAGCTCTGTCTGGTCTAGCAACCACAGAAATCTGCATTGTTTCCTTCTCATTACTGTCAAACTCAACTGCTACTTGATACATAGCACTACTGAAGTCACCTAGATGAAATTTATCTATTATAGTGTTATTTCTTTGTACTGCTACCCAGCTACCTCTAAAGCTAAAGTTAGATCTACTAGGTAATAATATTGAATTATTTTGCCCTTTTGTAAAAAAGTTTGTCAGAAGTTTATTCATTTACCTGCTCCATACTGTATTTATCGTTTTGTTATGATATGTAGAGCTTTAATATTTTAGGAAATATCCACTAATGAATGGGCAAAAGCTAGTAGATTATCAAATACTTCTGTTTTTTTCTTTAGATCTTGATTAGCAAACGTTTCTAACTTCTTAGCTGTTTCTAATCCATATCCTGTTTTTACAAGGATAGGCTTTGCTTTGGCCTTTACCGCGGCTTTTAAATCTGTAATTTTATCACCTACGTACACACCATTGTTCCAATCAACTCCTATCTCAGAAGCCGCTCTTTTGAACATTCCTGGATTAGGTTTTCTATAAGGATCGTCTTTGAATGGAGTAGTAGAATAGTATAATCCATTAATACTTTTACATCCTACTTCTGCTAATAGTTCAAGCATATAATTATTAACTATATCAACATCAACTGCGTCCATTACACCCCTTTGTATTCCTGATTGATTGGTCAATATGACTACATCATAGCCTTTATCTCTAATCATTTTAACAGCTTCTAAGCTACCCGGAATTGGCTTAAATTGGTCTGGCTTAATACAATAGGGAGGCACTCCTTCTTGCGTAAGTCCTATATCTTCGTTTATTGTTCCGTCTCTATCTAATCCTATTACTGGTATTGACATTATGGTCTCCATTGATCATCTGACCATCCTATTTTATCTTTGTTGTGCCATTGTAAATCTTCTAGAATTATAGGATCATTTGACGTAAGTTTTTCTTTCCATTCATTTACAAATTGTTTTGTTTCTGTGGATAAAGGCTCAACATGTTCTTCAACAAACTGTGCCGCTTCGTGAGTCAATGGATGTAATTCATGTATATTCATATGCTTATGTTCTTCCTTCAAGCTAGGTACACTTTTTGGTCTTGTAATAAAAAAATCTTCGTCAGTTCCAAAATTCAGTGCGTTTAAAATAGGAGGACATGTTGTTTTGATATCTTGTCTATAAGATTCTAAAACTGCTCCTACGTCCTCTAGTTCAAGTTTAGGATTAGTTTTGTTGAAATGTTTTGGAGCATCTTCCCAACCTTCAAAAGGATCTCTAAAATAAGTTGAGTAAATCTTACAACCTATTGCTTCTAATGCTTTATGTGTAGCACTTATTATAGAACAATCACGCATTGTACAATGCATTATGTCAGCCCACTTCCAAGTATTTTCATAAAAATAATTGTTTAAAATAAATTTAGAATCGCTTTGAATTGTTTGTCTACTAAAATTACCAGGTGTCCACCAACCTTTACCCATATGGTATCTGTCTTCTCTATACATACTAGACCATTGTAAAAGTATAATATCATCTTTGTTAAATTTATGTATTGTGTTTGCTTCCCACAGACGCATGTTGATATACATGTTGCCTGCTCCACTCTTGGCCCAATTAGAACCTTTGTAACCTTTGTTTTTGTATTGTTGAATAAGAATATCTGCCCAAGTAGGATAAAAATATTGTGTTAGGCTACAACCAAACGCAAATATTCTCACGTCAGCCTCCTAATCAAATCCAACATTACTTTGTGCGGAATAGATTTTAGCATATCATTTTCTTTTTTTATATTCATTTGTCTGTTTACAAATTCTTTTGCTTCGGGCGGAATGCTTTCGTATTGTTTTTGTATAGCTTTAGTATCTATCAAACCTAGTCCATACATTACTAGTATGTAATTGTATTCATTGAACAGAATTTTTGAAGTTTTGTCAGTCAAGTCATCAGATATAGGTAATCTTGTTCGCCACATTTCTAAATTATTTGCTAAACTGTCTGGCATTTCTGTTTCTGTGATATGTTTCCAAAATTCAGTGTTAGATTTATCAGTAACATAGTGTAAACATATAAAATCTCTGATATTATTCATTATGGATTCAACTTCTTCATTGTATCTTTTAGTTGTTGATTCATTATAATTTACAATACGCTGTGCTAACAAGAAACTTTGGTTAATACTTGTGCCTATACTGCTGGCTTCTAATGGTTCCACAAAGCTAGCCGAAAGTCCTATAGCACAAACATTATTAATCCACGGCTTATCTAATGCTCCAGGATCAAATTTTATGTTTTTGGCTACTGAAATTTCATGGCCAAGATAATTTTCTACCTCTAGTTTAGCATCATCTGCTGAAATGAAATCACTGTCATAGATATAACCGTTGCCTTTGCGACCCCAAACAGGAATTCTAAACATCCAACCACTGTCCATTGCCCTAGCTACTGTCCAAATCGGTATTTCGTCTTCTTCTTCTGTAGGAAACACAATGGCTTCTTTCATTTTTAAATATTTTGAATAACTTTGCCACTTGGCTCCCATTTTATCAATAAGCAAACGTTTAAATCCTGTTGAGTCTATGTAAAAATCATAATGATAATCTGACTTTTCACCTTTTAGACTTGTAATATTTTTTCCGTCTGGCATGTTTATACCGATTATTTCATCATCTATTACTTGGCAACCATATTCAATTGCTTTCTTTGTTAGAAAGTCATTTAACTTACTAGTATTAAAATGATATTGACTTACTCCTACGTCATTAGGCCTTTCGTCCATAAATTTATTAAAAGGTGTGTAGCTTTTCCATGTGTACTCGCCTACAAATTCTTTAGGATGAACATTATTTGATATCAATTTAGCATACATTAAAGGCATACCTAGGTGTTCACCTACAAAAGGATCGTGGACACTCTGTAAAAAATCATTTTTATTCCAATTTTGGAACATTATACCTGATTTAAATGTTGCGTCTGTTTCTTTTATTAATTCACCCGCGGTAATAGTACAAAAATCCATAAAGGCTTGCCAGTGTTCTGTACTTCCTTCACCAACTCCAATTGTTCCAATCTTTGTGCTACGGATAACGTCTACAGTAAATTGTGGATAGCTCTTTTTTAAAATAAGAGCGGCAACAAAGCCAGCAGTTCCTCCACCTACAACACAAATTTTCACTTTGTTACTCCATAATCAGGTAGGTGTAAGTTTTGACCAAATGCGATTACGCAAAATTGTTGATAGGGTTCACCATGATATTCAAGAATAGTATATGTTCCTGTCTCAAAATTACCATATACAGCTAAAGGCAATATAGCTGGAGTAACCGATAGGCCGTTTGCTTCATCTGGATCTCTAACTTTAGCTAACAAATCTCCTCTTAGAAGTAATTGTTCTTCTTTATCACGCAATAAAGGAAAAATTTCTTCTTCTGGACCACACATTACAGGTTTCTCTTGCCATTCTCCTGCTTTTGCTCTTGTGTCTGTAAATACAGCGACTACTGTAAACAAAAACAGTACTGCTATCAATAATCTCATTGTTACTCCTATTCGTCTAATGTATACCATCCAGATACTATGTACTTAATTCCTTTGTAAATAGGATTTCCCCTATGCGGATGAGTATAGTAAGCTGGAAAGAATGCTAACTTACCAGGTTCTGGTTTTATTTTTACGCCTTGATATAAAAATTCTGTCTCGCCACCTTCTTCTACAGCATTAAGATACAAAGTGTACGCCATTACCCTTGAAGATGTACACAAATCAGCGTTCTCACAATGCCAAGCATGGTATCCTTGATGTGGTCTTGTTTTTTGTATGCTCATTCCTTTGGGTGAATGCTGTACAACTGCGGCTAAACTATCATATTTTGATCTATATTTCTCTTCATACGTGGTCATTACAGTTTGATAGAAAAACTTACATAAATCTGCGTCTACATGAAACATATTATTATGATTTGCTAGATCCATGAATATTCTTTCATCTTGATTTTTAAAACCAGTTTGATGTTCGGTCAACTGCATAGAAGCACGTTGTTCAAATGTTTCAATTAACTTTTTACAATAGTCTAAAGGAAATACATGCCTGTATTCTTCTATTCCATTAAAATCACCTTCCATGTTTCCTCCTAAATAAAGAACTGTTGGTTCAATCTATACAAATTATCATAAAACATTCCTTGTTTTACGTATGCGGTGTGTAACATGTTCTGTGGATACAACACCATTCTGTTAAATTTCATTGGAACCATGCCAGTCATTTCCCAATCTCCTATCGAATCCGTAATATATTTTGTAATAGGAGTAGTTTTTTCCTTGTCATAATAGTTATATGAATCATTATCCTGTATAGACTCTTTTCCGGCAAACTCATAAAAGGAAGTTCCACCGTTACTTTCATTTTCTGTGTTTAAATATATGGTACTAGCAAAATTTAAGCCACTTGGATTGTCCATGTGTGGGGACATAGGTGGTAAATTTTCAGATTGCATTACATTTACCATAAAAGTAGCTCTCATAAAACTTTCACTCATCATGTTTGGTGACCAATGGGACATTATATTTGGATAATACTGTCTACAAAGCTGATCAAACACCCAAGCCATTGAATCTAAGACATAAAAAGCATTAATTCTCCAAGCAGGGTTATTTCCTCTGATACGTTGATTAAATGAAGCTGGAATATCTAAAGCTAATTGTCTTACCATCATAGGATTTTTGTAAAAGTCATCCACAACTACTACGGTTGTTTGCTTTCTTCCTAATTTTTTTATGTCGACTGAATAGTTTTTGCTTATTTCAAAAACTTCTTCTTCATTAATCTTGTTTTTCTTCATCTATTCTCTCGTTTATAGTAAAGTTAGCACTAATAGTCACTCTGGTTTCATCACTTTCATTAACAGTTACATAGTGTTCTAGCACACTTGGAAAAAACACAATGTCTCCTTCTCGTAAAGGAGGAGTGATTCTATTATTGTATCTAAAAGGTTCAGTGCTAAGACTGGGCAGTGAACTTCCGTGAAAGAAGTCATATGTGTTTCTATAAAAAACAAATCTGCCACTGTTTGGGGGAAGTTTAAGCATATAAGCACAACTTATTACACTTTCACCAGCATGATTGTGTAATTCTTGGTGTTGATTTTTGCTGTATCTGTTAAGCCAACATTCAACACCATAAGAAACAGAACAATCAACTCCTAATTTTTTTAGATAGGTGTTTAGTCCAGCAACCGCACCCTTGATAAAGTTGTGAAAAGGTAATTTATTTGAATCTGGAAGTCCAAAAGTAGTATCAACATTACAATACCAGCTAGGATACTTATTAAAATTACTATCATCCTGTATAATGTTAGTAAAATCTTCCTGTACTTGATTGTGTGTTTGTAAAGGTTCAGCAAAAACTGGGATTGAATATAAATCTATGAACATTAATTCTTCATTTCTACCAATTTTCCAAATTCAGGTAGATAAAGATATTCAATTTCACTGTTATATAATGTTCTCACAGCATCATCTAATGTTTCTACCAACGGTTCGCCACCTAAATTGAAACTTGTATTGAAAATTATAGGCACACCGGATTGATCGTAAAACTCTTTTATGATGTCATAGTAATGTTTATTTTGTTCTTGGGTTACAGTTTGTATTCTACATGTTCCATCTACATGGATTATACTAGGAATTTTTTCAGCTACTCCTTCTTGACAATTCATAGCGTACATCATATGTGGAGATTGTTCTAAACCACGCATATCAAACCATTCGTGAGCATGATCTAGCATTATTGTGCCAGCAAAAGGTCTAAAATACTCTCTACGTTTCACTCTGTTTACATGATCCTTACCATCTTCAACAGTAGGATCAAATAATAAACTTCTATTTCCTAATGCTCTTGGACCATTTTCGGATCTATCTTGCCATAAAGCAACAATATTTTTATTACGTATTATTTCAACAACCTTTTTATGGTCCGCTTCACTTGTAGTTGCTCCGTATTTTTCAGCAACGGCATCAATGTCATTGAGAGATAAGTCATATTTGAAGCCTTCATAAATTGTTTCTGTATATGATCTAACTTTTTTATCCTTTGTTAGTTGATGGTATAATAATAAAGCGGCTCCTATAGCTGTTCCAGCGTCACTTGACACAGGTTCAACATATAATTTTATATCTTCTTTATTAAGTTTGTCAAGATACCAATAATTAGCCACACAATTTAATGCGTATCCTCCACTTAACACAACATTTTTATTTCCAGTCATTTCCACAGCTTTGAATATTAATTTTAAAACTTCTTGCTGTGATTGATCTTGGACAGCATAAGCAAGATCTCTTCTGTTTTCTAAAGTTGTTAAATCAACTTTACTGTTTTGTAAGTCTCCCGATGTATATAGATAATCATATTTTCCGTCATTTACTAATGCCGCATTTGGATATGTAGGAATAATTACATTTCTATCAGAAGTTCTCCATTTTCCTCCTGCGCCGTCTGTATAAATCGGAGGAATTTTATTATTTGGTTTACCATATGGAGCTAATCCCATTGTTTTTCCTGCTTCAATAGGTTGAAATCCACAATATTGTGTAACTGCTTCATAGGCTTTTACAATTCCAGCTGAGTCATCTAGTATAAGTTCATGATACCCTTCTTCACCTTCTCTATCACTAGGAATTTGTGTTACATGAGTACCAGGATAAGGTCCATTACCTCCTTGATGTTTATATAAAGTTTTAAAATCATCTGGATAATTACAAGAAAAAATACTTTCACACTCCCACGTCATAAATTCTTCGTTAAAATTTCCAGAATTAATATTCATTGGAATAAAAGTTCCAGCACCATCAACAATTACTGATGTAGCTGATTCAAAACCTGATCTATAAAAAGCACAAGCGGCGTGTAATTTATGATGAATATGGCTAAGATCAATTACTTGTCTATGCTTTGCGTTTTGATCATAGGCTGAATCCTTACCATCTATTAGTCCTAATTTTCTTGCTAGTCCTGTGTAAATATCTCCACCACTAAAATCAACTCTACTAGATTCTTCTAAAGGTTGCGTATGAGCAACAACTAGATAATCTAACTTATCTGTAAACTCTTTAAATTTAATCATGGAAGCATAAGGGCCACCGTCATATTTTTTCCGTGATAATCTTTCTTCTTCAATAGCGAATACTACTTCTCCGTCTTTTAATAAGACAGCACCTCCATTATGACCTCTTGTGATTGCTCCTATCCACTGTGTCATTGTCCAGTCCTTCCTAAAATCTGTGCCTGTGGTTTAGCATGAGTTACTCCTGCATCATTTTTGTGGACAACCCCATGCGTCGGGCAGACTTCTCCTTGTTGTCCTTGTTCGGGTTTGTACGTTCCCGTATAAGTCCTAGGCTTACCAAGCCTCTTACGAGCACTTGATATAATTTGTTTAAAAGTTTCATCAGTTAACTCCATAACTTCGTCATTGTATCTTTCAATTTCGTCTTCCATTGATAATCTTATTGGGCTAAATTTTCTTTTTCCTTCTCCTAAGTCTATAACGTCAAAGTCTGGACTATTAGGATATGAAATATTAATTGGATATGTGCTACCAATAACACTAGTACAGCTTGTTCCTAATGCTTTTGCCATGTGTTGTCCTAAACTATCACAGCCTATAAAATGATCTGCTATTTGTATTACGCTTGACCAAACTCTTACATCAGGTATTTGTGGAACTGCTATTGGTACTTTTGGTTTTTCTTCTATTGTAACAGGAAATTCACTCATTATAATTACAGCATAATCGTCTCTCAAGTCTTTACAAATTCTAATTACATCATTAAGATGAAAACTTCTTGATGTACCATCAATTACAAAGTCACCCATGTTCTCGGCTGTTCTACCAAATGGTTGAAATACCACAACTTTATCTTTGCCGGTGACTGCTTTTATTTCTTCAACAACTTTATAACCTTGAACAAGTTCATGTTTGTTCATATAGATTTTTGGATCAGGTAAATCTCTGACTCCTTCGTTGTTAATAGCTATATCAAACGCTTGTGCTAAACTACATTTTTGATTATAATATTCCCAAACTCTATAAGGTTCAGGAGTAATACAATCTCTGTCTTTAATATAATCCTTAAATAAATTTTTATGCCAATGATCGTACGCTAATTCATGTAATTGTGGATGTCCTTTATAAAAGTCCATACCTCCTTCACAAACAATAATAAAGTCTTTATCGTTTTCGTATAACTTTTCAAAGGCAGGAATAGACGCTATTACACGGCCTGCTCCACCGTTCATAAAATATGCTTTTTTGCGAGACAAATTAAACTCCAATATTTCCTTGTATAGAAATATTTATTGAGTTCTAGTGGTGTGTGTAATTAAAAGTGATTAGCCTTTTTTACCAGCTGTTCTTAGAGCGTGTACTTCAACATCAATAGGATAAGCACCATCTCTGTACGGATCATTTGGATCTGAACTTTCTTCTGGGTCTCTCATATCTCTTGGATATGAAGGAAACATCATCACTGCTTGCCATGGTTCGTAACCTTTAGCTTCCATTACAGCAGGAAGATCTCTTAATTTTTGTCTGTAGTCTGTCCACTCTTTTTGTAGTGCTTCTGGAGCGTCTGTTTGTCCTACTTTAGCATCTGTTTCATGTAAATGAGCATCTCTTACATCTCTTACTTGATTCCAAGTAATAGATTTATTTGTACCTGTAGCTTCCCAGTCATGAGTTGGAATAATCCATTTATCATTTTCAATGTCGTATTTTACATTTTGATCATCATATACGTCTCTTGGTTCTACTTCTTTTGTATATTCTACATCTGGATATCCGTCTGGAGCGTCCCAAAGTACTTCCCATTTTCTGCCACGACGCATATGAACTAAATCTTCTCGTCCTTCATCGTTAACAATTTCACAAAGCAATGGATTTTCTTTACAATCTACAGTGACTCTCATAATGTCAGCACCAGTAGGTCTTTCTAATTCAGATTTGAGCATCAAGCACCAACCTGATTCTTTTCCATAATCAGGACTACTCTTGTCATTGTTTACTTCTAATGTAAGGAATTCTGGACCTTTGTAAGTGTGCTTTCCAGTAATACCTTTAGTAAAACTATCTGTTCTCCACTCATCCCAAATTGGGTAAGTAAACTCTTTTTCTATTCTTCTCATTGCGTTTTGCTCCTACAAGTATTTATCATTTTACATAAAAGTTATTCTAACAACTCCAGAACCGCCCTGTCCTGAGCCACCCGCACAGCATTTTGCCCAGTTATCACAGTACGAACTAACACCAGGCATACCACCGCCAGCTGGCCATTCAATATGACATCCGCAGTTACACCATGCTACGTTGGTTACTGATACATTCATTTTACCAATCAATGGTGTTTGTCCTGAACCTGAATAAGTGTAATTACAATGGCAACCACCGTGTCCTACGTTCCAACCCGTTGATCCCATTATACCAAAATCGTTACCAAACATACCACAAATTCTACAGTTTTCACAGTTGAAATGCGTATGTCTTGGACCCCATGCGTTTCCGTTACACATCCAACCACCACATGCTCCTTCAACACAAAAGTTTGATAAGTTGTGTCCGTTAACGTATGAACGACAGCCCATTCCAGCTCCACAGGTATGTGCTTTTCCGCATGGCCAACTACCACCGGCACATACTGTATATTGACAACCTGGTGATGTTGCTATTGTTCTTGATGCGTAATTTCCTCCTGCTCCTCCAATTGAGAAAGAACAGTTATTACAGCATGTATGGCCAGGGCCGCCACCTCCGCCGCCCCAAATTTCAAATGTTACTGTTGAAGCACCATCTGGAACACACCAATAGCAACATTTACCATTAGCCTGTTCACAACAACCACTCTGTCTAGCACATTGGTGACATCGTAATCCACGTTCATTGTAGATCCACTGTACTCCGTAATTGTTTCCGTTTCCGTGTGCGATATCATCGCCGGTAATTGCTCCGTCTGCTATGCTATCACCTGGTACTTTTTTATAACTTGCGTATGTTGCCATTTTTTATCCTTATGCGAACGTGATTTTAACTAATCCCGATCCTCCCATGTTTCCTCCATCACAGCATTTTGCCCAGTTATTACAATAACTTGAAGTTCCTGATGCTCCGCCGCCTGCTGGCCAGTTAGTGTAACAAGCACAACCACACCATGCCTCTGCGTGTGCGTGTACCATTGTTCTTCCTACGAACGGTGCTACACCTGACTGCATCCAGTCTGCTGATTTACATTGACAAGCACCGTGTCCGCCTGATACTCCAGTTGAACCCATTATTCCAAAATCTGCTCCGAATACTCCACATATTAAACAGTTAGCACAAGTCTGTGTATGTCTTGGTCCCCAAGCATCTCCATTACACATCCAACCTGAGCAACCTCCTGTTACACAAAAATTCGATAAGTTATGTCCGTTAACATAACTTCTACAACCCATACTTGCTCCACAGGTGTGTGATTTACTACAAGGCCATGTTCCACCAGCACAAACTGTATACTGACATCCAGGACACGTACTAATAGTTTTTACAGCATAGTTTCCGCCGGAAGCTCCTGCTGAGTGAGAACAGTTATTACAACAGGTATTTCCTGCTCCTGCTCCACCTCCTGACCAAATTTCAAAAGTTACTTTACTTGCTCCGTTTGGAACACACCAATAACAACATTTTCCGTTTGCTTGTTCGCAACAATTTCCAGCATCAGCACAAGCATGACATCTTAATCCACGTTCGTTGTATATATATTTTGTACAATATTTGTGTCCTGCTCCCGCACCTAGTTTAGCGGCAGATATACTGTTGTCTGTAAAATTTTCTGCTGTTAATGTTTTGTAACTTGCGTATGTTGCCATAATTATATTTCCTTACACGAATGTTATTTTAACAATCCCTGATCCACCTTGTCCAGAACCACCAGCACAACACTTTGCCTAATTTCCACAATATGAACTAGTACCAGGTTGTCCACCTCCAGCAGGCCAAACAATGTGACAACCACATGAACACCATGCTTCGTTTGTTGCTGTTCCACCTGTTATTCCAATGCCAAATGCTTCACCACTGTAACCTGTTTGTCCGTGACATCTACAAGTTGTTGTTCCAGCTTTTCTTCCAGTAGCTCCCATACCACCAAAATCAGCTCCAAAAATTCCACATATTAAACAGTTAGCACAACTTGATGTTAGGTGTCTTTGACCCCAAGCATCTCCGTTACACATCCAACCACCACAAGCGCCAGTTACACAGAAGTTTGATAAGTTGTGTCCATTTACATATGAACGACAGCCCATTCCAGCTGAACAACCATGTGATTTACCACAAGGCCATGATCCGCCAGCACATACCGTATATTGACATCCTGGATTTGTATCAATAGTTTTTAAGGCGTAATTTCCACCTGCTCCACCAATTGAGAAAGAACAGTTATTACAACAAGTGTGACCTGGGCCTCCGCCTCCGCCACCCCATATTTCGAAAGTTACTTTGTAAACGTTATCTGGTACGCACCAGTAACAACATTTACCATTGGCTTGTTCACAGCATCCACTCTGTCTAGCACACATGTGGCAACGTAAACCACGTTCATTATAAATGAACTGTACTTTTCTACAAGCACCCGCACCAGGCTGGAGTTTAGCTCTAGTGATGGCACCGTTGGGGATACCTTCTGATGTAACCTTCTTATAACTTGCGTAACTTGCCATTTGGTTCTCTCTCCAATAATATTATACAGTTAGGATACGCCAACCGTAACTATCACCTGAATATACAAGGTCAAACGCCGCACCTTCTGAGTTAACAGTCATGTCCGCACTATCACCTTGGATAAGTTTTCCGTTTCTACCAACTGTAAGATTATTACTATCAAATGTTTTTCTTAGATCAAAAAATCTAACAACATCTCCTACTGCTGGCGAACCAGGTAGGCTAATAGTAAAGCCTCCACCATTAGTATCAACAAACAACTGTTCTCCAGATGCCGCTGTGTACGTGGTTGTGACTGTTTTAGCATTAAGAACACCAACAGGTATCCAGGCTGTTCCGTTATAAAGTTCTAACACATTTACTTGTGTGTTATATCTTATTGAACCTGCTCCTGCGTTTGCTGTTCTTTGTGCCGTGTTCCCAAAAGGTATAGTTAAACCTGGTGAACCTAGTGAAATTCGTCTTCCCATTTTTTTTCCTATCCTTTAACTTGCCGGTACTGCTGTCTCGATACCCATTACTACACAACTTACGCTGGTAGCTGAAGATCGAGCGACAATGATTTTAGTAGCTTGTGCAACGATACCAGTTCTTTCTAATACACCGTTTGGTCCTAAAGATACATCGTACTCTAGATATTCTGCCGCTGTTGGTGTACCAGAGCCTGCTACAGCTAATCTAATATTTGCTGTACTAGCACCTCTGTTACAAAACGATACAGTTACCACGCTGTAAGTATCTGCTGGAACCGTATAAACGCTTGTATCAGTCGCCGCTGATAAATCGTTTGATCCTAATACTCCTGTTGCCATTTATTACTCCTCTTTTCTATATTTAGCCATTATGTTTTACTTGTTAAAAAGTACGACATGGCAACCGGAGATCCTAATACTCCACCATTGAAATTCATTCCAGTGGTTACAGTGATCTGCGAATTGTCAGTTGTACCAATCGTGTTTCCAGTGATATTTATTTTACCAGCTGTAACTGCGTTAACGTTAAGGCTACTAGATCCACCACCAATTTGTGAATTGATGTAAGTGATAATAGCCGCCTGAGTCGGAACAACGCTGTTTGAATTAGCACTGAACGTACCGTCTGTACTAAATTCATTAATTGTTGCTCCACTCTCACCAAGTCCCACAGCACCTAATGAAAGTTCTTGTAGTCCTGCTAAACTAAACGCACTTGTGTTCAAGCTGGCAGAACCAGTGGACTGTTCAACGTTGAACAATCTACCTACTCTAAAGTTACCATCTTGGTCAGTGGATGTATAGAACACTCTACCACCGCCATATTCCTTAACTTCGTCATTTGCGTCATTTGGTACAGACGGTGTTCCTGGATAGTTTGTACTAGCAAAGTTACCTGTACCTATATCTAGGAAGTCATGTCCTGTTAATCTAACTTGACTAAATCTTTTTCTTATAGAAATATTAGCACCGTGTATAGGTGCTTGTTCTACACCAATGTTTGGTGAAACTTGTAAGTTTGCTGTATAGTTTCCAGCACTTCCGGATAGTTCTCTTACAAAAACTACCTTAAAGTATCTGCTATCACCGGCTATCTCTAAGTTAGCACCTTCCTCTGGTACGTCTGTCAATCCATAAACGTTTAAGAAGTTTTTATCTTGGAAGATATCAGCGAAACCATCACCTACTAAAGTAGCGCCTGCTGTTTCAAAGTCAAGTCCTCTGCTAGTCCACGTAGGTTGTGTTAATACTCCGTTACCTATTCTAATTTCAAATGGTGCTTCAATAGTTTCATTGTTGTCAACAATCAACATTGATGGAGTACTTGTGTATCCGCTTCCTGGATTTATTATGTAAAACTGTGTAATTCTACCGTTGGAAACTTGTGCTCTTACTTGAGCTCCTGTTCCTCCACCACCTGAGATAACAACTCTTGGTTCGATTGAATAAGTTGTTGTAGCATCTAAAGTAGATTGAATACCATTTGAATAGTGCCATGTATCCCATCCAGCTGTTCCATCTGATTCTTTAGCAACGTTAGCAACTTTTGTTCCTGGATTGTACGAAGTAATTTGTGCGTATTGTCCAGCACCTGTACCTGCTGTAATTACAACTCTCATTCCAACATATTTTGTACTGTTAGCTGTTTCAGTGTTAGATAAAATAATAGTAGTTGCGTTTCCGCCCTGTGCTGTATTCTCACTTGACACATATCCTCTACCACCAATTACATCTGGATCATTTAACGCTCCGTCATTGTCAACATCACTAGTATTATAAGTAGATCCATCATCTGGATTTCTTAGTCTAACTTCAAATATACCATTGTTTACAGCATTAGCATTAGCAATTACAGCACCATATCCTGCGCCACTTATTGTGTATGTAGCATTGGTATAATTGTTACCTGCGTTTGTGTATTCAAAATGTATAATACTACTTCCGTCTGTTAAAGCTCTACCGACTTGTGCTTCAAGTTTTCTGTTGTTTACACCGCCAGTTACAGGAGTTTCACTTCCGTCAACGCCTTCTGATACAGCACCAAAGTCACCGTATGAACAGTTTCCGTTAGTACCTCTAATCTTACCACCGTTTTCTGATAGATATCCTATATGTCCGTAGTATGAGAACACAGAAACAAGTTCTGCTCTACCTAAGTTCGTAACCCAAGCACCAATACCATCTGATATTACTTGAGTAAAGTCGTTAGCAACGATTGAATCATTACCACCATTGTGTAAGTCTCCATCTATTTTTAATCCTACACAAGCTGTACCAAAGTTAGTAACTCCTTGTACATATGGAGATCTAGTTTGGATCCAAACTCTTGTGTCGTCTGGTCCCCATCCTGGATCCAATGAACAGTAAGCACCAGCTGATGGTCTCTTAGTACCAAAGCTATTTGCTGAACTTAATGTTCCGCTTAATCCACCTAGTGTTTGATTTCTAATACCAGTAGCATCTCTTAATAGATACATGTTTTCTAATGTAGAACCGTTTACGCTATTTCCATAATACAATCCGTTGTAAATTGTAGCATAGTTTGATCCTTCACTAAAACTAAATGTTAAGTCATGTATAAATCCATCAAGATAATTTTTTATATCTGATTTACATTGTGCTTCATCAAATGTATAAGATGGATAGTTTACATTTATATATTTTGTAACATCTTCAGCAATAAAGTCCTTGTTCATCATTATTGCTCTTACACCAGCAAACTTATCCTGATCATCTACTCTTGTATTTGAACCTCTAATAGTTGGAGCAGTTGAGTCTCCTGATGCTCCATTAACTTCAAAATCAATCTTATCATAAAGTTCTTGTGTTAAGTTTGTAACTATTGTTGATACAGCGGCAGTACTATTTGGTTTGGATACATCTTGTGTAAGTGTATTTCCTGTTTGTCTTGTAATAGAATTACCTTCAATAATATCATCAATAATACTCTTCATATGCGTAATACCCGCTAATGAATAAACAGTATCTCCTGAGTTCGTTAATTGTCCTGCTGGTTCAACTCTTACTGAACGTAATTCATCACCAACTACAGCAACTCTTTCAGGAACTCTAATTGGAAGAACTTCCTTGTAAGTTCCAGTTTTTACCAACAATACTTTGTGTAGTTTTACTTCTGTTGGAAGAGTGTATCCTGCTCCAAGTGTAATAGAACTTGTAATAACAGCCATGTTAGTTGTTAAGGTTGCCAAAGCAGTTGATTCTGGTGTTATTGTAGCATCTTTAGTTTGTAAATATCTATCTGCTGAAGCAACACCGTCTAATGCTTGGTAATCTAATGAAGGAGTAGCACTATTAATTACATCATTACATAAACTAATAACATGATTCAATGCCGCAACGTTTTGTGACTCTGAACCTGTATCAAAGAAATCACCACTTACGTTGTCCTTCATTGCCTGACCAGCTCTACGTGTTTCAACGTTTCCGCCTCTTCTCAAATCAACTGTGATAGCGTCTAAAGCAAATCCTGCTAGTCTTTGGAACTTGGCTTCGTCAAAAGCAAATCCAATAAAGAACGGATCATTCTGTTCAATGATCTGTCTCTTTGCCCATTTAGCAGTTTCATATGCTATAAACATTCTATTTTTTTCTAATAATCCTACAGCATTAGGATTCTTAGCACCCTTTTCAATTTGATCACATGCGTATCTAATTGTCTTCCAAGGTCTATCTAAAGTAGTTCCGTTTGCCGGAGTTGGATTATCTGTACCAATTCCTCCTGATACATAAAATACATCTGGTACCGCACCAAAGTCTTTCCACTCTGGAATACCACCACTTGATACACTTAATACTTGACCGTCTGCGCCAATAGGTAATCTAGTTGGTCCAGATCCACCAAAGTATAATAAGTCACCTTGTGTTGTAATTGTGCTTTCCTCAGCACCCGATGCTAGGTTATTCCAAAAAGCACCTGCTGAGTCATTGTCTGGACGTTTTGCTGTGTCTGATGTGTGTGCTTGTACACAAACATAACTGATTAAACCATAACGAACAGCATCACCTAAGTCATAAACTGTGGCTGTAGTCCAAGTATTTTTCCATTCAATACCTTGGTTTAATCTTGCCCAATAAGTTGCGTTTGGTGGGCGTTGTCCTGTGCTGTTGGCTGTAGCGACATAAGTGTAACCACCTAGTCTTACAACATCACCAATTTTGTATTCTTGGTTAGTTGAGTCATCTCCCCAGTCACCTCTTAAATTAAATCCTGATGTAACAAGATCCCATTTATCACTTGCTGGAGGAATATCACCGTAAACATTTTGATTTGCTACGTATTGATTACCACCGTATGTTACAAAGTCACCTGGTTGATATCTTTCATCACCTTGCCATGTATTTTCAAATTCTAATCCTGGAACAAATTTATCCCAGTTAGCAATATCTGCTTGTAGTGTACCTAGTTGTGAATCTGCGTTTGTAACAACAGAAGTATGTTGTGTGGTACAAATCCAAAGTGTAGCACCATAAAGCACAACGTCATTTACTTTGTATCTATAGCTGTTTGCCCACTCACCTAAGTATTCAATACCTTTGTTTAAGTAGTCCCATTTTGCTTGGTCTGCTTCTAATCCATTTGATACCGAAGCATTTGAAGTGTGCCCGGTGTTACAAACGTAAAGTGTTCCACCATACTTAACAATATCATTAATCTTGTATCTTGTATTGATAGCCCAGTTTTGTTTCCAATCTTGACCTTCGGAGAATAGGTCCCATTTTAATATGTCAGCTTCAAGTCCAAGTGCGTTAGTGGCCGCGGCAGTATGACCAGTGTTACAAATGTAAATGTTTCCACCATATTTTACCAAGTCGTTAGCTTTGTAAACAGTACCTGCTACCCAGTTGTCTTTCCAGTCAATTGATGTAGCAAACTGATCCCATTTTGATTGATCAGCTTCTAGTGTTGATTGTGCTGTGTGTCCTGTGTTACAAATATAAATGATACCACCATATCTTACGATGTCATTTATTTTGTAAAAAGTTGCGGCGCTCCAATCACTCTTCCATTGGGTACCATCACTGAAATTGTTCCAGTTTGATATATCTGAGTAGAAATTAGACGTTGATGTGTGTCCTGTTACACAAACATAAGTTCTACCACCATATCTAATTACGTCATCTTTTAGATAAGCTGTAGTAGCCGCCCAGTTGTCTTTCCAGATAAATCTAATTCTACCTAGTTTAAATTCTGCCATTTTTTGCTCCGTTCTTGGTATTATACATATTTATCATTATCCGTTAAAGTCATCTCTTTCAGTTCTTGATGAAAAGAACATATTAAGTGCCGCTAGTCCTCCGCCTAACGACCCCCTAATCTCAAAATTAGGTGATATTGTTGTCATAGCATTTGGATTATTTGATCCTGCTGTGTTGGAAATAGTTCTTGATTCTAACTTAATTTGTCCAGCTGTAAGTGCGTTTGTAAACAGATTTGATCCACCACCTGTAAATCTATTTTCAATATAAGCCTTCAATGCTTTTTGTGTTGGAACAATATTATTACTATTAGCTACAAATGTAACTTCTGTTGAAAATTCTCTAATTACAGCTTGTGTACCACCTACACTAATTCCACCTAATCTGATTTCATCTAATCCTTCTAGGTCAAAGAAGTCAGCACTTAGAGTAACTCCACCTTGTGCTTGGCTAACTTTAAATAGTTCACCAACTCTATAGTTACCATCTTGGTCTGTACTTGTGTAGAAGACTCTACCACCGTTTGCTTCACGTACTTCATTTGCCTGTTCTGTTTCATTCACACTTGTCTGTCCTGCTATGTAAAGTGCAGGATAGTTTGTGTTAGCAAAGTTACCAGTACCTATATCTAGGAAGTCATGTCCAGTCAATCTACATTGTGAATATCTTTCTCTAATTGTAGCTGTTACACCATGAGCAGGTGCTGTGCCTCTTGAAAGCACTGGAGATATTTGGAAAGTAATCTGTCTATTAGGAGCACTACCTTCAGTCTTAGTAACCTTAACTAATCTGTAGACTGTAGAATCTCCTGTAAATACAACGTTTGCTCCAGGTCCTGGTACAAGATCTATTCCTGTAATGACCATTGAATTACCTATTTGTTTTGCTTCAGCATAACCGTTACCAGTAATTGCTACTACTGCTGTCGCATAACCTGTACCTCTATTATAGAAAGTTGGTTGTCCTAATACACCATTGGCAACATTTACTTCGTAATAAGGTTCACCTGTCTCGCCCGGATCGTAAACTGTCAAAGTTGGAGGTGTTGATGAATCATATCCACTTCCTACTTCATATAAAACAAATTTAGATATTTTATTTGTAGCAACATCTACTCTAGCAAAAGCTCTCTTACCGCCTGTAATAATATTTCCTGTTCCTGTACTTTGTCTTACTCCAATCCAGGTTGGCTTATTATTAGCTAATCCTCCAACAATAGCTGTTAAGTTATTGATTGTAGAAATAGTATTCCAGTTATGAGCATCACCTGATTCAAGTGCATTTCCGTTTTCATTTACAGCAACAAAAGCACCTTGAGTGTAGCCAACTTTCCATGCGTTGGTTGTTGAGTCTCCTAGTAAAGCCGCATCATACCAGTTAGATCCGTCAGCACTATAAATTATTCTATCTGAATTTTTCATTGATGCTACCCAAGCATTACTTCCAAAAATTAAATCAGTGTATTCTTCTGCTCCACCTGGTGTAACTGCTGAACCTGAACTCCAACTTACTCCGTTGTCTGTAGAAGTTACTGTTGTACCATCCGTAGCAATAGCAATCCATTTACCTGCTCCGTAAGCTAAACCTACCCAGTTTTTATTTCCTGTACCAAGTGCTTTAGTTGTCCAATTTCCTGCAACAATGGTACTATCATTTGAAGTTGAAAGTGATCCAACATAAATGTCACTGTTGTTATCACCAGTTGCCATTATAATATCATCATTTAGTCCACCTATTTGAACTCTTGTCCAGTTATTAGTTGCCGGTAAAGTTGTTGTATCAAAAGTAGCTCCATCATTTGAAAATACTAAAGTATCTGTAGCACTTGCCACAGCGACTAATATTGGACCTGATTTTGAAAATGCTGTATAATTCTGAGAGGCAATATTATTTCCTGAAGTTGGTCTTTGTGTCCATACACTTCCATCTGGTGATGTATAAAAATCATCAGTACCTGTTACTCCATAGTACCATAATCCTAATGTATCACTATATCCAATGTCCGGAGCACCAGATTGTACGCTGTTGTTAGAAACGTTAAATGTTGGTGCCGCTATAGTCACTCTTGGCTCTATAGTATAAACCGTTGTTGCTCCTAGTGCCGTAGCGTTTACCTTACCTGCTAGTAAATTATCGAATCCAGGTGTGCCTGTGCTATCTTTGTATACCTGTGCTACTTTTGTTGAAGAGTTATAATTTACAATATAACCATATTGCCCAGCACCTGGACCTTCCGTAATCATAATTCTTGAACCATTAATGCTAGAAGCTTCCCTTGATTCTGCTTGTGACAATGTAATACTTGTTAAGTCTCCTGCTTGAGCTGTGTTAGTAGCAAATTGGAAACCCCTACCACCAACATTTGTACTGCCATCTGGTAGTTGTAATTCAACTTTGTTTACAGCACCTTGTCTAAATTCATCCCAATACACAGATAAGCCTGTACCAGCAACTTGTGTAAATGCCGCGGATGCTGTGCTATAAGTTTCACCTGCGTTAGTATATTCTAAAGCAAGTACCTGCGAACCATCTGTAAATATATTATCAACTTGTGCTTCTGTGCTTCTATTGTTGACAGTGGCAGTTTGCGGTATTTCGTTAGCATCGAATCCTTCAGCAACCGAACCAAAGTCTCCATAAGAGTTATTTCCGTTTGTAGCTCTCATTATTCCGCCGTTTTCAGCGAGATAACCAATGTGAGCATAATACGTAAATACCGAAACAAGTTCTGATCTACCTAAATTAGTTGCCCAGTATCCAATACCATCACTTAACACCTGTGTAAAGTCATTAGCAACTATTGATCTGTTACCACCATTGTGTAACGCACCATCAATTTTCATTCCTACACAATTATCTCCAATAGTTGTAACACCTTGGATATATGGTGAGCGTCCTGCTGATATTCTTTCAAAACTTACTGATTCAGGCACTACTGAAACAAAAGTATGGGCATACTGATCACTAGCACTAGATTTACCTACATTTACCGTAAAGGTTTCTGTAGTCACTGCTGTGATTGCTAATTTTTGATTGTAAGCTGGATCTGTTGTTCTTGGATATGTTTTTTGTGCTGTGTTCCCATCCATTGTACAAGTAAATGTAAAAGCGTTACCGGCTATGGCTATTGAGTTACCAATTTTTAAATTATGATTCCAAGTTATACCGTTGTTAGTAGCACTAGAAAATTTATGAGTATATTGATCTGTATCTTTACTCTTACCTACATTTACTGAAATAGTTGTAGCAGTCTTGTCAAATATTCTAATATCGGCATTTGCCGCTGGATCACTTATTCTTGGATAGGCATGGACGGAGCCATAATTATCTTTTGAACAAGTAAATGATACACTTTCTGTAGCAATTCTAATTGTTTCTCCAACATCTAAAGTATGATTACCTATTGTAGCTACCATTACACCTGTCTTAGGATCGTATGTAGCATCAGTCACAGTATATTGTTGCGTAGGTAATGTCATTGTAAACACACCGTCTGCTGGATTATAAGAAGCAGTAGTTGGTGTGTAATATGCTTTTGATTTACTAGCAATCCAAACATCAGTGTCAGTAGTACCAGTTCCTGGATCTAAAGAAACAAATGCTCCGCCGGTTGGTCTTTTTGTACCATAAGCGTTTGCTGTTCCTAAAACTCCAGTAAGTCCTCTTAAAGTAAGTCTTCTAATACCACAGCTATTTCTCACATAGAACATATTATTTCTTTCGTTCAATGTTGGAATTGTTAAAGGCTCTTGTATTCCTGCGGCATTTCTTGGACCAAGCACAACGTCTTTTTCATTAAGGGCAGGACTGATACTTGTTGATCTTAGTTCTGCTCCAACCAGTGCCACCTTTGCTGGTAAACTGATTGGAAGTATTTCTTTATAATCTCCTGCTGTAACAAAAATAGTTGCTCCTGTACCTACTCTGTTAACTTCATCTTCGAATAGATATTGTGTAGCATATCTTACTGTTCTAAATGGAGCATTAAGAGTGCCTCCTCTATCTGGGTCATCTATTCCATCTAGAGAAACATAATATACTTTGTCTGCTAGATCAATTAAGTCCCAAGCTGGCATTGTACCATTTGATATTAATGCCGCACCATCCTGTCCTATAGCTAATCTTTGTGTATCAATAGCAGTTGAGTCTTGATCTTCAAAAGTTTTTAGGTCACCTTTTCTAGCAAGTTTATTAGTTCTATTTCCTAGAATCATTAACTTCCAGTAATTTTGATCTGGTTGTTCTACATCTAAGTCTGGTCTTGATGCTGATTCAGTTGAACGATGATATGTTAAAGCTATGTAAGCAGTACCTGCCCAAGTAACTATATCACCTTTGTAATATTCTGTGTTATCTTCCCAAAAGTTTCTAAATGCTCTACCGTCTACTAAATGTTCCCAATAAGTTGGCCACTGATCTGGTTGTAAGTTTGTGCTATCTTGGATAGCAATATATAAGTTTCCTGTTAGTCTTACAATGTCTCCAGTTTTATAATTTACGTCCGCACTATCTGCTGATCCTGCGTTGTTCCAATCGCCTCTAAATTTGTATCCTTCAAATGTTAGATTCCAATCTGATCCGTATTGACTTGGTGCTTTGTTAGTGTTAAAAGTAACAGCTTTATAAATGTATCCACCGTATAATACTAAATCGCCTGGTTGATAGTATACACCGTTATCCCAAACATTATCGTAAGTTGTTCCTGGAATGTATGTTGTCCAGTTACTTGCGGCATAATCTACATTGAATCCATTATCACCAACTGTTGCTGTATGACCAACAATACATCTCATTATGTTGCCGCCACGTTTTACAATATCATTTACTTTGTAACGAGTGCCGCCTACCCATTCTCCTGATATTAATCCTGTGTTAGCATCGGTGTTGACTACATATTCTATTCCGGAAATTTGTATTTCCCATTTAGATTGGTCTTCTTCTAATCCTAATGTTGTATTGTCTGCTGAAGTATGTCCTACAATACATTTATATACAATACCGCCATACTTAACTATGTCATTAACTTTATATCTTGTTCCAATAGCCCAAGTTGCTCTCCAAGTGTCAGAATCTGATAATACAGTCCATTTTGATTGATCAGCTTCTAGTCCTAATAATATTGTTGCGGCTGAAACGTGCTGAGCTGTACATTTGTAAACTTTACCGTTGTATCTAACAAGATCATTAATTCTATAAAGTGTATTAATTGTCCAGTTGTATTTCCAGTCTGCTGATGATACAGCAACTAGTGTCCATTTGTTTATATCAGCTACAAGTCCATCAGTACCTGACGCCAAAGTAGATGATGATGTATGTGCTTCAGTACATTCATAAACAGACGCACCATATTTTACAATATTTCCAACTGAGTAAAAAGTGCTAGTTGACCATTCTTTTTTCCAACTTACACCCTCTGATTGTTTCTTCCATTTAGGTTGAGCAGGAGTTTTATCTGTACCTGCTAGGTCGTTGTAAAAGTCTGCGGAAATATGTGTTCTTAACGCCACATAAGTGTAACCATTGTACTCAATCATATCATCTACGATATAATTGCCTCCTCCGGTCCAACTACCTTTCCAATTAAATCTAACTCTGCTTAACTTAAAATCTGCCATTTTTTCAACCTTTTATGTATTTATTATACTCCTGTAGGATATGTGTATCCTTCATTAATTCTAGCTACAAGGTTACCACTATCATCTATGTAGTAATTGATGCTTCTATTATCCCATCTAAATTGTTCATAATTTAAATTCTCATAAACAATTTCATGATTTACATTTCTGCCTTCATAAAAATCTTGACCTTGTTCAAAATCTTCATAATTTTGTGTTGGATCACCTTCATTGTTTACTACAACAGAATCATTAGCTTGTAGTTGATCTATTTTAGCAATAAAAAGCTCACCGTCTGCTGTTCTGCGTAATCCATAAAAGAATCTCTGATCGGTTTGAGCAACCATATCAGTAATACTTTGTCCTAAAAATGTATCGGCCATTATACTATCTCCACTATGCTGAGTATCACATCTAATGATGCTGTTTGACTCGCTGTTACATATAAAACGTTATTTGCATCCATAACAATTTTTTCACCTTTTCCGATTGGTTTCATTGCCGTGTTTGGTGCTATAGGCATATTTCTAATAAGTGTACCAATCGTACTTCCTTCATCTCCTAATTCAAGTGTACAATTTACCATTGAATCAGTTAAGTTTGCTATATTTATTCCTATAATTGTAGTACTAGTTGCTGATGGTGTTGTATATACAGCCACTCTCTGCGTTCCTATGTCTTTTCCTACTATGTTTCTAAAATTTGTTGCCATATTTTTTATCCTAAATTGTCAAAGCAAGTTTGATAGCTATTTCCTCCGCATCATTAAACGAAACAGCACCAGTTGAACCAGCAACTGATACCCAGTTACCACCTATATCGTAAATTTCAACCCTGTCAGCTACGCTGTTATATCTCATCATTCCTGTAACAGGAGTTGGATGTCTATTAGCGTTTGTACCTACAGGTATTACAAATCCACCAGTACCGTCAATTTTAAAATATCCAGTACCTGTCTGTTTTAATGTAGTAACAGCACCGTCTATAGTATTAGTTATCTGATTTCCGTTAAAACTAAAGTTTTCTATGGAAACAAATCCGCCGCCATTTGCTGTTAACACCAAATTTTGATTGGTTGTTATGGTTTGTAGCGTATTTCCTGATACAGATATGTCATCTACTTCTAATTTTTTAATATCAAATCTATTTGCTGTAACGTCTGCTACAACAGATCCACCAGCATAAAAGCGTATTGTATCGTCATCTGCGCCAGGTGTTAGTTCTGGTGTAATATAAGTATCTCTGTCATCATCGTATACACCACCTAATTCAGTCCATTGTCCGTCGTATGCTTCAAAGACGTTTGTGTCTGTATTGTATCTTATCATTCCTGTGATAGCAGATCCAGGTCTTTGAGCTGTGGTTCCTTTAGGTAATATCAATGCTCCTGTACTATCAATCTGTACAGATTCACTGCTAGGATCTAAAACAATATCTCCGCTATCATTAGAAATAATATTTGAATCAAATTTTAAATTATCAATTACAACTTTTCCTGCGCCGTTAGGTACAAGATTAATACTTCCGTCACTTGCTGTAGATTGTATCGTGTCGTTATCTATACTAATATCATCAACAACAACTTTTCCTACGTTTAATTCAGACCAAGCTAATAAGTCTGTTCCTAATTTATAAGTGTTGTCTACACTTGGAACAATATCACTAGCTATTCTAGCTTGAATATCTATTGTGTCAGTAGCTTCGTCACCAAGCGTAATGTTTCCGCCAACACTAACATTTCCAGTAACATCTAAATTTCCTGTAATAGCAACATTGTCTAATAAGTTAATAGTACCAGATGAACTGTTTAAATTTATGTCACCACTTGTACTTGATATTGTGTTGCCTGTAATTCTTATAGCACCAGATTCAACTTTTGTACCGTCAATGATTGTAGTGTTGACTCCGTCAGTAAACGTAATACCTTGATTGTTATTAAATAAAAATTCAGCATTAGTAAAAGTAACTTCTCCTGTTGATTGATTTACTCTAAATAAATCTCCAACTCTAAAATCACCTTTATGGTCTACTGTGCTAAAATAAATGTTAGCACCATTAAGTGCTGTCACTTCATTGTCTTGAATTACTTGTGTCGTATCATTTGTAACATCTTTACCTGTACCAATGTATGCTAGATTCATTCCGATAGCATATACTATAACACCTGGTCCGTCACCGTATATTCCGTAATTTCCATATACGCTGGCACTTGCTATCGATCTAATTTCTCCGCCAAAGTCTGATTGATCAACTAGTGTCAACGCGGTTGCTGTTGCTCCATTGTTAAATCTAATGTCTTGTATAAATGTATCATCATCAAGAATTGACTGACTTCCGTTATCACCATTAAAGTCTAATTTCAAAACAGTATATTGGTCAACAACTTTTGGAGCAGTTGGTGCTGATCCAGGAGCAGAGTTTACACCTGTACCTTTTCTTATTCTTACATCATCAACTCTGCCTTGCCAGTCGCTTGAACTTCCGTCATACTTAGATCCAATAATTAAAGGTTTAGTCGTTCCAAGGTCAGTTGTGTTTACTATATTTTGTTGTAATAAGCCATCAATGAACAAGCTCAAAGTATTTCCAACTCTTGTTACACTTACATGATAAAAAGTTGTATTTGTAAGGGTGACGTTTGGTGCTAAAATTTCTGTATTTCCTATGTATACCTTTGGTTTTCTATCTACAAAATATACATGTAATCCATTATCTGTATCACTTCCTGCTCTAAAATCAAATAATGTTTCTGTCCCTGTGTCATCTGAAATATAAATCCAAGCCTCAACATCAAAGTCTCCAGTACCAAACCCAAAGTCTGAAGATGTTGTAATACTAAACCTATCACCAGTTCCATCTAAAAGACCCATTCCAGATCCAAACTTTACCGGACTGGTTGTTGTAATTTGAGCATTTCCTACTGCTGTAACAGTTTTCTTTGCTCTACTTAATGGAGTAATAAATCCTGTTGGTTTACCATCAATTATTACTTCGTTGGTTGCTACCGATTCTATAGTTGCTGTTGCTAATTGTGTGCCAGCCGCATTAAATAATGAAATTGTATTTCCTGGTCCTGGCGCAGATCCTGATAATCCGCTGTACTTAATTTTTGTTTTTCCGTCACCTTTAAGTCCAGTTGCTCCGTCAACAATGTGTATTCCTTTATCAGCAAAATATGTAAAACAGTTTAACCATTCAACCCTTGAACCGTTGGTAATTTTCAATGCTGTTTGTCCTGGAGTAATAAAAGTTACAGCGTGAAACAACATAGATGCTTCTCTTGAATCGCTGTTTGCTATGCTTCCATCTAACAATGCTCCTCTTCCAGCATCACCTGAATCAAATCCTCTTGGATCTGTTGTTGAAGTTGTTGTTCCTTTTGTAATTACAGTTACGTTTCTTATGTATGGAGATCTTAAATAAACTCTAAAGTTAGGAGCAAATTTAAATCCATAACCTGTGTCACTTCCTGAATTATAATAAAAATCTTTTATAGTTAAATCTTCTACAGCAGAGTCACCTTGTAAAACAAAAGCATCGTTACTTTGTGATCCACTTGTTGGAGAAACTTCAACTGATCTTAAACTGTGTCCTCTAACAGTAACACCAAGAGGTACATTTAAAGGAAATGCTTCTTGATATTGTCCTGGGTAAATGTAAACAGTATCTCCTAATGAAGCAAGTGATAATGCTTTAGCTATAGTTCTTACAGGATCTTGGGGGTGTGTTCCTGTTTTTGTATCTCCACCATTGGTAGCTACATATATTATATTGCCTGGCACTGAAATCAAATCAATGCTTCCAAAATCTAAGTCGTTTGTTGTTAATGTATTAGTTGTGACGTTAGCAAATCTTCCAGTAGCCCAACGCTTTCCTACTTTACCTATGTCATAGGTATTATCAGCATCCGGCATAATGTCACTAGCAATATCTGCGTTAATAAAAATGCTGTCGGTATCAGCATCACCTAATGTGATATTACCATCTGCTGATATGTTTCCAGTAGCGTGTAAGTTTCCATTTATATTAGTATTACCTATTACATTAATGTTACCTGTGCCATTTGCTCTAATGAACAAATCATTATTTGTATTTGTATTTTCAATATGATTATTATTAATTTCTAGATCGCCTATCAATACTCTGTTACCTACAATAGTATTGTCAGCTGTAGCTATGCTAAATTCTTGAGCAGATGTAGAAATAGTATTTGTATTACCATTAAGAGTTACATTTCCAACTTGGAAAGTGTTATTTGTTATTTCTAGATCTGTTACACGGGCAACGCCGTTAATGTCTAATGGATATTGAGGTGATGTTGTCTTTACGCCGATCCTGCGATTTGTTACATCTAAATATAAAAGGTCTGTCTCAAATGCCAGATCTACGCCATTTCGCGTAAGATTTGACTTCAAGAGCTGACCGGATATGCGACCGATTGCCATGTCTACTCCTCAATACGGGGATCCTGTCCCTCTAGCCCGATTTTCAGCATGTGCTCTTTGCCGGCTAACCACAGTTTGTACTGCAACAGCTTGGC
>MDTA01143256.1_pt1 | contig 30969 bp, 22 predicted proteins | sample 811151 | NCBI WGS metagenome assembly MDTA01 (sample SAMN05326648, study PRJNA326480) | marine metagenome | isolation source: seawater | place: Indian Ocean: South | collected 2010
CAATTATGGCTCTCCCAAGCAACAATTGAAGCACTTAAGAAAATGGTGTATCTTTTAACTCATTAACAACAATATGGCTCCCTTATCTAGGCCAGCCCCAAGAATAATTATGGCAGAAGAAACAGAGTTGAGAATACCTTTTACAGACTTAAAACGCTCTTCAATCGCCAACTAATCTTGCACACTTGGAAAAATCAAGAAGCAGAATCAAGATTAATTTGTAATCTGCTAAACCAAATGACGAGCCTTGGTATGCCCACAACACAAAAAGTCTCTTGAAATCAGGGGAAAGGAGAAAATCTTTCTAATTTTCTGATTTAAGCAACACGGCCGTTGTTAATCATTTAGAAGATACACTATTTTCTCATTTCAATTGACTTATTCCTTCACATTGATAGGATAAATATGAAAATATGAAGGTTTTTTAATGGCCTCTCAAAGACAAAAAAACATCCTGAATGTTATACAAAATAGAGGGTTTGCCTCGATTTCAGAAATTATCTCAGATATTCCTGATGAAATAAGTATAGCTAGTCTTAACCGAGATCTTTCAGCTCTTTTAGAAAAACAATTAATTGTGAGAGCAGGAAGGGCCAGGGCAACCAAATATAGCATTAGTCCTGCATATAAACTCTTTTTCCCAATTAATGTTGATGAATATTTTGAAAAAGAAATTGATAACAGAAGGGCTCAAACACATTTCAATTTTGATATCTTTGATGTTCTTGAATCAACGTCATTATTTAATGAAGGCGAATTTGAATTATTTGATTTATTACAAAAAAAATATCAAGAAAACATTTCTCAATATACTCCAACGCTTTATCAAAAAGAGCTAGAAAGACTAACAATAGAATTGAGCTGGAAATCTTCACAAATTGAAGGCAATACATACTCTTTGCTTGAGACAGAGAGGTTGTTTCTTGAAAAAGAATTATCACCAGGCAAACCTAAAGAAGATGCTGTCATGCTTTTAAATCACAAAAAAGCATTAACCTTTATCTTAAAAAATTTCTCCAAAGAAATTTCTAGAGGATTTGTAGAGACGGTTCATGACATGATTATCAAAGATCTGGGTGTTTCTAGCAACCTTAGAACACGACCAGTTGGGGTGGTTGGAACAGCTTATATTCCTTTGGATAATGTGCATCAAATAGAAGAGGCTATTGAAAAAACATGTGCTTTAATTAATAGAAAGGAAAAAGGAATTGAAAAAGCTTTCTTAGCACTTTTGCTGTTATCGTATATTCAACCGTTTGAAGATGGCAACAAGCGGACAGCACGAATGATAAGCACAGCACTTCTCTTAGCTTTTGACATGTGTCCGCTTTCATACAGAAGCATTGATCCAATAACCTATAAAAAATCGATGCTATTGTTTTATGAGCAGAATAATATTCAATTATTCAAAAAAATCTTTACTGATCAGGCAACTTTTGCAGTTAAGACTTATTTTCCATAACATTAATTATAAATTAAAATTCACAAAAAGACTTAAAATAAATTATTTTTCATAACGCATAACAGTTGTTTTTAAAAAGAATAGTGTGAAGAAAAATTTTCTATATATGTTTTAATAAGTCTTCACAAAGTTTTTTTTGGTTGATATTACCTCTAAATAAAACTCTGAAGGCTTTCATGTTTGACAGTTGATTGACCCATATCTCATCAAAGCGATTGTTACGATCCCACATATACTTATCCCGCCACCTTTCATGAGGAGAAATAACATTTTCCTTTATAATTTTTATGAATTCATTTTTTTTAACCGGGATAAATTTATAGTCATTTTCAAGATCTGCGGAATATTTAGGTATGATTATTGCCTTTGAGATATAGGGATAATGAAGGCTGCCTCGGCCAGATGCAAGACTTAGTATAGACAACTCTAAGTAATTTTCATGTCTTTCACTTTTTTTAGCTATGAGTGAGGAGATGCCATGAAAAGGATGATTTGTGTTTAAGTTGCGCATATCAAAGTTTGCAATACTTGGCACAGCTTGTATGTTATTATTTTTTACAAGAAGGCGATCATCTGCTAATGGAAATGCAGGCGGTGCATATGCTGTTAGGGCACACATCAAAGTACTTTTCCCACATTTTGGGCCCGCCATAAATATTAGTCCTTCTTTTTCATTTAGAGAAAGACCGTTAGCATGATATAAGATCCAGCCATTTGACTCATAGAAGGTTATGTATATTTCTTTTAACAAACTCCATAAAAAATAATCTAATTCTGACGAGGAATTACTACAAACAACTTCAAAAGAATGATTATCCTTATTATGAATTAAGATAGGATACCCAATGTTAAAGTCAGTTTGTTGAGGTATAAAAAAAACAAAACCTTCTTTACAAATTACGAAAATTTCTTTGTTATTGAAAAAACGCTCTTTAGACAATGAACTTTTAGAATGTTCCAAGAGATCATTAATGAATTCACCTCGGTCGGAAATTTTTGATAATTTAATTTTATAGTTTCTATCAATATTAATTTTACTTTTAGAAGAATATGGCCCCCATTTAAGACAATAAGAAACAGCTGCATTAACAAAAGGCGCTTCTCCTTCAATTTTATATCCAATTCTTCCAAAATATAGTTCTTGATGTAACACCAGTTTTATCCTTCATTCGTTATTTTTTAAAAATTTATGGTTTTTCATCAACTATTTTATGAACAAATTTAAACCAATCATATTTTTTAATATCGTTTTTCAAAAGCTCAATTAAATTTCTATGCTCGTTAGGATATGCCTGGTTAAAATTAATTTTGTCTTCACATACTTCAAAAGGAAGATGCTGTCTCATAAGATCATATTTTTTCATCACATATTTGAGATAGCCTGACATAAAGTCATACCAATCAGGCACAGAAACTCCTACAGCAAGATGAAGTGAATCTCTAACTGTTTTAGTTTTGTGCCATAAACCAGGGGGTATATAGAGAATTTCACCTTTTCTAAGATCTAATACTTTCTTCTCACACGGATCCAGAAACTTTGTATGAGGAGTAAAATCATGTCGAGGCACTTCATCAATTTTCTCTCCTAAAAACCATTTTTTTACCCCTTCCATTTGGAAAATGAAAATGTGTCGAATATCGTAATGAGGGTTAAATCCCTCTGCGCCCAAATTTGAATAAAAGGCACTGATGGTTGTTTTAAACCTGAAAGTATCATTAAATATATTTTGTAGTTTTTGTACACTTTCAGAATAATATGGGGTGTCTCTTATACGTACTGTAGCACCGTGATTTAAAACATCTCTAACTCCCTCAAAAACAACCTGAGAAGAGAAACTTTGTGCATTAATTTTAGTATATTTTTGATGTGGGATTTGCCCATATTCATTAATGCACGTTAGTTCTGGAAAAAAAATATTAGTATTTTTAACAATATTTAAAAAATCATTTATTAAAAATTTTGGGAAGAATTCCGTACATTTTTCAAAAACGAAAAACCGTTTTCCCCAAAAATCTATAAAAAAATTTCTGGTGAGAAAGTTATTAAGAAGATTTTTGGTCATTAGAGAGAAAGCGTCAGCTGTAAAAAAAATACTTAGCCATAAGTAATGATTGTTAATAACAATTTAGGTTATGAAGCAAGCAAAGCTGTGAAATATTTAGTTTCTATTAAACGCCTTGCAAGCTTTACTGTAATTATTGGCTAAAAATATTTGTAACCACCCCTAGTATGTCCTCTGGAATTCTTTCCACGATCCACATGTTTCTTCAATTGTTTCATCATATTCAGGATGGTTTTCAACATATTGAGAGATTTTTTTAAAATACTCTTCTTGTTGACCACTAACCTTAATATTCGAATCAGCCGAATTACTTAAGTTTTTATTTAACATTGTCATTTTACTCCATAAGTTATTATGGCATTAAACAACAATTCAAATATAAAGCAGATTAGAAAAGAGAAGAAAAATACTTATTCTAATGTGTTTTGTTAAGCTCAATTATTTTATCTGCATAGAGTTCTACTCTTGGGTCATGGCTTACGATAATTATTGTGCTGCCTGAATTTTTTAGCGCTAAGAGATTAGCGGAAATTTTTTGGATTAAATTAATATCAAGGTGATTTGTAAATTCATCTAATAAAATGACTGAATATTTTTTCAAAAAAGCTCTCGATAATAAAATACGTTGTTTTTGACCAGATGATAATTGGACAGGTGAGCCTAAAGTTGTTTGAAAATTTTTTGGTAGAGCTATTATCTCATCATAGATGAAAGCTTTTTTTGCCGCATCTATCACAATATCCAATGATGCTTTATCATAATCATAAGATATGTTTTCATAAAGAGTTCTATCAAATAACATTTGTTCTTGCATCATCGCAAAAACCTTTTTCTCAGAAATTGCTTGTGATGGACTTTTACCTAATATTTCTATGGATCCAGATAGAGGGTTTAAAAATCCTAGAATCAATTTAATGAGTGTTGTTTTCCCAACGCCAGATTTTCCTTTAATCATATAAATATTTCCTTTTTTTATAACAAGACCAAGGTTCTCAATTAAGGGAGAGTTATTAGAATCATATGAAAAGGAAAGATTGCTAACTTTTATAGTTATATCTTTATTTTTTAGATCTATTGTAGAACTATTTGTAAGTTTATAAGTCTGCATATCACTTGAAAATTGGTTAAAATATAATTGGGCCTTTTTACATTTAAATAACAATCTTTGATAGCGCTCTAGATCTAGAAAAAAGTTTTTGGTGGCATTAAACAAATACTGAAAAGAAAAAAAAACAAAGAATATATCACCAGAGGTAATCTGCTTTTGTAATAATTCGCATAGAAGCAAAACAAGAGCTCCAAGCTGAAATAAAAGAAATATGAAATAAGTTAATTTATTGAAGCGCAGCATTCCTAATGCCATTTTAGAATCGTATGTAGAGGCTTGTACATAATCTTTCTCTAAATTTGAAATTTCTCTTTGCTCTTGATTGAAAATTTTTACAGTTACAAGATTTTGTAAAATATCAGAAATTTTTCCATTAATTCTAGAGCCTAATTGAGCCCATTTTTCGGCATATGAGCTTTTTTTATAAAGCTGTATGTAGCCAATCATACAAGTTGAACAGAGCCAAAAAAAAGAAATGAGCGCTGACAAAGGACTAATCAAACTTATAAATATCAGAGAAAAAAGAACATAAAAAAAATAGGGGATAAATTTACTAAACTTATAATCACAAACCTCAGGAATGGTAGAAATCAAGTCATTAAGAAACCCCTGGATGATACCCCTTTGATGTGATGAAATAAATTTCTGACAGTTAATCGTCTTTGATAAATATTTAATTGCTACTCTTTCTCTGAAAACAGGAATTAAGATACAGGTTGAAACTTTTTGCAAAAAATAGGAGGCAAAAAACATTAATAAATTTATGGCAACAATTAAAAGAACCCCATGAAAAAATAATTTTACTATATTATGGTCAATGCTGTTTAAATTGATTTGATTGACTATCTCTTTAACAACAAAGAATCTCAGTAGAATTTCCAATGTCATAAAGATGGAAAGCCCAATCCAAGAAAAGAAATAAAATTTTTCCTTATTGGTTCTTAGATAAGATCCCTCACTATTTAAAAAATTAAGAATAACTTTATGAAGTGATTTTATATATTTTGTTTTTTTAGACATTTCAACATTCCAAAGAGATTAAATATAATTAGTTATATTGAAGTGACCCCAATATTTTCTCACATAAAACTTTTGAGAGATTACTTGGTTTAAATGAAACTTCTAAAGCTTTAGATCCAAGCAAATATTCGCCTGCATCTAAGTTAAGCTGCCTTTCCCAAAGATATTTATTTCTCCATATTTCCTTTGGTGATATATATTGTTGTTCTAGCCAAGGCCTTTTGTGACCTATACTTACTAACTCTATCTTAGAAGAAGTATTAAGCGTATGACTAGCGTGAGGAATAACTATACCTTTAATGAAATATGGTTTGTAAAAATTAGTTATTCTTTTTCTAAAAAATAACAGAGAAATTTCAACATAGTTTTCACATACCCTATTTTTATCAAATCTAAAATCATCTATAGCACCTCTTACAAATTGGATCTTGCTTAAGTTGCGACCGTCACAATGAATGACACTAGGTACAGGCATTATCTGGTTGTCTTTAATTAAAATACGATCATCTGATAGTGGTTGGGTATCATCAATATATGCAGAAAAGGCCAGCAATAACGTGCTTTTTCCAGAGTTTGGTTCAGCAACAAAAATAAGTGCATTTTCTGAATCTAGAGCAACTGCACTGCCATGACATAAAATCCACCCCTTACCTTCATAATAAGTAATGTAAAGCTCTTTCAATAAACTCCATAAAAAATACTTGAGCCTTTCTGTATTTTCAGAATAAATAACATCACACGCATGATTTTTTCGACTATAAAGCAAATAGGGATAACCTTGATTTGCATCTTTAATTTGAGGGATGAACACAACATAATCTTGATTAAAAGTAATATAAACAACTGTATTCCCTATAAATAATTCTTTTTTAAGATGAGTTGATTGAGATTTAACAATATCGTCAACTACATTGATACGTTTTGAAATATGAGATATTTTGATTTGTAAAATTAAGGTGATTTCTAGTTCTGGGCTAGAAGAAAAAACTCCTCTTTTAAAACAATAATTGAAGAGATCTGCCAAAATCTCTTTATTTGCTATCAAACTAAAGCAGACATTTCCGCAAAAAAGATTTTTTTGACTATCCATAACTTATGGTGCTCTCTCCAATTCATAGTTTTTTGATAAGTCTACTTGAATTTTTTTAATAAGATAACTACTGACAGGGAGTTTTTTTAATTTGCAATTTCTCAACCCAAGAGACTTGAGTGAAGGCATGTTATGAATTTTTTTAGTGATTTTTTCTATTGGATTTGCTCCTAAATTCAAAGTTTCAAGCTCTGAACATTCATATATATAATCAGGAACTTCCCTTATGAGATTTCGATATAGCGTAAGTCGTTTAAGCTTCTTTAAATTAGTAATTTCTGGAGAAAATGAGTCAATTTGGTTTTTGTACATAAAAAGTATGTTGATATTTTTTAAAAAAAAAATCTCATTTGGCATCTTTCTAATACTACAAGCACCTAAATTAAGTTTTTTCAAACTTTTGAAAGAGCTGATAAATTCATAATTTGTAAAATTATTACTTCTTAAATCTAATTTCAAAGTGTTTTTATGAAGATTAGAGAATCTCTCATGAGGCCAATTTTCTATCCCTGCATATGAAAAATCCAATTCAGCTATAAATGGATTTTCATTAAGAAGAGAGAGGATTTCACTTAATTCCTTTGTGTTAATACCTAAAAGCAAACTAGATGGATAAGGCTTTCCGTCAGTGAATGAAACGCTAATAAATCCATTTTTATATGAAGATGGATGAACAATTGGGGATTGTTTAACAATTTTGCACAACTCTCTCCACCAATAATAATTATCAAAAAAAAATGGTTTCTTTACAGCGCCTTTAGATTCACCTTCGCACTTTTTAATTTTTTTTAAATCACTTAAAATACTTTGAACAGCTTTTGATAGTTGAGGAATGGGTGTATCAATAAATTTAACTAAAGGATAGAATCCCAAATTTCTAATAAAAATATCTTCAAGATAATTGTAAAAATTTTTTTGATATGAGCAATCTTCATCATAATCACCTAAAAGATATATAATCAGATTTTTTCTTTTATAAATTTTAAAAAAACTATCCAAGCTTGGTATGCGATTATCATTTATAAGAGGCAGTATTAAAATATCTGTTTTATTGGAAGAGTTGGTTAATTTTTCTAATGACGCCTTAGTTAAAGACTGACAAGTAGGGTGATCATAAGTGAATATCAAAGATCCAGAGGTTCTTGAAACACACTGGATCATGGTTTTTCATCAACGATCTTATGGACAAATTTAAACCAATCATATTTCTTGATATCATTTTTCAAAAGCTCAATTAAATTTCTATGTTCATTAAGATATGTGTGGCTAAAATTAATTTTGTCTTCACAGACTTCGAAAGGAAGATGCTGTCTCATAAGATCATATTTTTTCATCACATATTTGAGATAGCCTGACATAAAGTCATACCAATCCGGCATCGTAACACCAATTGCCAAGTGAAGTGATTTCTCCAAGGTGCGTGTTTTATGCCATAAACCAGGAGGGATATATAAAACTTGGTTCATATCCAAATCTATTGTATTTTTTTTACACCCATCCATAACTTTTGTATGAGGGGTAAAATCATGGCGAGGAATTTCATTGATTTTCTCTCCAAAAAACCATCTTTTTAATCCTTCATGTTGAAGGATGAATGTATGACGCGTATCATAATGCGCATTAAATCCATTAGATCCTGTATCAGAATAATATGCATTAACCGTTGTTTTAAATTTAAAGCTATTAACAAATTTCTGGTGTAGTAATGCCACACTTTCAGAATATTTAGGAATGTTTCTAATTCGTATTGTGGCTTTTTCAGCTGCAACTTCTTTTATAGCTTCAAAGTCTACTTCGGCTGAAAACTGACGAGGACCTACTTTGATATACTTTTGGTGTGGCACTTGCCCATGTTCATTAATACATGAAACCTGCGGAAAACATATATGTGTCCGCTTTAAAATATTAAAAAAATCATTGCTATTAAAATTAGGAAAAAAATCTTTATCAACATCAAATACAGCAAAAGATTTTCCCCAAAAGTTTTTGAAAAAATTTTCTACGCCTATATTTTCTAGCAATCGATTTATCATTTTTTATTCCCAAAATTTAGATCAATTTAAAATTAAATCCGATACAGCCGGGCAGCGTGGATCCCCAACACCATATTTACCAAAATAATTAAATGATGCTCCCGGACACCCCCCATTACAAACGTTAACAAAAGGACACTTCCCACAAGGTGAACCATCCATGGGTTTCGGCTGATATGCTCTCATTTTATTGACAATAATCCCTGCATCATCTGTGGTTAAATCCGCTAAGATAAGATCCTCTAAACATCCACATGGAAAAACAGTTAAGTTAGGATTAATATAAAACTTTGAGGTAAATGTGCCACAATTCATGCGTGGATTCTTTTCCATTCGAGATAAAGTGACAAAATCAAACATAGTTCCGACTGAAACTCTATTTTTGTTTTTGGAACTATTTTTGAAGTCCCTTACAAATTCATTCCATTCTTGTGTCCTTATTTTTTCACTTGATAAAGAAGCCCTCCCATAAATAACTTCTCTTTGCAGAGTCCAAACATTAAAAGGTATTTCTTTAAGGCAAAGGTCAAGATCCTTCAAAGAGTGGATGTTTTTTTGAGTAACAGTTGTTGCTATCGTTAAATCTGCGTGCTTAGCTATTGCAGGCACTGATTTCATTGAACGTTTAAAGGTTCCAGTGCCCCGAATGCTGTCATGCTCTTTTTCCGCGCCATCTATCGAAATTTGTACACCGATATTGCCCTCGCCTCTTTCAACCGCTGAAAGAACAATGCTTTCCCTCAATCCGTTTGTATTTATTGTAACTCTTCTGAAAAGTTTAGAAGCTTCCTCAGCAATATCTACGAAATCTTTGTGAAGGGTTGGCTCCCCTCCAGAGAGTAATAAGTTAGCTGTGCTGTAATGTTGAGATAAAGAATGAAGAGCTTTTAAAGCAGAATCCAATGAAAGATCTTCCTCAAGTCCAGGACCTGATGATCTAATGCAGTGGGAACAGAATAGATTACACCGCCGAGTGATTACAAAGTATATCTGATCAATAGCCATGAAATGGTATGACCATTGTTCAATTAGGTGACCCTTTCATATTCAACCCATGATCCACATGTTTCTTCAATCGATTCATCATACTCAGGGTGGTTCTCAATATATTTTGAAATTTTAGAAAAGTAGTCTTCGTATGAAGTGTCGACTTTTATTTTTCCTGTCAGATTTGTCATTATTTTTTTCCTTTTTGACAATAGTGCTGATTTTTTTGAGAAATTAAAATTAGAAAAAAAATAGAAATTTCTAACGATTGTATGGAGAAAATTGTACTTATTATCACCCCTATTCTTCGGGGGGATTACCATGTTCTGCCTTAAGTCTTTGATACTCGGCCTCAGCTTCTTCTTCGCTTTTGAGCATGTCTAAAAAGGCCTCAAAATCTTTTGCCAGGTATGAAACGGCCTGTTCGGTGCCAGCCCCTTCATGATTCCAAAATACCACCGGGGGATTCTCTGTTTTGGGATCTTGCCGATAGTCAAAACAGAAATAGTTGCCGAATGGATCCACTGCAAATGTAATTAACCCTTCTTCAAATCCTTCAGGGGGGGTGTAATAATTTTCTAAAAGTTTTTCCTGGCAACTGTTAGTGCTTAAAGGTTTTAATGAAAGGAATGTTCCAATACATGTAACATTATAACTATCCAATAAATTATCAAAATATGTTATGTCATATTTTTCAGGAACACCATAATCACATTGTAGACAAATTTCTCTGTACATAACAGGTAGAGCTCTTTGAATAGAATTTTCTATATTTTTTAAATCTTCTTCAGTGTTTAAACCCGAACAATTACTGAATCTTGTTATCACTTGCCCCATAATGACATCCCTCCTGGATGCTTAGTGATTTTATGTATATCAAAAGGAATTAATTGCATTCTACCCCGTTCTTGATGATGATGCCAAGTGAGCCCATCAATTTTAGGCTTAGCTGAGAAAATATCTCTTAATTGTTGCTCATTAAATTGTGATTTGAGAGCTGGATTCTGCTCTAATGCATGTTTGAGTTGTTTAGTTGCTTTGCGCATATGAGTTGCAGAACTTTCAACTGCCAAATTCCCGCTAATTCTTGTTTCATACACTACATGTTTATCAAAAATGGGGAAACCCCTAGAATCAAATGGGACGCCAGTTTCTGGATGAATTGTATTGGCAAGCTTGGCGTTGGGGGCAGATTTCCCTGCAAGAGTGTGTGCTTTAACCTCTCCAGGATATTGAGATTCTAAATGAGCTTCCATGGCTCTAGGGTGATAAGGCCGTTGATTTATGGCCGTACCCTCAGCTGCTCCTGCCGCTTTCCCCGTTGTGGCTCTGCCGGTTGCCTTAGTCCAATGACGGGTGACAAAAGCATCTGTTGCTTGATTAATCCGGCCAATTTTGCTGCTAACCACTTCTGTAGCAAAGGCAACTTTGATACCCATTTTCTGCATGAATAGCTTTAGACTTGGGTTTTTGCTCATTACATGTTGCCAAGCTGCTTTAATACTGGGTGCAGCAATCTTGGTACCCTGAGAAATAACCTTACCACCCACAACACCAATGGTAATTTCATACTCTAAATGTTTCATTGTTGCTAAAATCGCATGTTCGTGATTATGGCTAGCAGAGAGTTCATTCTTATAAACACTCCAGGCATCATAAATGCCCCAGGCAGAAAAACCGCCCATGATCACAAAGTGAATCCAGTTATTTTCTAGTGCATTCTGCGCGATAGCATCGGCAATTTTAAGGTCATACTTTAAAAAGGAGGCTAAAACGGTTGTTCCAAGTCGAGAGATCAACTGAACTCTATCTTTAAGCTTTGCTTCGCGTTTTAAATGTATTTGATATTTCTCACCCTCACTCAGAGGTCGTCCTATTTTCTTTGTTTGTTCTTGAATTTCTCGATCAAGATCAAAAGTTCTTGCAAAAAGACTTGGGGTCATTACATCAGCAATGGTTTCACTAATAGCACCAGATAGAGCACCACTGACCATTCCGCGTCCAGGCTCACGATGATTAATCAAAGCGCCCATAACAGCACCTAATGTTGAATGAAGCAACTTATGGGATAAAAAACCTATCTGATTCGCAGACCGAGCTAAACTTATTTTGTTAGCAAAATAATGCCCGGTTGCAGAAGCTGTAATTTGTGCAATTAAATCGAGAGGTGTTTGCGTTTCGTCATGGGATAAAATTTGATGGACGGCAAAAGAACTGCCATGCAGTGCACTATAGTAAAATAGTTTTTCTTTTAGGCTCGATTCTTTATCTGAAATGCTTAATGACTTGTGCGGATTAAAACCTAGTTTTCCAAGCACATTATGTCTGATACCTGCTGTTAAAGCATCCTTCATAATACTTTCTAAGCTAAAATATTTTAAAATATCTCCTTTATCAACAAGACCAAAAACGAGAGCACTCGAAGCTGACTCAACTCCGGCTGAAGCAACGGTAGCCAAATGTGATGGCATCTTTAATGTATCAAGAAAATATGATTCAATACCAAAGCTTCCAAAAATCTGTCCCGTCAAAAGAGAGATCCCTACCATTGAAGCAATACCAAGTGATCCTTGATAAGTGGATTGATAATCTCTTCTGCCATTAACTATTTTCTTTTTAAGTAGAGCATAATCAGGCGCTAGAAAAGAGGCGCTGGGCTTATTTGAGGTCGCATCATAACAAATGATGGGGGAGAGAATATAAAAAAAAGAATGCTCTGCACTTTCAAACTTAGTCAAGTGCGGAACTATTTTTGTGGATAAGGTTGATGAAAATTCACTATACCATGCGTCCTCACGAATCATTTCTGACTGATATCGAAAATCAGCTTGTGCAGCCAATAAGTTGACTCTTTGCGCAGATATAGTTCCCCCATTTTTGGCCTGAAAGTGCGTACCATAAGACACAATCTCATGGCTCGTCGTTAAAATTTTATCGGCTGCTTTCAGATAAACAGGTACTGGTAAAACAGCCTCTTCTCTCTCCGAAGTTTTTTTGGTACCAAAAAAGTTTCTCTTTGTTGTAAATGTTTCAACTAATTTGTAACTTCGCCCCTCGTTTAATTTTAGAAAGTCCTCACTAAATAGGGTTATATTTTTTTGACTTTCTAGATTGCTGGCCATTAGAGTTGAGCCCTTTCCAGAATAAAAAACAATATCTCCCTTACTAACATGAGTGTTACCTTGAGTTAACATTTCCCGGCGACGGATATTAATTTTTTTGCGGCCCATTTTATATGAATCGTGTGATTCCTTTTTTGCGATATAAGGAAGGTCATAAATTTCTCTTCCAGCAATAAATTTTGTTCCCTGTGCTGAAGAAGTTTGAACATGATGCATGAAAAGATCACTGCTAGATTGCAACCACAAATTTCTACCAACAGAGAGACTACTATGATTTACAAAAAGGCTTGAAGCTGAGGATCCTGTCAAGAAATCCCCGTGAAATCTTATGTTATTTAAGGATAAAGGGCCATGTGTTGTGATGAAATTAACGCCATAAGGGCTATTAAAAAAAGATTTTTGTTCATGGTTTTTATCATGAATCGTGCCTACAGTTATACAAGGGGCTTTTAAAGTCAAAGTCTGATGAAGTGTCACCCCACCGAGTAAAAAAGCAGGCTGAGATGTCGAAATATCTAATTGACTATACCGCAAGACTGAACTTAGATATTGCAGCCTTGATGAGGACATAAGACAATCATTAATATTTAAATAAACTCTATACCCGCTATATGTGCCAAAATCAGTGTAAGAATCATAATTTAAATGGCTGCGGCCCACATGAATAGATCCTTTGTTATCAAAATCAGTTCCGGATAGATAAGCCTCATTTGCACTCATCCGTCCAAAATTAACCAGCGCTCCGCGTGAATGCCTTAAGCTTTGCAAGTCAAGAGTCGCATAATTAATCAAGGGACCTTGATGGACCATAGAATCATATTTGACACCCCCATAGATTTTAAGTTCACCTTCACTAAACCAATAACGCCCCCTGAATTGTCCCTGAAATGTACTACTCGTTCCAGAAGTACGAAAATTTTCTAATAGATGTGTACCGTTCATTAAAAGACGCGCACCATGTAAAGAAAGAGTATCAGCGGAAAAATGTTTTACTTTTGATTGCCAAGTTGACCCAGACCAATAGATTTTATGAGCATGTATATGATTAAAATCAATAATCACATCCTTGCAGAAATGACCGTTATAAAGTTCTAGCTTGCCCCCTCCCCTCATGTTAAAAGGTCCAAGCTGGTTGAAGTTTTGGGCTTTAAAAAAGCCGTCAATTTTAAAATCAGGGGTGTGGCTTGTTACAGACCCAAAGACGGCTAAACTTTCTTTTCCAATATTAAAGCCCTCTCCCAGCATTCGCCCTTCTTGCGCACAGACAACACCATTTGGCAAGTCAAACGGCACATGAATATTCAGTTCATGGGCGAGTAAATCTAGAGTTTGTATGTCTGTCTCTTTTGCAGCGCGCCAGTCAATTTTTCCCTGCGTTAATAACGATGCTTGAAGTAATTGATGGGACCCATTGAAAGATAAGTCCTGCGCTCTTATCTCAAGTTTTTCAGCATGCGTATGACTTCCCGGGGTAAAAGCTATTTTATCAGCTAGATAAATTTGTTTGGATGCAGTGACATCACTGTTTTGTTGAATTTTTTTTGCGACGAATTCTACCAGACCTTGAATAGAAACAGTATTTTCTAAATTTAAGGCCCCAAGGGTACGAAATACCGCCGAGTCTGCTTGAATTGCTTTTCTTAGTGTAAGATCTGTAGCAGCATCTACCTTCATCATCAAATATCCCGTAGAAGAAATTTCTTTGAGAACTGATAGACTCTCTCCCGCAAGTAAATGAACGTATCCACCAGGAGCATAAGCGGCCCGATGGTTAAGCGCTGAATCCAAATGGAGCTGACGGGATACCATCGTAATATTGCCTGAATTGACTTTGAAATCTCGTAGATGCATTTTTTGTCTTGGGGCCGAAAAATGAATGCCTAAAGGAATTTTTTTTATTTCTCGTCTAATTTTTAAATGACTTTGTGAAAAATGTTCTGAAAAAACATCTTGTGCCTGTTTTCCTTGATTAGCGATTAGCTTTGCCCAAAAGGCATGGGATTTTAGGTAGGCCAAGGACCCCAGAGCCCTCTCTTGAATTAAAAGGTTCTGGCCATTAATGTTTATTGATTTTTGCGCGTCACAGCATAAACTTCGCTCGCAAAAATACTCTCCTTGAAAACCAATATTGATATTTTGAGCATTCAATAAGGCCGTAACCGCCCTAAGACGGCTTGATGAGGATAAATGAATATCTCTTTTTGCATGCAAATTCAAAAAAAGGCCTGAATCTAATATACCTGTACTGTAAAAATTTGAAAGAAAAAGCCCCTGAAGTTTTAAGCCAGCCCTCAAACTGCCGGAGTTTGGATTTGACTGGCTACCATAGGTGTCTGCATAAATCATCAGGTGGCGCAGAGCAGAAAGCCCCCCTTCATTTAGTATTCTTTTTACTGGCTGGTTATCATGTCCAACCACCAAAAAATTCTTCAAACTGGTAATTTGCCGGCGTGTTTTCAGATCTTTTTTTACCCTAAAAGCCAAATGATCCTGGGCGATGATATCACCCATAATCTTAACTTTTTCGGCCTTAAGAGCAGTTTTTCCTAAAAAATGGATACTTTGTGATTTATGATCAGGGAGATAATTGAAACTTTTTAAATCGAAATAAGTTTTATTTTTAAAGCCCCCTTCTCCAATAATGTTCAGTCTCTCCCCTTGAAAGGCAAAAGACCCAAAAGTAAAGAAAGAGCCCTTTGCGTTTTGAAAAGCTTTGAGGGTAAAGCTTACCTTCTTAAGGGGGGCAGAAGAAGCTGTTTTAAAAACAAGCCATTCTTTTGCTCCCTTCTTTGTACTTTCGGGAACAACAGACAGAAATCCTAATAAATCTGATGTATGCTGATCAAAGAGAAAAAGTGGTGTAGATGAGAGGGTTTCTTTATTTTTCCACAAATTCGGGCTTAAGGAAATTTCATAACTTCCCTCTTCATTTTTTACCAGCTGTTTGTAAAAACCTTTTTGGTGTTTATTGATAGCCTCAGGCTGCAAACCTTCTATATCTAAACAGACCGAAGCTTGGAGAATCGGGGCAAATATAGAAAATAAAGTGAAATAATAAATAAAGGCGGCTCTAAAAGCTCTAACAAATTTTTTTCGCAGCATTTTATCTTCCTCCACATAAGACGATATCAATCGTTACTGAAATGTAATGCTATGAACGTCATATTTTTTTAAGATGTTGTTCAAGGGCCCTCTGTTAGCATCATTAAAAATGGTGGCGCAGACAAAGACCTTATAGCCCTGATTCAAGGATGATAAATCTTTCGCAGCACTCTCAAAAAAATCATCTCGCTTGAAAAAGTGTTTCATGAAAGCTTGAGGATCTGATTTATGCGCCTCTAACATTTTTTTCAAAGCTTCATTTTCTTCCAAATACCAATAAAGCGAAAACTGGCTGTACCATCCAGGCCGTGCTAGGCGAATAAAACTTTTAAGTGCTTCCCAAGTATGAACAAGGCGGAATTGTACACGTAAAGTTAAATCATGCGCTGAAAAGAGAGGAATGTAATTAAGATAATTATAATTATCCATTTGAAGATCCACTATTGAACTTGTAAAAGAACCTTTGTGAAATTCCCAGATCGAAGTTGGAAATGAAGCTAACAACTCTTCGGCCGGTTTCAGGCTTTCATCAGAACTGGTTGTATAAAGTTTGAGTAAATACGGGAAGGCGTCTAAATCTCCATCATTTGTTAGCTTTTTATAATTTCCTAGCAAATTGAACCCAGTTGTTTTTCCTTCTGATAGCTCTTTCATTAAACCTCTAAGATCAGGTTTTTTTTCAAAAAAAGAGTGTTCCAGATCTAAAGTATCCTTGTTTTCTAAACTAATAGACGCTGTTAGGAATGGCCAAAAATCTCGGTAGCGATCATAAATCTCACAAAACTCAGCATCATACTTCTTCAACAGTTCCAACAAAGATTTTGTTTTAAGAAAAACTTTATAATTGGTGTGATACTGTTCATCATAAAGAAATGCTTGCTGAGGGTTAAGTTGATGCAGGGGATAGTAAGGCCGCTCATGTTTAAATTTTTTCTCATATTTATAATTGTTTGATAAGGGCACAAGTCTCAATTCGTTTTCAGACCCTGTTTTATCCATAAAGGCAGCGTACCCGCCCATTGGCAAAGAAAAACGATACTGCAATTTCCCGTCAGGACTGCGCTCTAAGAATCGCGCATCTTTTGAAAAAAAACCCAGAGGGAAATCCTTAAAATACCTCGTATAAAAAAATTTAGATCTTCTCTTTGCTTTAGTTGGATAATGTGTACTTAATACTTCCTTGACCGCTTTTTTAAATGCCTCATCGCCAAGGGACGCTTCAAGCTTTTCAAGCGCCTCTTTAGTGGCAGCTGCTTCAGTGACGCTACTAAAAGAAAGAGCTTGTCGCGACAGGGTTTTGGTTAAATAAAGATATAAACCATCACTGTATAGAAAAAGAACATCTTCTAAAACAGCTTCATCTCCATGTAACATATAGATAGATTCATTATCTTCTGCCAACGGTTGTCGGTAAAGCTGTGTTTCCTGTTCGGCATTTTCCTTGCTCGACAAAGACAAGAGCTGCCCCACTGGAAAACCGGCTCCTTGGAATCGAGATCTAGAGCTGGCTGTCATACTTTTTTCAGATCTAAAGGCAGAACTCACCACTGACCACTCACTGATACTGGTTAAGCTGCTCATAACAGAGCATCGATCATCATCAGCAGATGTGGCTGCCCTTCCTTTATCTTTATAAAGATGCTTTGGATCAAAATCAGTGCTATAAGGTGCTAGCTCTTCATTGAGGCTTACAGAAAATTCATAATAAATGAATCTATCAGAAAATCCACTCATAACAAAATCTTCTCCTGGTTCTACTTGCCTGCGATAAAACCCTAAGTCGAAAAAACCTTTTCTTCTGTCCCGTCCAACAGCTCGTTGTTTTAAATCTTGAGGCAAAGGTCTTATACCGATTTTTAAATTTTGCTGGGCATAGATATGGCTTGGAATGTAGTAAAATTCCTTTGCCAATAGAATTGGATTTCCAGATTCTTCTACAGCACTTTTTTCAATCAAAGGTAATTGTTCTTTTGAGAAAACCACCAATTCTTTCACAAGGTCAACGGCGCCAAAAGCAGGCAAAAGGTCCATAAAATTGAAATCAAAACAAGGAGGTGGTTTTTGAAAAAAATCTATCATTGTCTTTGCAGGATGCGGCTCAATCCTGTCCTGGCCGGTGTAAGGTTCAAAATAACGCTGCACTTTCTCTTCTAAATCTGTTTCCGAATCTATACGCAGACTTATTTTTTTTATAAAAACTGTAGAGCCGATTTCATTCATTTCAAGTGTTAAACCCCTGGCAATAACGCCAAAACTCATTTGTCTCAGCACTGGATCAGCGGGTAAATAACAAGGCTCTTCTTCTCCTATTTTATAGAGAAACTGATTGAAAGTTAGGCGGGCGGTTGATAACACTTCCTTAATTACCTCCGGAAAGGTATCAACATTAAATTGAAGCGCCGATTGACAAGGCCTAAGATGTAACCGCACACTTCCGGGCGGCAATGTTTTTTTTGGCAAGTACAGCTTGGCTTCCCTTAGAGAGGTTGATTCTAAGCCATCCCTCGTTTCCAAAACCACCCCAAATCGTTTTTGCTTTTCATCCCACTGCCAGTCTTGAAACGCTTCGCCAGGATGGGCAAGGTTAGTAAATAAGCTGCTAACCAACCCAATTATTAGACCAACAATAACTTTTAAGGAATATCCTGTAAATTCCCACCTTGTTTTAATCAGCAACATAACCAGAAACTTCTTGTTCCCATTGAATATCAATTAAAAAGTTGTCCATCATCGTGGAACCACTAGAGTAGGAAGTCGTCAATATTTGTGACAAGGAAGAATCAGTTGATATACCTCCAAAATGCTGTCGAAGAAGAAAATCCGGATAACCACTTCTAGCTGAATAATCATTTAAAAGAATAACTTTTTTTAAGGTCTTTTGCTCTGTGTCATAGTGAAAATTATGCGAAAGTGTTAAAAAATGCCAAGCAGAATCTGAGGGTGAGCCATGATTCTTATAATTAAATGGGGAGGGCATGTCTTCGAAAAATAGCTGGGCATCATACTTGCAAGAAGTTGTATGAGTATAGTAGTTTCGTAGTCCACCAATATTTGGTTTTCCTGAAGCTTTACCTTTTGCCAAAAAGCAAATATAAAATTTTGCAAGCGGTGTATCATCTGTTACGAAAATATTAAAAAAATACTCTGGATTATTATGACGAGATGGCCTTGATGACAGTAATTCGTCCCGGGGTGGTCTCAATTTATTTATACTGTGCCCATTAAATTCATTAAATGGAAATTTCAAATAAGCCTTCCTACCATCAGGCCGCGAATTAGAAGAGGAGAGGGTTGCATAGCGCAGCGTTTTTGCGCGCCCACGCCCTATGATTTGGTTATAAAAATCTATTCGCGTTGCATGCTGAACGACTTGTTGCACTCTTTGTTGTATCTTTTCCAGCTCGCTTCTTTGTGCGCTTAATTGCATACTCAAAGCCGTTTCAGCTTCTATTCTTTTTGTCACCTCCTCTTCTGTTTGTTGGCACAACTTTTGCAGATCATACTCAACACTTTTTTTAAAGTCTGGCCATATTTTCCCTGTGGTATATTGATAAAGTTGTAATTTTTGATTGCCCGACAAAACGGGAATAGCCACCATCAATTCTTTAAAGTAGGATTCCATCGCTTCAAAATTACCAGGGGCCTCTTTAAATAAACCGGTTTGCCATTTCCATAAATAATTCTTTCTATTGTTTGCCTGCTCTTGAAAAAGGTCTTGGGCTTCATCCTCGTCTTCTGCTGCAAATCCTAACAGTGCCAGCCAATCCACATCCAATGCCACATGAAACATTTTCTCAAAGTCTTGGTGTTCTTGCGTTAAAGCTGCTTTAAGTTTTTTACATCCCTCAGCCAATTTAAGCTTTAATTCGGTTGCCATTTTTTGCAAACCTTGGTCATAGGCGCAAAAGTACTTGTAGCCATAGGGATCGGATGCCTGTTGAGGCATAGGCTGCATAAAAGTTTCTCTTTTAAATTTTTGCACCTCTTCCTCTGACAAGTGGCTAATAGCCACCTCAAAAGCATTCCTGGCCTTAGCTAACAAAGCCTGTTGATATTTTTCCCTGATGTCAGGGATAAAAAAACCAAATAAATCCACAGGCGCCCCCTCTAATTGCATACCTATTTTTTTCAAAAAAGCTTGAGGATAAAGTCATCAACCTCGAGAATATGAGAAATATGTATGGCATTTTTGTAGCGGGACTGTCCTTGCTCAAGCCATTTTTTAAAACCTTCTGCGTCTTCCCGCGTTTCAACCCAGAGTGCATCTTCCCCAAAAACACTTTCATCAATCGCTAACTTTTTATGAACCGTGTTTAAAACTTGTTTTTTTAACACAACATCCCCTGCCTGCTCTGATGGTTTAAACACATATATTTTTGTTGATCGCAGCCCTTCCATTAAAAAAGTACGGCTGTCCAAATCCATTTTACCAGATGAATTGAATCCGCCAATAAAGTGCCCCGAAAAAAGATCAAGCAAGTCGGCATGCAACCGCCCACCTATTACATGAAAGTGAGCGGCATTACTAACCAACAAAAATGAAACACCGCTGTTTTGAGCTTCCTCCTCTGCCTCCTCTTCTAACTCTCGCAAATGCACCAGACATTTTTTAAGAATAAGCAGGGCACAAAAGTCATTCTTTAACGATTGGGGAATGTCTTCTTTAGGCGCATCATAAAAGGCGGGCAAATACCATAGAACTCTTTTAGTAGAATCATCTTTAGATTCAAGGTATTGATAGCCAAAACCAGGGCTAGTACCCAATGAATGAACATCTGTCCCAACCTGATCTTGCATTTTTTGATAATCGCCGCGATCAAGACCCATAACAAAAATTGGATCTGCCGTCAGAGCCTCTGGGTCTAATCTATCTAGAGCTTGCTGAAAAACCTTAGTCTCATTTATATCTTTATCCGAAAGTCCTGGAAGACCAAGAGTGGAAAATTGGCAAAAAAATAACAAAGAAAGTATTATGCTTAAAATTTTCATTGGTTACCCTCACTACAATTGTAAATAAATTATTTCAAATCTCTTTATAAACTAGAATGAGAAATTTTACCATCTTTTCATCAGCTCTTTAAAATGAAGTTTATAAAATTAGATACCTGAAGTGGTCCTGGATTAAACTAGGTAGACGCCTCTATCAAATAGATCTCTGTTGGTATCAGAGTGTGAAATGTATATAAGAGTCTGCTTTTTATTTTTAGTAATAAAATTTTGTAAAATTTTTCTTTCTAATGCCATCTCTATAGCAGATGTGGCCTCGTCTAGAATTAGAATAGAAGAATCTTGAAGCCACGCTCGAGCAAGCTGAAGCCGTTGATTTTGCCCCCCTGACAAACCATACCCCCCTTCTCCAATTACTGTGTCTAATCTTTGTGGCAGGTCACTTAAAAAATCAGAGCAATATGTTTTTTCTAATGCTGTAAACAGTTCTTTTTGACTGCGTATTTCAGCCCCCCAAGAAATATTCTCTAATATGCTTGCGTGGAAAAGCGGCATTTGCCCAGAAATATAGCCAATGATTTGAGACATATCATGAGCATAAGACTCTCGCCCCCCAATCAGAACCCGACCACTAACAGGTCTGTAGAATCCTAAAATCAACCTAACAAGAGTTGTTTTTCCAGTGCCTGATGGCCCCGCAATATATACTTTTTCGCCGTGAGAAATGAGTGTATTAAAATTTTTGTATATAGGCGTATTTTTTTCATAATAGAAAGTTAGATCATGAATTTCTATGTTTAACGACGATGTTTGTGGAAAAGGGTTTTTTTCAGAAACTTTATCTTGGTGTAAATGCAAATAATCATATGATTCTTGGGCCTTACTAAAATTTTTAAGAATATCAAATAAAGACAAGGATGCTGTCCACGCAGATCTTCGCGTATAAAAACTAGCGGCTGTTAAAAAAGAGAGATCTCCAACACTAACCTTAGCTTGGCTAAAATCTAGATACATCAAATAAATAAAACTTAAAAACATCCCTAATGACGCAAGGCTTCTAAAGCAATCCGCGTAAAAGCTAAACCATTCGACATTTTTTTGAGCCTGCATTTCTGAGTTGCTCAAGCTTGCAAGAGAAATAGGCCAACTTGTATTTTGTTTTTTGACAAGTTTAAGAGGAATAATATTTTTTAATATATCTCCAAAAGTGCCCCAAAAGGCATTCTCATAATTCGCATAGCCTTTTGAAAGAGTGAAAATCCGATTGGTCATTAAAATTGCTATCAGATTCATAAAAAAAAACCACCCAATAAAGAAAATTGAATACATTATATGAATGCGCCATAAAAGAAACATTAAAACGACTGCAGTTACAAACGTTGGAATAATTGAAAAAACAATCTGGCCAAAAACTGACTCATAAGACTGAGTGATATTTTTGACGCACGCAATAATTTCACTGTTTTTTTTTGCTCCAAAATAAGAAAAAGGTTGTCTAAATATAGTTTGCACAAGATTTTTGCGCATTAAATTTTTGGCATGGGGTACACAAGATATCCAAAAAAAGGCACAAACTCTTATTGCGGCTTCAATAACAAGTAATAATAAAAAATAAAGACTAAAGAGTTTTACAAAATAGGAAAAACCCAATGCACAATCCTGGTTGATCCGATCGATAATAATTTTAACCACATAAGGAGCAACCATTTCTGATGCAGACCAAATCATGGGACATAAAATAAAACAGACAACATTAATTTTGTAATTTTTTAAAGTAGATAAATAGAGTGATATTATGGACGATTTTCTCAACTAATCATCCTCAGAGAGGTATTGATTTCCAACTTTCTGGAAAGATTCAACGATACGATCAATTATATACTCTTGAACATCTAAATGAAAAATAATTCTTAATTTCTTATCATTTACTGCTAAAAGCCGAATATTAAAATGTAACATTTCCTTTTGAAACTGAAAGGCCGATATTTTTAACTTTTTTAATGTGACATAAAGAATATTGATTTGTGGTGGTGTTACTTCCAAAAAAGGTAACCCTGCAAGTGTTGTTGCGAGTTTTCTTATTTGCGTGACCACGTTCTTCATCATAAACAATTGATAGTCCCATCCATACAAACATGCTGCTGCTATAGAGCCTGCCTTGTGCATATAGGCACCCAACTGGAACTTATGAAACCAAATGCAATCTATAAAATCTTTTGATCCAAGAAGCACAGATCCCATTGGCGCCCCTACACATTTACAAAAATCAATATAAATTGAATCAGCATTGCTTTGATTCTTGAGAAAAGAGTTACTGTTCATAACCGTAGTAGCCGTTAAAAGACGCGCACCATCTATGTGGATGGGAAGTTTATGATCTCGAGAAACCTCTATAACAGAGCTTAAAACCCCTTCTTTCCAAATGACACCGCCACCAAAATTAGTGGGATTTTCAATTGAAACCACAGCTGGTTGGGGTTGGTTGTAGCCTTGATTTTCCTTAATCACATTTTTTAACTGGGTTGGACTAAAAGTACCGTCCGTGCCTTCAATCAAAATAGGCGTTCCATGAACAAGACCAGAAAAAATTGTGGGATTTTTTAAAACAGGCTGAGATAAATGCTCTATAATAATTCCCATTCCTGGACTTTTGCACCAAGCTCTGTAGGCTAGAATATTACACTGCGATCCCGAAATCAGAAAAACGCCTGCTTCCTTATTAAAATAATCGCAGCATCTTTCAATCAAATGATTAACTGTGGGATCCTCTCCTGCAACTTCATTGCCGACTTTCGCATTGGCCATTGCTTGCCGCATTCCAGGCGATATATCACAATTCGTATCACTAAATAGGTCTATGAAATTCTGACTATGAGGCATTTCTGGCCTCATAAAGAGCTTGTTTAACTATTTCATAAGATTTTAAAATATCGTCATGTGTGATGTCTCGGTGAATAACGGCCCTAAATTTGTTCTTTAGCCATGGAAAAAGTAAAAGCCCTTTTTTCTGGCAAATTTGATTAAAATGCTCATATTTAATTCCTTCATTTAGCTGAAATTGAATCATATTCGTCTCACCAGAATTTGGGTGGAGAGTTATTTCTTCCAAGGATTTTAATAGCTCTCTTAGCTCTAATGTTTTTTCATGATCAAAATTAAGATAAGGAATATTGTTCTCTAAAGCATATAAAGCTGCAGCCGCATTGAATCCCACTTGATGAAAACCGCTCCCTAACCATACCTTATACTTTTTTGCCTGAGCCATGGTTTCTTTTTTACCCATCAAAATAGATCCAAAAGGAGCGCCAAGGCCTTTTGCAAAACATACACTCAAGGTATCTGTATACTGAGCATATTCAGCAAGGGGAATTTTAGTTTTGACATGGGCATTAAAAAGCCTCGCGCCATCAAGGTGCAGTTTTAATCCATGGGCAGAGGTCCAGTGATAAAGTTTCTTTAAGTCTGCAAAAGGATATATTTTTCCAACCCATCCGTTAATTGTATTTTCAATGGTTACCATTTTAGGCTGAGCAAACAAATAATATCTCGGCTTAGAATGAATAGCCAACTCAATCATCGCAGGCGTTAAAATTCCATCTGTTGACTGTTGGGCATTTAACACAACATGACAAACTGAAGCTACTGCCGCACTATCAAAAAAATTTATGTGATAATTATAGTCGGTGATAACTTCATCACCTCGATGTGTTTGAGAAAGGATTGCTAGCCGATTGCTCAGCATCCCACTTGTTGTGAAAACTGCATCTTCTACCTGAAAAAGTTCTTTACAATAATCAGTCAATTTATTAACTGACACATCCTCCAAATAAGAGTCGTCACCTACACTGCAGTTTTGAATAGCTGCGCGCATTTTCAGGGATGGCTGCGTTACAGTATCGCTTCGTAGATCGATAAGGGCATTTTTCATAAAACAATACTAGAGGTGAGCAAAGAAAATTAAATATTAGAAAAATTGATTTTTTTTAAACCTTTAAAAAACACTGGCACAAACTAGATTGATTAAATGAATAAAATTTTGATTACAGGATCAAAGGGCCTCATTGGCGCTACCCTTATCGAGGAATTGGAAAAAAATAGCATAAAAACTGTTGGTTTTGATATTCGGAACAAATCTAACTTACCCCAAAACATATATTATTATAACTCTCTCGATAGACTTGAGAGTGATTACGATGGAATTATACATCTTGCAGGTACATCAAGGGTTGTTTGGGGGCAAATAAATCCCGCTCTTTGTCGCCTTAATAATGTTTTAGGGACAAAAAACGTCATTAAGAAAGCTCTTTCTCAAACTAAAAAACCATGGATTATTTTCGCAAGTAGTAGAGAAGTATACGGTCAGCAAGAAACTCTCCCTGTGGTTGAAGAAGCACAAAAACAGCCTATGAATGTTTATGCTAAATCAAAATGCCTTGCTGAAAATCTTATCATAGATGCGAGAAATCACGGGTTGAAAACCACCATTGTTCGATTTTCAAATGTGTTTGGGGGATTAAATGATCATGCTGACAGAGTTATTCCAGCTTTTTGTATTGCTGCCCTTAAAAACCAAAAATTAAAACTTGAAGGAGAAAATAATATTTTTGACTTCACTTACATCAAGGATGTTATTGAGGGTTTAAAGGCAGTTATTAAAGTGCTTATAGAAAACCCACAAAACTTGCCAGCTATACATTTTGTTAACAATCGGGGCATTTCATTAAAAGAGGCAGCTCATATTATCACTAAAGCTGCAAATGGGGGAGATCTCTATTCAGCCTCCCCTAGGTCGTATGATGTATCAAGGTTTTACGGCAGCAATAAGAAAGCTAGACAGCAACTCAATTGGTCTCCTACTCATACTTTTGAAGAGGCAATTAATTTATTTCTAAGTGATCTTAAGGCTAGCAATCAGGTGCTTGGATGAGGATTCTTAAAGTTATTCATGGATATCCAAAGCGCTACAATGCCGGCTCGGAAGTATATAGTCAAATGCTTTGTCATGGCCTTTCTAAAAGCCATGAAGTTCAAGTATTTACACGTGAAGAAAATATTTTCGAACCAGATTATCATTTGCGTGAAGAAAAAGATGAACTAAATAGTAAAATTCATCTCAATATTATTAATGTTCCAGGCGAAAGACATAAAAATAGATATAATCACTTAGGCATCAATAATGCTTATTCGTTAATTGTTTTAAATTTCAAGCCTCAGATTGTACATATTGGTCATCTTAATCATCTTTCAACAGGGATTATCAATGAAAACTTGAAATATAAAATCCCAACGATCTATACACTTCATGACTTCTGGTTGGCATGCCCTAGAGGTCAGTTTCTCATGCGAAATTCAAATCCTCCTTTTAAACTATGTTCGGGTCAAGAAAATCAAAAGTGTGCTCGGCAATGTTATGTTGGTGAAGGCGGCGGGATTGATCTAGATAAAGACATTGAACGTGCAGCTGATTGGGTTAAAGAACGAATGGATCATATAAGGAGCATTGTTATGAATGTAGATCATTTTATCTCTCCTTCAATGGTTGTTGCCGAAAAAGTTGCTGAAACCTTGCATATACCAGATCATAAAATAACCATTATGGACTATGGATTTGATCATCAAAGGCTTCTCAATAGAAAGAGACATCCTGAAAAAGACAGAGCTTTTGTCTTTGGGTATATCGGCACACATATTCCCTCAAAAGGTATACAAGACTTAATAAAAGCTTTTTCTCTTCTAGATGGAAACTATAAACTTAGAATATGGGGACGATATCATCCCTTATATACCCCATATTTAAAGGAATTGGTCAAATCTCTACCTGAAACTTTACAAGAAAGAATTTCTTTTATGGGCGAGTATGCCAATGAAGATATTGTACCCGAGATATTTAACCATGTTGATGCTATCGTTGTTCCCTCTATTTGGTATGAAAACTCTCCTTTAGTAATTCATGAAGCACAACAAGTAAAAGTGCCCGTGATTGCAACGCGTCTTGGCGGGATGGAGGAATATATTCTGCATGATGTAAATGGACTGTTATTTGAACATAGAAATGTTCAATCACTTTCCGATGAAATGTCAAGGCTTGCCAAAGATTCAAACCTTTATTCCAGAATTGCAAACTCTGGCTATTTATTTTCGGCTAATTCACAAATTCCCAAAATGGAAGACCATATTCGAGAAATTGAAGAAATTTATAAAAAGGCAATTAGGGAAAAAGTATGAAACATATCAATAAACCAGGCCCATGGCGCATTACTTTTGATACCAATCCAGATATCTGCAATTACAAATGCATTATGTGCGAATGCTTTTCTCCGTATAGTGACGTTCAAAAAAAGCGTATTGAAAAGGGTGAGAAGAAAAAATCTATGGACATTAGCTTGATTCGTAAAATTCTTGAAGAATCTGTCGGAACCCCCCTTAGAGAAATCATTCCCTCAACCATGGGAGAGCCCCTCCTCTACAAAGACTTTGATGAGATCATAAAATTATGCCACCAACATAAGCTTAAACTCAACTTAACAACCAACGGATCTTTTCCTATTAAAGGCGTTGAGAAGTGGTCAGAACTTTTAATGCCCGTACTATCAGATATTAAAATTTCTTGGAATGGCGCTAGTAAAAATACTAATAATCAAATTATGCTTTTCTCTAAGTGGGAAAACATGCATTCAAACTTAACAAAATTTCTTAGTATACGTGAACAACATACAATCGATGGCAAAAATAGACCGACCGTTACTTTGCAAATGACTTTCTTAGAGTCAAATTACAAGGAACTTTTAGATTTAGTAAAAATGGCTATCAGTTTAAATATTGATCGCATCAAAGGGCACCATCTATGGGCTCATTTTGATGAGATTAAGGATCTATCAATGCGCCGAAATCATGATGCAATTAAAAGGTGGAATGCCGAGGTTGTTAAAGCGCAAAATTATGCCAATAATAACCCTCTAAAAAACAGCAAAACAATCAAATTGGAGAACATTACAATACTTAGTGATAACGCAACAGAAGACATCGCCCCAAATGCCATTTGCCCATTTTTAGGACATGAGGCCTGGGTCAATACCGAGGGGAAATTTTCTCCTTGTTGTGCCCCTGATGAGCTGAGAAAGAGCCTTGGGGATTTTGGTAATCTAAAAAACAAAACGATGCAAGATATTTGGCAAAGTGATGAATACAAAGACTTAAAGAAAAATTATATGAAACATAGTTTATGTAAAAGTTGCAACATGAGAAAACCAAGTCAAGATGTTCAAGCGTTTCTTTGATAAATCTTATTTTTGGCAAAAAACAATTGTAAGTTTAGATCAAACACATCACATATTTGATCAAAAGCCTCTATATAAAAAAAAATTTAGACAAGTTTTAAAGTTCCATGCCCCTGGCTTGGCCCCTGTTCAAGATATAAGTGGGTCATGGTATCACATCAACACAAAAGGCAATCCTGCCTACTCTTTTAAATATCATAGAGTATTCGGCTTTTATGAAAATTTAGCTGCCGTTGAAACATCTGAAGGATGCTTTCATATAAAAATTAATGGCCGCCCTGCCTATGAAGAAAAATACAAATGGTGTGGTAATTTTCAAGAAGGTTTATGTGTTGTTCAAAATAAAAATTCAAAATTCTTCCATATTAATCAAATTGGCAAAAGAATTTATGACAAAACCTATAAGTATGCTGGAGATTTTAAAGATGGTTTTGCTGTGGTGCACAGCTCAAAAGGAGCAACCCATATTGATAAAAATGGTCAATATCTTCATAGGAAATGGTTTGATGATTTAGACGTTTATCATAAAGGTTTTGCAAAAGCCAAAGGTAGTAAAGGATGGTTTCATATAGATTTATCTGGTCAAGCAGCCTATCAAGAACGCTATAAAGAAATAGAACCTTTTTATAATGGCAGAGCTAGAGTCTTAGATCACTTTGGGTCAATAAAACTAATTAATGAAGCCGGGGAGGTTACCTCAATCATCTCTAAAACATCAGATAGTGTTGAAAGTTTAACTTCAATTATCTCCTCTGACATGGTTGGATTTTGGAAAACATGGATACTGAAAACAGCGGCTGACTTAGAGATTTTTAACATCCTGCCAGCAACATCACTCTCACTATCTCAATTCCTTAATGTGCCACAAAATCATATTCATCGGCTCATGCGCGGTCTCTGGGAATTGGGTTATGTGGAATATATGGATAAAAAATGGCAAATAACGAATAAAGGCAAACTACTAAGATCCTCTTCAAAATCTTCTTTAGTGGCGGCGCCCCTTATGTGGGCAAAAGTAAATGAAGCATGGATGCATCTAACAGAGCTTATATCGAATCCCAAACCATCAGCACATTTATCATTTAAACAGTTAGAACAAAATGCGGTTTTAAGACAAAAATACTTAGATGTATTAGATACTTATAATGATATAGAGTTAAATAATGTTTTTCTTAACCCCTTATGTAAGCAAAATGAGACTTGCTTTATAGGCAGGGCTTCATTACCCCTGATAAGAAACTATCGTCTTCATAATCCAAAAACAAATCTAACGTTGCTTGGTGATGAATTCAACCTCTCAAATCTATCTGAATTTTATAACTTTTATCAGGTCAAATTGCATCCTATTGAATTTCTTAAGTTCAATAAAAATAAGTTTGATGTACTTATTTTTACAAAATATCTCCATTATTTTCCTGATAAAGAGGCCCTACATATTCTTACCAATGGATACAAATCCTTAAAAAGGGCAGGAAAAATTTATGTTATTGAAATGATCCTTGAAGACCAAAGCCCTACTGGCTCCTTATTAGATTTGAATATGCTTGCTGAAACAAATGGTCATGTAAGAACCCTGCACGAATGGCAGCAAATTGCAGAAAAATGTAGGCTTATTGTTAGAAATCAATTCAAGAAGACGGATTTATCTTCAGTATTAGTTCTTGAAAAATAATGACATTAGCGAGAGAAGAATTAGAAAAAGATGGCTTTGCAAAAATTAAAAGTGTTATTCCTTCAAAGCTTGCTTTTGAACAAACAACATCTATCTGGCAAAATTTAGAGGAATTTGCTACTCAAACAGAATCTAATTTATCAAACTACTTAACAGCGGTAAGTAGATGGGTTACCCCCTCACCTATTGTGAAAAAGCTGGATAGCATTTTATTAGATAAAATCGAGTCATTAATAAACACCACAGTTGGACCCTGCTCTTTCATTAAAAGCAACCTTATTTCTAAAACAGTCTATGCTCCCGGTTGCATTCCTTTTCATCAAGATATTTCTTATTCACCAACTAATCCCTATGATGTAACTGCCTGGCTTATGCTGACTGATTGCCCTGAAAACTCAGGATGCTTAAGATTTGTTAAAGGCAGTCATCTTCAAGATATAAACCCCGCCATGGATTTTTGGAGTCCTGATTTTGTAGATAAAGTAGAAAGCAAGTTTAGAAATTATGCTGTGAATATACCAGGGAAAGCCGGTGACGTTATTTTGTTTGATTCACGGGTTTACCATAGTAGCGGTTTCAATAAAATTGGATTTAATAGGTTTGCATATGTAACCCGTTGGCGCTTAGAGAACTCGGATAAAAAAAGAAAAATTCCTCCAATTTCTGCAAGCTATTTTGGCATGTGGACATGCTCTGATTTAACAAAAAAGATCCTATCAAAATCTTTGATTGATTTTTTTAACATTATTCCCCCCACAAACTATTGTGAGCTTCTTCAATTATGGAAAGAACTATATTTTCTATCGTCTATCAGTATAAATCTTGAAGATGCAAAAAGAAGTCTTGATAATGTTATTATTTTAAATAAAGCACATGAACTTCACTATGGAGGAGATGGTCAAGGAATTCATTACAAAAACCTATGGCATGATTTATTAAAGAAAATATGTACTCATAGTACTTGAAGTTGTTTTTATAAAATTAAAATTGGGGCTGTACCAGATAACTAGATTAAATATTGGCGAACCCATTGTCTGATCTGGGTTAGCTGGGTTTTAGGGTTTGGTGTATTAAACCGCCATTCAC